>Ga0160428_1001017_pt1 | contig 24031 bp, 26 predicted proteins | sample SolpanmetagenomM_FD_108198 | JGI IMG/M metagenome (GOLD analysis project Ga0160428, IMG submission 108198) | Solar panel surface microbial communities from Lawrence Berkeley National Laboratory, California, USA - M | ecosystem: Engineered > Built environment > Solar panel > Unclassified ... | reverse complement strand
TTGGTGGGGGATGGAAACCCGCGGTGGTTGGTTTAAGGGGGGGGGCGGCGGGGGGGGGGGGGGGGGTGGGGGTCGGGGGGGGCCCCGTCCGGGGGGGGGGGGGGGGGGGGGGGTGGTGCCGATTTTATCGCAGTCCAGTGCCGAGCGCAACGGAATCGAAGGCCGCAGCAAACTTGGGGGCACCGCGCATCCTTCACGCTGACCCGGCCGATCGTCACGATACTACATCATCGACGACAGGGCCTTCCGACGCCGGTATGGCAGGGGCCGCGCTATCCCGCGATGGATATTTCTTGGTGCTCTGCCAGCTAGAATCGCTGGTTAGCGTTGGAGGCGAGAATGGCGGCGGTTAGTTCATCGCTGTCGATCTCGCCGGCGACGTATGCGGCATTGAGACGCTCGGTTTCATCGGAGAGGATGCCAACTTCGTGGCGAACGTTGCCTTGAGCGAAGTCGACCTCACTTCGGCGACGCGCGCGTTCGGCTGATCGTGTTCGCGCACGGCTCGCGCTACCGGCCGAACCCACCTTCGGCGAGCCGGCAGACCCGGATGTCGCCGCCCAGCAACGATCCGCGCATCATCGCCGGCCTCGCCGGTAGGATGATGGAGGCGATGTATCAGCCCGGGGGCGTCTATACGAAGTGCGGCGTCCTGCTTAAGGAGTTGCTGCCTCAGGGCGCGGGGCAGGGGGACTTGTTCGCCGTGGAGGATCCGCGTGCGCCCGGCTTGCTGGCGGCCATGGATGGCCTCAACGATCGTTTTGGCCGCGGGACCGTAGGGATCGCAGCGCAGGGGTTCGGCGCGCGCGGGTTCGATACGAAGCGAAGCCAGAAGAGCCCGGCATGGACGACCCGGATTGGGGAGATACCGGTAGCCCGATAGGTGCGTGGCAGGGAGCGGGTTCTACGAAGAGTGGATTTCCGCTTGGCGCGTGAGGGCGATCCATCCTGAAACTAGATTTTCAGGATGGATGGCGTATATGGGGTGTGCGGTTTCATCGAGTCAGATCGGTGTCACTTACCTGAACCCGCCGCGCTGTGAACGCGGCGGGTTCAAACTTCCAGGGCTGGCGCCGTGAACAGTTCCGGCCTTTTTCTTGGAAGAAAGGGCGAAGGCCCTGTGAGACCTCCGCCCCCCGCTAAGCCGGAATTACTTCCGGCCCAGCGTGACGATCGCGACGACTAGCGAAACTCCAGTCAGCACGACCATTGCGGTTTCGTACATGGTCAAATCAATATCACCTCCTTTGGGTGACATGATTTGCGGCAGGGGCTGTGAACTCCCCATCGCTGTCACCCAGGAGTATCATACAGCGAGTGCGCGATTTGGTGCATTATTTGGTTTCACGGTCGCGTGACCGAACGCGCTTTGTAATCCTGACTTATGCAGGCGTTGCCACCTTGAGCTTGCGCCGGGGTGTCGGTGCTGGCGGCGGTGCCTCCGCCTCTGCCTCTGCCTCTGGCGCCTTGGGTTTCCGTCCAAGGCCGATCTGCTTTGCCATGGCGCGACGTGCCTCGCTATAGGCCGGCGCTACCATCGGATAATCGGGTTTGAGATTATAGCGGGCGCGGTACTCCTCGGGCGTAAGCCCGTTGCTGCTCAGATGCCGGCGCAGGGTTCGGTACGGCTTTCCGTCGATCATCGATATGATCTGATCGGGCGACGCCAGCGACTTTCGCGCCGTCGTTGCCGGTGGATATTCCGCGTCGGTTGGCGCTGCCGGCTGCTGATCGGCTTCGGTCGGGGCGCCCAACTTCACCAGGGCCGCGTGCATGGAGGTAAGGAAAGCCGGGACAGCACCGGCTTCGGGTCGAGTATTCGGGTTTGCAAGCCACGCGGCGGTGAGCTCGGCCGCCAACGCAATCCTGTCAGTCTTGTCGTCCATATCTATTCCCTGTTGCACAGCGGTACCGATCATAAGCGATCCTGCCCCAGGCCCGCCAAGGCCCGTGGTTCTGGCAAAGCATGCGGCGCGTGTCGATCAGTGCGGGCAAGATTCCGGCAGCGCGCGAGACGCCGTAGCGGAGCGATGATCGCCCAAATACGGCTTCGCGCATCGATGAACAAAAAAAGGCCGCCCAAAGGACGGCCTGGAAGTTTTAGGAGAGGATGCCTGAAAGGCCTGCCTTTGCTGCACCTGCGAACAGCCGATCGCAAGTGCAATCGACGCAATGGCAGTACGCCAGGCAGCGGTTCGATCCGTAGGTCCGTCTGGACCTGTCATCCGGGAGGCGCTGGTACGGGGCGCGGTGTGCGACAGGGCGAGAGCGGGGCGGCAATGCCGCCCCGTCCTTGGTCACTCTTCCCAGAGCGGCCTGAGCTTGCGGGTCCGCTTGGCTGCAGGCCGGGGGGCAGGGGCAGGCATCCCATGTGCTGCGATCTCCGCCTGAATGCTCGCCAGCTCAGCGAGCCATGCCTGGATGCGTGCGGTCTGAGTGTGCATGTTAACCTCCGTCTGTTCGCCTAAGACGGGTGCGGCCTGACGGTCGGTCGGGGCCGGGGTCACAGGACCGCGCAGCGGCCGCGAAGCGGGGCGTGGGGGTGCCGATTTTGTCGCGGGCGAAGTGAAGCGCAGCGAGAACGCAGGCAGCGGCAAAACTGGGGGCACCGCGCATCCTTGACGCCGGCCCCGACCGATCGTCACGATAGAAAAGCGTCGACGACAAAGCCTTTGAAACGATTGGGGAGTACAAGACGGTCGATGCGCGTACCTACACCGATCGAGCTGCGCGCGACGCTGGTGACGGTGATCGCCGGCGCCAGCGAGACCCCTACTGGCCGCTGGGAGGCGCTGGTCGGATCGGTCGAAATTCTCTCGCTCGCGTATCACCCGCGATCCAACTGGCGGGTCGAGGTGAGCGGGACGCAGGACGACCGCCGCTGGATCGACGCGGCGATCGAGCTGGTCAGAGCCGAACATCCCTATGTGACCGGGAAAGGAAGTCCGGGCCTGTAGTTCATCCTCGCTAGGGCTTGACGGTCTGCGATCGGAGGATGGCGGCGGTCAGCTTGTCGCTATCGATCTCGCCGGCGACGTAGCGGGCGTTGAGACGCTCGATCTCCTCGGAGAGGATGCCGCCTTCATGGCGGATGTTGCCGCGAGCGAAATCGACCTCACGGTGCCGGCGTGCGCGCTCGCTTGCGCTGATCTAGTTGACCGTTTCAACGTTCATGATCCGGTCCTTTCGGTAGATAGTGATATACCCCGGCGACTGAGCGCCGGGGCGGAAGGTCATCGCTCATCGGTTTGCATGATGGTGAGGACACGGACGGTCTGGAAGGGATCGGACGGATCCTCAGAACCAGCGGTGAGGTCGAGATTGTAATAGTCGATCTTCCAGTAGCAGGGCACGCCCGCGAACTCGAACTTGCCCATGTCGCGCTCGCCGTGCGGGTTGATCGCGTTGTCGAATGCGTCGAAATCGCGCACCTCACGCAGGATCTGGGCGCGGTTGCGCCATCCCCGAAACAGGCTGACGTCGCCGATAAGCTCGGCAATCCCGATAGTCATCACGACGCGGTTGTTGCCGGGTGCGGTGATGTGTTCGCGTAGCCAGTCATTGAGCTGCGCGATCTCGGTTACGCCACCCTTGGCGCGGTCTTAATGCGGCGTTTGCTCGGCCATGATGGTCTCCTCGTCCTGACCCCGCCAATCGGGGTCGTTCGACAGGCGACAGGACTGCCGGGGCATAGTTCACGTAAGCGCACCCGCAGGGTCGAAACGCAGTGGAGAAGCCCGCTTGGGCGGGCTTGCGCGGGTGAACGCCCCGGCGAGGACTGAGAGCCCGAACACCCCGCTGATTGGCGACAAGGGGGAGGCCATGCCCTCGATCCTGACGCTGGACGACTGTCGCGATCGGGGCGTATCGTTCGGCCATGGAAACGGCTGCCAACATTGTCACCCTATGGCCCCGCTGGATGGAGAGCGCGGGCGAGATGCTGCGCATGAATGCTCTGGTCCGGACGCGGTGCTGCGGCTGCGGGACGCTGATGCGGGCCGACCTCAACGACATCGTGGCACGGCATGGCCCCGGCTATTCGTTGATCGACAAGCTGGAGCGGTGCCGGATGGTCGAGTGCATCAGCTCGACCTTCTACCTGACATCGCGGACCTATGGCGGCCAGTGGACGACGTTGCTGCGCGATCCGGAGCTGGTGACGGCGTTTGAGGTTCTGCCGCCTGTGCGGACGGCGCGACGCTGACCGCTAGGCTCGTCTTGGCGCGGTAGGGTTCGATCTGGATCCCGCCACCACCACTAGGCGGTGAGCAAAAAAGGGGGCGTAAAGCCCCCTCTTGATCAGTGCCGCAGGATCGAGACCAGCGTTCCGACTGCCGTCAGTGCGACGATCGTAAAGCCGATGATGCTGATGACCCAGGTCTGGGTTTTCATGTGCGTATCGAGCGAGCGTTGCAGCCCGTCGATCTTCTCCTGAAGCGGCTTTGTAGCGTCTCCAACCATGCTATCGATATACTCCTCGAGGCTGGATACCACCAGCTTTGCCTGTTCGTCGCTGACGTTGATTGCTTTGAGAGTTTGATACAGATCGATCTGCATAGGCTTCTCCTTGTGCACGTTAGTGTGCGCAAGCGCCCCGACATGGGCTCCGGGCGAGCGGGTCAGGGACCGCGCAAGCGGCCGCGCCAGCGGGCGGTGGGGGAGCCAAAATACGTAAGGATTTGGGGGGGGGCGCCGATCCTTGAAGCGCTCGCCGCCACCCATGTCACAATGACAGACACACGAATGAGCCAACCCCAACCGTGCCGCAGCCGCGCATCGCGCGGGGCCGGGGCGGGCTCGATGCCCGTTCTGGCCCTGGTCTTTTTGCGCCTAAGGAAGGCGCGGGGGCCTTCCGGCCCCCACCCGGTCAGGCGAAGGGGTCGTATTCGTTCACGACGACGACCGAGCTGTCGTGATCTTCGGCGGTGATGACGGCGTATTGCGTGCCGATGGCGATGACCATGGTTGCCACCATCAGGGTCTTTGCGAGGCTCATGGCGTTTTTGCGGGCGATCCAGATATCGTTGAACATGTCCGAGGCTCCTGTGAAGCCGGCGGGGTTCATCCCCGCTCGACAGGCGCCCGACAGGGACGGGGAGGGGCCGCGATCACTTTTTTCGCTTGCGAAAAAAGCCGTAGCGAAGCGCCCGGACCCTTCACGGGTTGATCGTATAAGGCCCCGAGCCGGCCCAAGGATTGCGCCTCAAAGAGCGGGGTGAAGCTCGCTGGTTGGAGCGTCGCTGCGTGAGCGTTGGGTCGCCGGTGACGTCCTCCTCGCTAAGGGATGGTGCCGCCTGACTCGCGTGTCCGCACTCTGCGTCTCCCCACCGGGTGGGAGAGTTCGCTCAGGCGCAAAGAGTGCCTGACTGGTTGTGAGTGGAAAGACGTTGCCGCTTTTTGGAAAAGGTTTTCCTGCGCGCTGCGCGCGCCCGTCAGTTGATCGTTACCCGAATGGGCCGAGACCCATAGGGGCTCGGTGGAGCGAAGCGGAATAGAGCGACGGTCCCGGCACAGCCGGGAGACGCCGTAAATTGATCGGGGTCCTTTGACCTAGATCAACGGTTGAGCACCAATGAACCTTTCAACCGAACCCTATGCTCTTGTCGTCGACGACGATGCTCTGATCCTGATGGACGCTTGCGAGATCCTGCGGGAGGCCGGCTTTCGATGTCATGAAGCGGGGACCGGGCACGAAGCGTTAACGCTCCTCGAGGTACATGCAGACAATGTCATCCTGGTGTTTTCCGACGTCGAGATGCCGGGCGAGATGAATGGGTTTGGGCTGGCGCATCACGTTGCTGCACATTGGCCCCACATCGAGATTGTCATATCGAGCGGTCGGCGGAAACCAGAAGCTGGCGACATGCCGGACAAGGCGACGTTTCTCGGTAAGCCGTTCAATACGCGCATGGTTCACGATCATCTGCGCGAGATGCTTCCCAATGAGAAAAAGCCAGAACCTCTCAAGCAGGCGGTTTGAAAGCTTATAGCGCGGCGAGTTCTTCGTAGATTTCGTCACGCCTAGCCGCGGCGACGTACCAACCCTTGGACTTGGGGTGCCACCTTGCCTTGCCCTCGAGGATGCCGACCGCGAGTTTGCCGGCGCGGCTGCCATAGGGCCACCAGATGCGAATCTCGCCCGATGACAGATCTCCGATCCAGATCGAGCCGAGCGATGTTTCGAGGGTCTCTTTCGCCATAAAGGCATCGTAGCGCGGCCAACCGGGTCCGCGGAAGCGGACATCTGCGAGCTGAGCAGTGAACACGGGGAGAGGCCCGGAGCCGTAGCTCCGGGCCGTTCTTGCCCCGGATCAGAAGGGGACGTCGTCGTCGTCCAGACCGCCGTGATCCTGGGTGGTGCCCTGCTGGCGACCCCGGCTGAGGAAGGTCACTTCGTCGGCGATGATCTCGACGCCGTAGCGCTCGACGTTCTCCTGGTCGGTCCAGCGGGTGTAGTGGATGCGACCTCGGACCATGACCTTCTGGCCCTTGTCGACATACTGCGCGACGGTCTTGCCGACGCCGTTGAAGCAGGTGATCCGGTGCCACTCGGTGTCCTCGATGCGGCGGTTGTCGCTGTCCTTCATGATCTTGCCGTCCTGGTCGCGCTTGGGGCGCGAGGTGGCGAGGGAGAAGTTGGTGATCTTCGTGCCGCCCTGGGTGGTGCGGACTTCGGGCGTGGCGCCGACGTTGCCGGCGAGGATGACGAGGTTCTGCATTTCGAGGTTCCTTTTTTTGCTTCGCCGGGGGTTCGTCCCCTCGACTGAACACCGTCAAAGACGGCCAGGACGCCCTCTCCACCGGAGCGCGAAGACGCGCAGGGGAACCCCGATCAGAGGGGTGGTGCGGGCAGCCGCGAAGCGGCAACTCGGCCCGAAGGATCGCGGGTTGGAGGGGGTGGACGGCCGGCTTAGGTCGTTCAGGAAAGAGAGGGGATGACCCCCCAGGGCGTACGCAAACGCCAAGGATCCGACGAGCAGGACACCCTCGTCGCTATCCTCGTCCGGCATTGCCACTACGCCTGATCCCTCAACCAAGGGCGGCTGCGATTGCGGTGTCGCCACGTCCTTGCGCTCGTCGCGCGGGGCTTCATGGAGGATGACCGCACCCCTTCGAGGACGAAGCGGCGGCCTTCCTGCCTGGCGGCGTGCGCGCCGTGTTCGATGTCGATAAGGCAATAGCCTGGTCACACGCGATCCGCGCCGCTGGACTGCTAGAACTGAGCTCGGTTGTCGTGATGCCGTCTCAAATCTTCCGCGCGGGCGCGAGCTGGGCACCGTTGCGACACGCTGCGCCGATGACGCTGTCCCTGTGACCCGGGGCAAGCGGCCGAGGCTGGCTCCCGCCTCGCCACAAGGAACCGTTCCGCGTTCCATGGCCGGTCTGGGCGCGTTAGCGCCCTCAAATGATGGGCGCGACCCGCCCTGCAGGGCGGGGGGACATTACGAGCTGGGGAAGAGATCCAGTTGGGCGGCGCGCGCGGCGCGCTCACGTGCCTCAACGATCTGCCTGGCGAGCCACGCCTTCTGCTGGCCGATACCCATGCCAAGCATCGGAACGGCAGCGCGCTCGCCGGCGAAGGCGAGCAGCGGCTCGCGGTAGAGGCGACCAGCAAGGAAGACGATGGGACCCGCATGGCGCGGCCCGATCGCACGTCGAAGTTGGCGAACCGTCCGCTCGCCCCACTGACGCCGCTCTGCAGCTGTCAGGTCGCGGAGGGTGGCGTCATAGGGCGCGAGGTGTTTGGTTGGCTCGACGAGGCCGTGAACGGCCGACAGGACATACCAGCGCTCGCCCATCTCCTCGACGTAGGTTCGCGCTTTGCGGAACCAGTCAGAGCGATAAAGGTCGGCCGCGGCAGCGCGGTGGTCGAGCTTTTGCGAGACGCACGCGATGAGGTAGACGGACGACGTCACGGTAGCGGGCTTTATGGACGATCGATCAGGCCGGGGCGTCGCGGGCGCGCCGGTACTGCCAGTTGAGCGATGGTGAGCTGGCGATGGAGTGTCATCGGGAGATCAGGGATGTGTCGGCGTGCGATGGTGATCAGCGGGGCCGGGCCGCGGACCTCGCCGTAGAAGCCCCCGAGCCAGATAGCAGGTGGTTCGTCCTCGTCCTGCCCATCGCCAGTTTAGACCTAAAGGAAGAAGGAAGCGAGAGGGGCGTCCCACCCGATCGAGACGCGGGTGTCGCCGTTTTGGAAATCGTGGCGGCTCATGGAGCGTATCCTGGTTGGGCATTGCGCTGAGAGCAATCGAGAACAGTAAGGGCCAGTGAGAGCGTTCCTTGAAGCGGATCGCGTCTGCGCCAGTGATCCGTTTCAGGGCGTAACTGCCCTTCATGACTGAGATGTTTTCGACGATCGCGTCCATGCTGATGCCGAGGTTGGGGCGGGGCATCGGGGTGCTCAAAGGTTTGGTGGAAGTGGCAAATTCCTGCGGCGAGGCCGCTGGCTCTGCCAGCGGCCGAGCCGAAGCTCAGGCGACCTTGTGGTCGCGCTGAGCGTTCTGGGCAGCGGGAGGGGTTCCCAGCGGACCCCGGCGATCAACCACGCGGACGCCGGCCTTCTTGGCGTCGATCACCAGACGCTCGGTCACGCCGTTGCCCTGAAAGGCGATGACGTAGCGGGGCTTCAGCGAGAGCATCTGCTCATTGCGACGGAAGCCGGCACGATCACCCAGCTTGCGGTCGAGACCGAAGCGGACTTGCTGGATGCCGTGCTGTTCGGCCCACGACGCCGCGATGCGCTCGATGCCCTTCATGTCGCCGCCATGGACGAGATACATGTCGCCAACGCGCTGCCGAACCGCATTAAGGGTGCGCAGCAGATTGTCGCCAAATGCCTTCATGTCCTCGTCTGTCCGGAAGGTAAGCCGTCCTCCGGCAAACACGACGGGGGTGCCCTGTGCTGTGTTGGCGTCGCGGACGCGCTCGCGGCGAGCCTGGAGAAAGGCGCGTCCGTCAACGATTGCCGACGTCACCCCGAGCGAAATGCGGTTGCCCGTCGACGGGATCCAGGAACGGCCGGTTTCGCGGATGTAGTGTGCCGCTGCGGTGTCACGCATCTGTTCGTAGCAGGTGGCGGCTTGCTCGATCTTCTTGGCAAGGTCGATCTTGTCCTCGAGGTTGGCGGTGTTGATCTCCGACCCGTCCTGCTCGGCCAGGAGGAGCCTGATCTCGTCGGTGAGACGGTCGACGGTCGCGTGCTTCTTCGCCGCGGCCCGGTGGAAGAGGTTGACCAGGCCCCAGCCCATCTCCTCGATATCGCGCTCGAGCGACGTGTTCTGGAGGGTTGCGAACAGATCGCTCCAGATGGCGGTGGTGGTCTGCTCCAGTGCTTCGGTCGAGGGCGGGCACATGCCAGAGACATCTTCGGCGCGGGGTTCGAGGTGTCCAAGCTCCAGAGCGGAAAGTGCGGCAGCGAGGGAAGTGGTCATCGGGTCAAGCCCTTCATCTGATCGAGGCCGGCGGCCTATCCGCCGGATGCGCGCCTCCTGGGCGGCCGAATAAGAGGCGACCGCACCGGAGCGCAGCGGAGGGAAATCACAAAAACCGGGGTGGAGCGGGCAGCCGCGCAGCGGCAACTCGGCCCGGATTTTTGCGGTTGCGGGGGTCTCGCGGCCGCCCATGTGCCGCATCTCTTTGGCGGAAGGCTGTCGGGCGTCAGGTGGCGTCGGGTGCAGACGTGACCACGCTTGCTGCTACGGTGAAGTGGGGCTTACCCCGAACGTCGCGATGTCGTCGAGAATGGCGTGCCCCTTAGCGGACAGGCGGACCATCGCCGCGGGGGTGATCCTCGACTTTCCATCGGTGCCGATCGCGTCGATCAGGATGCGAAGCTGATCGCCCAGATCCGCGCCCCGGGTCGCGGCATAGCCCGCGCAGACCGCCACCTTAGAGAACACGCCCGGGACAGCCAGGGCGGAGGCATCGCCTCCATCGGGGACGAAGCGCCAAGGATCGACGTCCACTCCTTCTGCGATCGCGCTGACGTAGGTCGGATGCTCCGTATCGAGGCTCTTCCACCTGTCGGTCGTGTGCCACGCATCGATCGCGGAGCGGCAAGCGCTGACAACGTCCTCCGCCTCGACCGTGATTTCCGCACGGTAATTGGCAGGGTATTCGGAAGGAGGGGTCGGTGAAGGTCTTCATGCGACCGGACTCTGATGTTTTGCCAAATGAGAGACCCAAGCGGTTCAGGTCATTCGTAGCGCGGGTGCTCAGCCGGAAAGGCGAGAGGGGGCCAGCGAGCGTGTACGCGGGTCTGCGGTCGCGCGTGATCGCAGGTGTTCCAGTCGCGATCGAGATGCGCCTGGAGTTCAACCGACATTCGCCGGGCACCGTCATTATGACCGCAAGGGGAAGGTAACGCCGAAGGCGGCCAGCGCCGGGTCGGGGTCGGTACATAGAACGGACCCAGATATACGCTTAGCGCCGGCACGCCGGCCCAGGTGACACAAACCTGTTTGTCGTGCGTTCCTGGGAATGACGAGGCTTGGGACTTTGCTGACATACCTATCTGCCCATTCGAACGACGGCTTTCGCCACGAGCGGACGAAGCCGGCCATGCGAAGAGGAGGCTTTGGAGCCTTATGCTCGCACGCGTTCTCATTGCTTCTTTTGCTGCCACGCGATCGCCTTGCGCAGAACGCGGGACAGCTGCTCGACCGAGTACGGCTTATGGAGCAGCTCGAACCCGTGATTGCCGTTCTGGGCCAGCACGTGACTGTAGCCGCTGGTAAGGATCACGGGAATAGTAGGGTAGAGCCTGCGGATTTGTTGGCCCAACTCCAACCCACTGGTTCCCGGCATGACCACGTCTGAGAAGACGATGTGGAACCGGGTGCAATCCTTTTCCAGTTCGACCAGCGCTTGGGTTGCGTCGCTTGCGAAGACGCTTTCGTAGCCAAGCTCGCTCAGCGCCTGCGTTGCGAACTCGCCTACCGCTTTGTTGTCTTCGACGACAAGGACGCAAACACCTTTGCCGTCGACGGTTGCGGGGACGTCCGGCACGATATCCGGTTGCGGCTCGGCATCAAGCACACGCGGCATGTATAGCGTGAAAGTCGTGCCATGCCCCATTTGGCTATCGACACGGATATCGCCTTCAGACTGCTTTGCGAAACCAAACACTTGGCTCAAGCCAAGGCCGGTTCCCTGCCCAAGCTGCTTCGTCGTGAAGAAGGGTTCAAAGATGCGCGCGATCTCGTCGTCGGCTATGCCAGTGCCCGTATCGGTGATCGCCACGGCCACGAAATCGCCGGCGATCGGCGGATGCGTTCGAAGCGCCGGGATGCCGGATACGGGGCCGATCGCGATCGACAACCGGCCTTCGCCATCCATCGCATCACGTGCATTGATCGCCATGTTGACGATTGCTGTGTCGAACTGGCTGCGATCGGCGAGTACCATGCACGGTTCCGGGGGAGCGAGCGTTTCCAGGACGATCCGCGAGCCGGTCAGCGTGCGCACCATAGACGCTACGTCAAGGATGCTGGCGCCAGCGTCGAACACCTCCGGCTTGAGCGCCTGGCGCCGGGCGAAGGCCAGTAGCTGCCCGGTCAGCGCCGCCGCGCGGTCAGCAGTTTCGCCGATCGCGTCGATATATCGCTCACGTCGTTCGGCGGGGAGGTCGGGCCGGCGCAGCAAGTCGACCGAGCCTCGAATAACGGTCAGCAGATTGTTGAAGTCGTGCGCGACGCCGCCGGTCAGCTGCCCGACCGCCTCCATTTTCTGAGCCTGCCTCAGCGCATCCTCGGCCAATTCCAGATCGGCCCCACGCTGCCGTTCGGCTGTCACGTCGCGCGCACTCGAATAAAGCTTTCCTTTGTACGGAACGGCAACCCAGGACAGCCACCGCCAATTGCCCGATGTCGTGCGATAGCGGTTCTCGAACTTGAGCAGGGGATTGCCATCGGCGAACCTCGCAAATTCCTGGTCGCTGCTGCCCATATCCTCTGGGTTGACAAAGACGCTGTAATGGACGCCTTCCATTTCCTCCGCGGTCCAGCCGAGCATTTGTTCCCACGCAGGATTAACGCGCTCGAAAAGACCCGTCTTCAAATGGATGACCGACAGCAGTTCGGAACTGACAGACCATGTCAGCGCCCGTTCGCCGACGCGCTCGACCACCTGACGTTCTAAATCGGCATTTAACTCGCGGAGCCGTGCCTCGCTCGCACGGCGTCCATCATCGGCGGCGATGCGCTCGCTAATGTCGAGGAAGGTACAGATAGCACCGTCGATCCTGCCCTGCCGAATGATCGGGATCGCCCAATATTCCACCGGCAACGGCTCGCCATCGATCGGGAAAAACAGTTCATCGCTGACATGCGCGCGGGTGCCAACCCGCGCGCAGATGTAAATCGGACACTCGGTTTTTTCGTAGTCGCGTCCGTCGCGGTGGCTGTGGTGGATAACGTCGTGCAGCTTGCGGCCGACCGCATCCTCCTTGCGCGCGAACCCCATCATGCGCAGGAAGGCGGCGTTGCAATCGGTGGTCACGCCATTGCGGTCGACGGCATAGAAACCCTCCGCCATCGAATCGAACAGGAGTCGCGTGCTAGCCTCGGCCTCGCGCAATGCTTCCGCCGCCAAGCGCTGTTCAGTGCGGTCGCGAAGTACCTTAACGAAGCCAATGACGGTGCCGGCGTCATCGCGCAAAGGCGTCATTTCGCCATTTGCCCAGAACCGTTCCCCATCCTTGCGGATGTGCCAGCGTTCATCGTTACCTGCTCCCCGTTCGAGAGCGCATTGCATTTCAATCTCGGGCCGGTCGGCGGCGATATCTTCCGGGGTGAAGATGCGATCGATTCGCTGGCCGATCATGTCCGACTCAAGCCAGCCGAAGATTCGGCGTGCCCCCTCGTTCCAGGTCGTCACGCGGCCTTCGGTGTCCGTCGCGACGATCGAGAAATCGGTCGCGCTGTCGATGATCCAGCGATTGATAGCTGCGTCTTGCATCTTTCCCCCACGACGTGATCGCCACGCTACGGATTTACCCTGGATTTGTCCCGCGTCGCAGTTCGACCGGCGGCAAGCCGACGATATCGTAAGTCGCCGAGGCGATACCGATGTTGGCCTCGTCGAGTGCGGCAATGATCTGCCGGCTCATCGCGTCCTTGATGGCACGGATCCGGTGGGTGGTGACGATGAAGCGGACGGTGAGTTCGAGCCAGTTGTCGGTGATGCGGAAAAACACCTTAGGATCGAGATCGATTGGATCGACCCCGAACCGGGTTTCCATGTCCGCTTTCGCGTCGGCAGCGATGTCGCGTTCGCTGCCGGCGAACGCGCGCGCGGCGTCGAGCAGGATCGCCTCAACTTTGACGCGATCCGCGTCGTACGTAATCGGGATCGCCATCTCTTCCCACATGAACGGGAAGTCGCGCGTGTAGTTGAAGACCGGTTCGGAAAAGATTTTGGAATTGCTGACCGTGACGATCCGCCCGGTGAACTGCCGACTTTTCACCCACATGGCCGGGTCGGCGCCTTGAACGCTGGGCGGCTGGCCCATCTCCATGATCGTGGTCTGGATGAAGCCTAGCCGCAGGACATCGCCGCGCACGCCGCCCATCGAGATGCGATCGCCGACGTTGAAGGTACTGCCACGCAGGACCACGAAATAGCCGGCGATCGCGGTCACCGGCTGCTGCAACGCGAAAGCAAGCCCCGCGGTCACCAGCCCGAGTGCAGTGGCCAACCGGGTTGGATCGCTGAACCATATCGACAGGAGGCCCAGAATCAGAATAACCGCGCTGAGCAGGCTAATGCCTTGCCGCGTCCAGAATTTAGTCTGCAATCCGGCAGTATCGGTATTGCGCAGGATAACGCCCACAAGCCACCGGAGGACTCGGCTGACGACGACGACGATCATGACGAAAGCGAGCGAGAGCAGCAGCTTTTGTCCGTTCTCCGGATTTACACCGACCCAGTCAATCCCGAGAAATCGCATTGTACCGCCCCGTTGGCATTGCCGCGTCGCTGACGCGCGCCTGAAAATGCAAGGAGAGGCCGGGTGGCGTACCGCCGCCCGGCCTCCATAATGATCCTTAACGGATCATACGCAACCGTTCAGAGATCGTCGCCAAGCGCTCCCTTGACGCTGCCCTTTACGTCCTGCGCCGAGCCCTTGAGCTGCTGGGCCTTGCCCTCGGCCTCCAGTTTCTGGTTGTCGGTCATGTCGCCGATCTCTTCCTTGACCTTGCCGGCAACCTTGTTGCCCGCGGCCTTCATCTTGTCGGTGAACTCACCCATCGTCATTCTCCTTGGTTGATACGGTTCAGTCGTTCTCGTACTGTGCTATCTGACCGCGGGCGCCTTGTTGGCGACGATCGCATCGCGCTGTTCCTGGCTCATGGCGCTGACGTTCATGTCGGCTGCCTTGATCGCATCAGCTCGGGATTCTCCGCGATCGCGCGCAGCACCGGCCCGATTGTCGAGCATCGCGGCTTGATTGCGGAGCTGGTCAGCATTCTGCTCCATCGTGTCCGCGCGATTGTCTGCGGCGTTCTCGACACGTCCGGCGAGCTTGTCGGATGGGCTCTTGCCGCAGGCGCCGAGCGTCAGCGCGGAGGCAACCAGCCCGAGGATGACGATCTTCTTCATGGTGATATTTCCCTGTTAATGTGGTGGATCAGCGCGCGGCGCCGCAACGGATTCCTTGGATCTTGCACGATAACCTTCGCCCTAGGTGGAGCACACCGCTTCATGCAACATGAGTTAAGCTGTCTGGAACGCGCCACAAAGATGTGATTGCATCAAGCGATCAGACGCAAATGCCCCAAGACGTGAAATTATTGGCGCGCTAGGAATGCCCCCAACCACAAGGACGCGATCATGGCCAAACGACCAGACGGGCACAGCCTGATCGGAGTGCGCGAAACTGCCGATCTCGACAACCTTCGTCTGATCGTCTCGGGCTTGCGCGAAGGCGTGATCCTGCTCGATCCCACCGGCACGATCTTGTGGGCGAACGACGCTGCGTTGGCGATGCACGGAGTGACGACCGTCGACACGCTCGGCCAAGACGCCGCCGGTTATCGCTCTCGGTTCGCGCTCCGCTATCGCAACGGCCATGTTTTACGGGCCGAAGATTATCCCATCGAACGCGCCGTGGCGGGTGAAACGGTCGTAGATATCGTCGTCGAAGTGACCGCAGCCAAGGCCGACGGGATGCGGTGGGTGCACCAGATGCGCAGCCTGATCCTCGCTGACCAGCGCGGCGCGATCGAGGGCCTCGTCCTCATAGTCACCGACATCACCGAGCGCGCCGAAGCCGAGCATCGCTTCCGACAGGCGTTCAACGCCAACCCCGCACCAGCGCTGATCGCGCGGCTGACCGATCTAAAGGTCGTCCGCGCCAACCAGGGCTTCCTCGACATGACCGGCTATGCCGCGGACCGTATTGTCGGGCGCACCGTGTACGAGCTCGATCTGTTCACCCGCGCCGAGCGCCGCGATCTGGCCCACGAGCGGCTCGCGGCAGGCAACCCTGTCCCGCAGATGGAGACCGAGATCGACTTGCCCGAAGGCGAAACCAAGCTCGTGATCGTCGCCGGCCAGCCAATCGGGTTGGAGGACGAGGATTGCATGCTGTTCACCTTCGCCGACCTTGAACCGCGGCGGAAGGCGGAGACGGCGCTGCGTCATAGCGAGGAGCGGTTCCAGCAGGCGTTCGACCTGGCCCCCGTTGCGATGGTCGTCGCCTCGCTAAAGAACCATGCCTTGCTCGAAGTGAACCAGGCGTTCCGCACGATGACCGGTCACTCCGAGACGACGCTGGTGGGGCGCAGCCCCGGCGAACTGACGCTGTGGGACACCGCGGTGACGCGGCGGCGAATGGAAGAGCAGGTCGAGGCGACCGGCAAGCTGCGCAACGAGGATGCGAAGGTGCGCACCAGCACCGGTCAGTTCCTCGACTGCCTGGTTTCGGCGGCGACGATCGACCGCGCCGGCGATCGCTGCGTGCTGTGGGTAATCCAGGACATCACCGAGCGGCGTCAGTCGGAACTTGATCTGGTCGCGGCGATCGAGGCGGTGATGAGCGACGCCAGCTGGTTTAGCCGCAACGTGGTCGAAAAGCTAGCAAACCTCCGCGCCGACCGGGCGGGTAAGCCACTCAAGGAAACCGCGCAGCTCACCCGGCGCGAGCGGGAGGTGCTGGGACATCTAGGCCAGGGTCAGGACGACGAAGGGATAGCCGACGCCCTAGGTCTTACGCGCACGACTGTGCGCAATCACGTGTCGCGGATCTACGGCAAGATCGGCGTCAACAAACGCGGCGCGGCAATCATTTGGGCCCGTGAGCGTGGCATCGGCGGCAAGGGAATTTCATGACAATCCAACCAGCAGCTCCGAACGGCCGCGATGCGATCAATCCTTGGGCGATGCCATGGCAGGCATGGAGAGCTGTACTGCTGCGCACCTGGAACGAGGCGGGCGACGACAATGTCGGTCTCGTCGCCGCCGGCGTGGCATTCTACGGGTTCCTTGCGCTAGTCCCGCTGCTCGGCGCGGTCGTGCTCAGCTATGGACTTGTTGCTGACCCGGCCACCGTGATCGGGAATGTGCGGGGGCTGATGTCCGTCATGCCGGCCGATGCCGCCAAGCTGATCGGCGAACAACTCCTCAACGTCGTCGCGACGTCGGGTGAGAAAAAAGGCTTTGGCTTGCTGCTTGCGCTTGCGCTCGCCGTTTTCGGCGCCCGGAGCGCCGCCGGCGCGATCGTGACTGCGCTCAACATAGCCTATGAAGAGAAGGAGCGCCGAAGCTTTATCATGGTGAACCTGCTGGCGCTCGGTATCACCGGCGCAGGCGTGCTGGTGATGGTGCTGGCGGTGATCGCGATTGCGGCGCTCGGCCACCTGGAGGACATGCTGCCGACAATGCCTGAACCAGTTATGGTCGCCGGCAAGATCGCCTCCTATTTGGCGCTCGTGTTGGCGGGCGCCGCTGGGGCCGCCACACTATACCGCTACGGGCCTTCTCGCGAGCGACCGCGCTGGGTCTGGCTGACCCCGGGATCACTGCTCGCTGCGCTGCTTGGGCTCGCGCTAACGTTCGGCTTCGGTATCTATGTCGCCAACTTCGGGAATTACAACGCGACCTACGGGTCGCTCGGCGCGGTCGTGGTCATGCTGACTTGGCTCTATCTGTCGAGCTATCTCCTGCTGTTCGGCGCGGAGCTCAACGCTGAACTCGAGCATCAGAGTGCGCAGGACACAACGCACGGAGCAGCGGCGCCGTTAGGCGAACGCGGCGCGTGGGTGGCGGATCATGTCGCAGGTCAGCAACCGGATGACCAGAAGGACGCTCCTGCGATTGCAGGATCAGACATCGACGACGGACCCAGCGACGCCTCTCGCACTGCCGTTCTGTCAGACGTCAATATCCGGCAAGAACCTTCTCTGCCGGCGCGACTAATCAGCTTGTACGTCGGTCCCAAGCTGGGAAAGATCGCCGGAGGCGGCGGAGCCGGCCTCGTTGCGCCGGTTCTAGGCGGAGTCGGCTTCTCGCTTCTGCGCCGACGTGGTCGCGCACGTCTTGGCATTGTGGCAATCGCGGCTGCCGCTGTTTTAGGGTTGGCGGGAAGAAGCTCTGACACATGACAAAGATGAGAATTGCCGGCAGAGAAGCTGGCGCCGATACAACCGGAAATAAATCAAAGGGGCGACGGGATGGCGAACGGTAGGTGTGTATTGGTGAGCGGCGCGGAAAGCGGAATCGGAGCTGCGTGCGCTATCTCGTTCGGAGCGATCGGTGACAGAGTGGTGGTGCTGTTCCACGATGCCCATAACGATGGAAGCGAGACCGTCGCCAAGGTGAGGGCGGCTGGCGGCGAGGCGATCGCGGTCCAGTGCAATGTCGGGGACGAGGTATCGGTGGATGCGGCGTTCGCGGCTGCCGAGAAGGCGTTCGGGCTCGTCACTGTGCTGGTCAATTCCGCCGGAATAAACATGGCGGGCGTGCCAGTGCGACAAATGACGATGCCGCAATGGCAGCGCATGCTTGATACCGACCTGACCGGCGCGTTCCTTACCTCGCGTCGGTTCGTACGAGACCGGCCTGCGAACAGCCCCGGCACGATCATCCACATATCATCGATCCACGCCTATGCGGTGCGGGCCGGCGGCGCGGATTACTGTGCGGCCAAGGGCGGCCTGACCAACTTAATCGAGACGCTCGCGATCGAAGAAGCGCCCAACGGCATCCGTGTGAACGCGATCGAGCCAGGCATGATCCTGACACCGATGAACGAGCGCGCCAGCACCGATCCGGTCTATCGCAAGACGCTTGAACAGAACATCCCGATGGATCGGGCGGGACAACCCGAGGAGGTCGGCGATCTTGCCGTGTTCCTCGCCTCGGACAAGGCGTCGTACATTACCGGCGCGCGTATCGTGATCGACGGTGGCCTGTCGCTGATGCAGGCACTCGGCGCATGATCGGGAGCAAACCCGCAATGCCCGCTTCGACCGCCGGCGCCACGAACCAGTCGGAGATCGCGCCCGGCGTGCCGATCGTGCGGTCACGCCTGCCTGCCGACAGCGTGACCGGGGATCGGAAGGTGCTGGTCTACCCCTCGTCGAATGTCGTCGATTTCAATGTGCAAGAGTTACAGGAGATCCACCTGATGGGTCCGGCGCCACTGATGGCGCGCGATCTGATGAGCCCGTATGTCTGGCTGGAGCCGGACGGCCGGTTCGGCATCATGGTGCGCGCGGTGACGCAGCCCGGCGAGCCGATGACTGACACCGGCATCATCTGGGCCGGCTGGAGCGATGACGGCGTCCACTTCGCGATGCTCGACCAGCCCGCGATCGTGCCCGGCGGCCCCGGCGAAAAGGATGCGGGCGGGGTGGAAGATCCCACCGTGGTGAAGATGGAGGACGGCAACTACGTCGTCTATTACACCGGCGTCGAGGCCGACATGGCGCATGGCGAAATGTTCTATGCCGCTGGGCCGACCATCGACGCCCTGGTGAAGACCGGCGTTGCGCTGGCCTCCACAAAGTCGCTTGGCAACACGAAGGAAGCGACGGTTGACCGCGAAAAGGATGGGCGATGGAGTCTGTTCTACGAATATGCCGCCGACGAGGCCAGTCGCGTGGGCCTGGCGATCGGCCCCAAGGTGGACGGACCGTGGGACGAGCAACCAACGCCGTTCATGCCGCGCGAGGACGGATGGGACAATTGGCACCTCTCGACAGGCCCGATGTTGCTCGACGACCCTGAAATGCCGGTGATGTTTTACAACGGCGCAACGCACGACGCGCGTTGGCGGATCGGCTGGGTCGCGTTCGACCGCGAACTGACCCGCGTGGTGGACCGATGCATCGAGCCGCTGATCACACCGCCGCCCGCAAGAGATCGGACAGCGAGCGACATAGCATTTTCCGCCTCGGTCACCAGTCGCGACGGCGAGGTATGGCTATATTATTCCCTCGAGGACCGGCGACTGTCGCGAGCGCGGCTGAAGCGGAGCTGAAAGCCGTAAGGTGGTGGAAACTCGTATTAGGCAGACATCCGGCACGGCGAAGGTAGCTACAAGACCCATAGCCGTCAGTCCGGCATTCAATCGGCTCGCCGAAAGCGAACGTTCATTCATATGCTGGGATGAGTTCTGTCTCGTGATAGAGAGGGCCGATGGCCCCAATCTATCAATTTGGAGCGCTAACAACGTGACGTAGCGGTCAGCATGGTCGCGGCGCTTTGCTTGACGATCCTTGTGACGGCAGCGTGCATGTACTGCAGTATCTCAGCTTCACAAGGCGGTTCATTAAAATGGTGCCACCGAGCTGTTCGCGCATGCGCTCGTCGGGCTGCTGCTCGGCTTACCGGCCTTGCTTGCGCTCGGTGTTATCATGATCGCGGCAATGGCGTGCGCGCCATTCTTGCACAATGGGCCGACGGTGCTGGTACTCGGCCCGATCGCGGTCGGCGTAGCGCGCGGGCTGCACCTCAACCCCGATCCGTTCCTGATGGCGGTGGCGACGGGTGCGGGTTGCCATTTCCTCACCCCAATCGGCCACCGGTGCAACACCTTGGTGATGTGCCCGGGCGGGTATAAATTCGGGGACTATTGGCGGCCGGGACTGCCTCTTTCATTGCTGATAATCGTGGCCGGGGCGCCCCTCATCGATTTTGTCTGGCCGCTCCGATAACATCGCCGATTCGCCCTCCGATCCCGTGGAGCTGGCCGCGTGTCTTACGGAGCGATCGCCCGGTCGTTCGTTGGTCCTGTAATGACCTATCGCAGAACGCGCCCTCGAAGCTCGTAGCGGAAGGCTGCAAACGATCTCTAATCCGATTGCGAGAGCGTATTGGTTGCAGCGTTGTTCATGCCAATGCGGTATCCAAGCCGGCGGAGCGGTGCAACGCTCAGGCGAGGGTCGCCCCGCTTACCCGCGTCATCGTACCGGTCGAAACCGCAACGCCGCACCGCCATTGGCATGGGCATCGAGAATCAAACTGCCCGACCGCGAGCGCACCGCCCCTTCGCGTCGGTCGATGGAGGTGTAGACCGTGCCGTCGGTCCAGCTATCGACGTGCCAACGCCCCTTGCCGAGGAAGGAGAGCGGGATCGCCAGATGCCGCGGATGCTCGTCGGTCAGCACGCCAACGAACCAGTCGCTCCCCTTGCGCCGCGCAACGATGATAGAGTTGCCGAAGGTGCCTCCCAAAGCGCGCGTCTCGTCCCACGCGGCGGGCACAAGCTTAAGGAAATCCGCGCCGGGGACCGGGCGGTGTGCGGCATCCTCATAGGCCGAGGGCGCATCGGCCAGCATCATGAACGGACTGGGATAGACCACGAACAGCGCGAGCTGCTGCGCCCGCGTCGTCATCACCATCGGTCCGATCGAGCGTTCCTGGAACTGTGCCGGCGGAACGTTGCGGAAGCCGCCCGGCGTATAGTCCATCGGGCCGACGATCGCGCGGGTGTAGGCGGTGCGAACATTGTAGCCGGACGTCACCTTGGTCGACCAGCGATTGTATTCGAGCCCCATCACCCCTTCTTGGGTCAGGAAATTGGGATAGGTGCGCGCCAGCCCGCGCGGAACCATCGCGGCGTGCAGATCGACCATTAGATGATGCTTGGCCGCTTCGCTGAGCAAGCGATGGTAGAAAGCAACGATTTCCTGATCCTGGCGATAAATGAAATCGACCTTGATCCCGGCGATTCCGAGCCGTTCGTAGAGCGGCAGCGCCTGCGCCATTTGCTTGTCGAGCGTCAGCCAATTGACCCACAGCCACACCTTCACGTGCCGCGCGCGCGCATAGCGCACCAGTTCGGGAATATGCACACCGACTGCGTTGCGTGTGATATTGGCATTGGGCAGATCGACGCTTTCGCCCGGCGGACGCCACGCCCACCCCTTGTCGATCATCATATAGGGCAGGCCAAACCGGCCGGCGAAATCGATATAGACCTTGTAGGTTGCGTCGTTATGCCCAGCATGCGGGACGCTGGGAGCGAGCGATCCCGACCACCAGTCCCACGCCGCCTTGCCTGGCCTGACCCAGTCAGCGTCGGCGACGCGCGAGGGGCTGGCAAGATCATCGACCAGCGTCGAGGCGATCAGATCTTCGGGCCGGTCTGCCAGCATCACTACGCGCCACGGAGTCACGACCGCGCCGTGGGCTATTGTCACCGGCGGCGCTTTCGGCTTGGCCGGGTTTGGCGTCAGCCGCAGTCGTACGCCGTTTTTGTCTCCGTTTCCCGCGAAATAGGCGGCTGCGAAATTCTCGAGCCCGCTTTCGGTCAGCGCCAGCGTTTCGCCGCCGCGGCCGGTGCGGCATACCAAAGGCAGGTCATAAAGGCCACTGTGGGCCAGCGCGCTCGCCTTGATCGGCGTATAGCCGCCTTCATGGCTGTTCTTCATCTCGTAATGCCGCACGGCGAGACAAGCCCGGTCCTGCGGAAACACGAACTGCGTGCGATCGGCTGCGACCGCGATCTGGTCGATGCCGGCCTGCCGCGGGACGACGATCCGCACTGCAGCGCCCTGGTCGCTCACCCGCGCTTCGAGGTTGAAGCGCCGCACCGGCGCTTGGCGGCTTTGCACGTGCATCGTCATCGTCATGAAATGCGAGACCACGGGCGTAGCCCGACCGGGCATCGCATAGCGCTCGTCACGCTTTCCATGATCGACCGCAGTGATCACTAGGTGGTCGAAGCGCACGGCGGTGCCACGCTCGGTCATGTCGAGCGCGAGCGTCGAGGGCGCGATTACGTCGCGGCCGTCGCGGCGAACGCGGAACAATGGGCTGCCGTCATGGGCCAATCCGATTTCGAGCGAAATCCGCGCATTGGGTGAAAGGACAATGCGCGAGCTAACAATCGGCGGCTTCGTGCAACCGGCCAGCGATACGGCAGTCAGGAGCGCGCAACCCGCCCATAAACGGATCGCCAACACGTCCTCCTTAGTCAAATCTGTAGCGGCGCTACGCGATCACACGACGCTTGACGAGTGGGCGCACGATAGATCGATCGCCACGTCAGCCTCACAAGTGTATCCGAACGGCAAAGCCTGTGCGACGAGTGCGCTCACGGCATCGGGGCTCATCTCGGTCGAGCGCTATGGAACAGGAAGCTGCGATGGACTGGCATACGTGGCTCGCAAATGCCGGCGTCACCATACCGAATTCGCCCGATGTGGAGTCGCTCGTTGTTGCCGTCGTGCTGATCGCGGGTGCGGTCGCGATCGGCTGGTTCGCCGGGCACCGCGCCGCGCCTTCAGTTGCTGTTCGACTGAAACGCCTCGGCGGTCGCGCCGCGGTCTTTCCGGAAACATTTGTCGCCTCGGTCATCCAATATAGCGTGATCGCGCTGCTACTGTTGATCGTTGGCAATTCGGCTGCGCTCAGCCCCCTCGCATTGATGCTGCTGGCAGTGGCGCTCGGGATTGCGGTGGCGCGCCTCGTCCATCGCGTCGCCCGCGCCGCGGGTTTGGGCAAGAGCACGGCTACCATCGTGGCGATCGTAGCGTTGGTCGCGACCACTGCGGCGACGCTTGGCGGAATGCAGCCGCTGATCCACGGACTCGACGGGATCGGCATCACGATCGGCAAGCATCGTATCTCGCTGCTCGCGGTGATCAACGCGATCGTCATTGTTGCGGTGCTCTACGTCGTCGCCAAGGCAGCGAACCATGTGCTGGTCCATCTGATCGGCCGTACCAGCAGCCTCGACCTTTCACAGCGCGCGCTGGTGCAGAAACTCGCCGGGATCGGCGTGGTCGTCGTGGCTGTGCTGCTCGGGATCGACTTGCTCGGCATCGACCTGACCGCGCTCACCGTCTTCTCCGGCGCCGCTGGCCTCGCGATCGGGTTCGGCCTGCAAAAGACCTTCGGCAATCTGATCGCCGGGCTGATCCTGCTGATGGATCGCTCGATCAAGCCCGGCGACGTGATCGTCGTCGGCGACACGTTCGGATCGGTTGGCAAGATCGGCGTGCGCGCGGTGTCGGTCGTAACGCGCGACGGCAAGGAGCACCTCATCCCGAACGAGCAATTGATGACCGACGCGGTAGAGAACTGGTCCTATTCGGACCGAAACGTGCGGATCCATATCCCGGTGGGCGTCGCCTATGGCTGCGATCTGGCGCTGGCGCAGAAGCTCATGATCGAAGCAGCCGCCGGCGCGGTGCGCGTGCTCGACACGCCAAAGCCTTCTGTCTGGCTAAAGGCGTTTGGTGACAGCTCGGTCGACCACGATATCCTCGTGTGGATCGCCGACCCGGAACTGGGGGTCGGCAATGTCAGGTCCGACATCCTCAACCGCCTGTGGCGGCTGTTTGCGGACAACGATGTCGAGCTTCCTTTCCCGCAGCGTGATATCCACGTCCGCTCGATGCCTACGCCGCCTGCGCCGACCGGGAACTGAGCGCTCATCAGCCTTCGGCAGGCGCTCCGGCCAAAGCCGCGACGAGGCAAACTATCCCGACTATCAAGAAGCCGACGCGCGCGAGTGTACCGCCCGCCCCCGTTCGCCACGAAACCCACAGCGCGAGCACCGCCTGCATCGCGT
>Ga0160428_1001016_pt1 | contig 24046 bp, 27 predicted proteins | sample SolpanmetagenomM_FD_108198 | JGI IMG/M metagenome (GOLD analysis project Ga0160428, IMG submission 108198) | Solar panel surface microbial communities from Lawrence Berkeley National Laboratory, California, USA - M | ecosystem: Engineered > Built environment > Solar panel > Unclassified ... | reverse complement strand
GCGCAGCGGACACGGCCCCGCTCAGCCATGGCGGCGCGGCTTTGGCGGATAGCTGCGGCGCTTCCTCAGCCCGAAGAACAGCAAGCCGTTCCAGTGGGTGCCGGTGATGTGCTTGGCGATGGCGGAAAGTGAGGTGAACAGCTCGCCCTCATAGCGGAAGCCGCTGTCCTCGACAGTCACGACATGGTTGCGACCGCCATGCTCCTTGACGAGGCGGCTCCCTGGCAGGAGCTGGCTTGCTGCCGGTGGTAATGCTGCGGCGCGTGACGAGGCAGCCTTCTTCGCAGAGGAGTGCACTGCGTTGTCCGCCGGGTTTTCCACGGCAGCGATGCAGGATTGGGGATCACTGACTACAGGCGATGGATGGTCCGCACCACGTCGGTTGATGGCATGCTCGGCGGCCAGTTGCAGATCGTGCGCGATGGCGGGTGACACGTCGCCGTGCAGCAGCACCTGCTCGCGCCAGGCGACTGCGCGTTCAACGAGGCTCGGGAGGCGCTGTGGTGGTGGGCAGCCAAATAGCGCTTCCCAAGCCGAGGCGCTGCTCGCCGTGCCGGCCCGCTCCGTCGGCATCGCCGCCGTTCGCGTCATGCGGCCACGCCGGCGTCGAGGAGCGCATCAGCTGCGCCGACCAGCCGGTCGCGCCATGCGAGCCGCTCCAGCCACGCGGCCGGAATGCCGCTTGCGCCATAGAGCGCGCCGGCAAGCTGCCCGGTGATCGCCGCCGTGGTGTCGGCATCATCGCCGAGATTAGCGGCAAGCAGCACGGCTGAGGCAAAGCTGGTGGTGCGTCCGACACACCAGAGCGCAGCTTCCAGTGAATGGGCGACATAACCGGAGGAGCGGATGTCCCGGCGGTGCTTGCCGCGCCAGCTGCCGCTAACGATGGTCTCGATGGCCGGCGCGTCACTGCTGCGAGGTGCGCTGAGCACTGCGTGTTTGGACATGCCTGCAATGGCATCCGCCAGCATCTCTGCATAGGCCGTGCAGGCGGCCACCGCCTCTGGTGCCGCATGCGTCGTACGGCTTTGCCGGGCAGCGACGTCGGCTAGCACGCTTCGATTGCGCCAGTGTGCCAGCGCAACTGGCGCCAGCCGCATCAGCGAGCCGTTGCCTGCACTCATCGGGTCCGTGCTACCCGCGTACGGATCGCCGCTGCGCTCGTAGCGGGCGAGCGCCTGGCGGGTGGTCACGCCGATGTCGAAGCAGGTGCCGGTGCAGCTGTAATCGCCCTGTCGCCACCAGGCGACAAACCGGCGCATCAATTCGTCCGGGTCAAGCTGACTATCAGCAGCGAGGCTGTCGGCTAGCGCCAGCGCCATGGCCGTGTCATCGGTCCATTCGCCAGGTTGCAGCCGGAACGGACCACCGCCCACCATGTCGGTGACGGGCGCTGCACTGTCCCGTCGGCTGAACTCCAACGTTGTGCCGATGGCATCACCAACTGCAAGGCCAAGCAACGCGCCGCGGCTGCGGTCGCGGATGGCTTTGGTTGATCGGTCCGGCTGCGTCTCCGGAGATGGTTGGAGCGCGAGAACATAGGCCTTCTGCGCCGCTGTCTCGACAGCGCCCGGTCGCGCCGTGCGCACGGCAGCCAGAGCCTCATCAGCTTGCCAGCCGCACTCAACGAGCAGGCGTGCGGCGACCATGCCGGCACGGCCAAGGCCGCCTTTGCAATGAACCAGCACGTTGAAGCCGGCACGCAGCTGGTCGCGCAACGCTGGACCGGCAGTCTGCCACGCTGCTTCAAATCCAGCACTCGGCACAGAAACGTCGCGGATGGGCAGGTGTCGCCATTCCATATGGGCGGCCTGCACCGCTGGCCCAAGGCCAGTGACATCGAGCTTAGCCAACTCGTGGTCCTCGACCAAGGTCACGACACTGCTTGCGCCCCAGTCGGCGATCGCTGCGACATCCACAGCGATGTCGCGCGCCCAGGCACCGGTGGCAGCATGCGGCTGGCACTTGCCGGGGCAAAAGGTGATGCCAACCGTGCCGAAGCCGCTACCCACCGCAACCTCGGCGATCTGCAGGGGATGCGACACGCTTGTGCGCACCTGGTGCTTATTCTGCCGCATGGTTGATCCTCGCAGGGCGATAGAGTTCAGCAGGGCGGAAACCCTTGCCTGTTTCCATCTCGCCGGTCGCCTCCAGGCGGCCGCTCTCGATGAGGCGCTTGCGGAAAGCAGGCTTGTTCAATGACTGGCCGCGGATCGCCTCGTGTAGCGCCTGGAGCTCGCGCAGCGAAAACGTCTGCGGCAGCAGTCCGAACGCCCAGTCATCCCGGTCGAGATCACGGCGCAGATCCGACAAGGCGCGAGCAAGAACGGCATCATGGTCAAAGGGAAGAGCCGCACGACGGTTGCTTGCTGTTCGGACAGCACCGCCGGAGATCTGCAGGAGTTCACAGGTATCCCCCGCCGCCGTGGCCTGGGCGATCGTGTCGGCATCGACCACTGCCATGTGGCCGATGCTGACGATGCGCATGCGAGGGTCGCGATCCACGGCGCCAAAGGCGTGGAACTGGCGCACCGGCGCATTAAGCCCAGCCTTGTCGCGCAACGCCCGCTGCGCCGCTGCGTCGAGGTCCTCGTCGGCACGTACGAACGTACCAGGCAATGCAAGCCGCCCGCGGGCCGGCTGCTCGGCACGCCGGTTTAGCAGAACGTGGAGCGCACCAGCGCTAAAGGTGAGGGGCACGACGTCCACCGCCACCGCCACCGGCGGAAAGTCTGCGGGGTCATACGCGGCGAGATAGGCTGCTTCATCCATGGCAGCATGGTTAGACGTCTAGGACATATACGTCAATGACGTATATCTGTGACCTCGCCGAACACGCGTTCAACCACCGCTCTCGCCTGCTCCGCGAGAAGGCGTTGCGCGTTTTCCGTTGCCGCGAGCTGCTCGCGCGCGTGGCGCAGCGCCTTTTCGACATCGTGTCTGAATCCGCTGTAATCTTCGCACTCGATGAAGGTGCGCAGGCGCACGACATTAGGACCCACCTTGCCGAGGTAGGGAAATGCCGTGGCAGTCGTTGGCTGCTGCTTCCAGAAGACGGGGTCGCCCTCATAAGGCACCTCTGCCTCATGAAGATGGCCAGACATCCAGCAGCGGTACTCATTGAGGAAGTCGCGCCTGATGGTCTCGACCTTGATGGCGTGTAGCTCGCCGATGACGAGCGGCTGTACCGCGAACGCTTCGTGCGCCATCGAATGGAGCATGCCTGTGTCGATACCTCGCAGGTCTCGGCGGCTCTGGCCGAGGAATGCCGCAACGTCTTTGGGCAATCGCCGCAGCATCTGGTGGCTGCCATGAGGGTTGGCGAGCAATCTGGCGCCGAGGACCTCGGTGCCGGTTTTCCTGGTGGTTGTCATTGGCACACTGAAGGGGTGTCGGGCGGCCGCACGCAAGGGGCTGGTGCCTGATCCGACAAAAAGCGCCGCGACCCTCGTGGCTGGACGGTGGCGGGCACGCTCGCCCGAACCATTCTCACTGCGTCTTGTCCGATCGCGGCCTAACGCGGAACTTCTCGCCGAGCACATGCGGCGCTAGCGCGCGGCGGGTCGCTCAACTCTAACAGTGCACAGTGTGCGTTCATCTGCGATGTCGCCCGCATTTGCAGCTCCGGGTGCTCAAAGAGTTGCATTGAGGCGGTGGGTCATCGAATTGCGAGCGCGAACCTATGTTGCGAGACTGCTCAACGACGACCGCAGCTTTCTCCGGCGCGTAGGCTAATCTGTGCGGGGATGCTCATCCTCAAGACGCTGGTCTGCTGAAGGTGCTGCTGGCTGACCGTCGTTTGCACCAATTACTCGGCCGTCGAGCATTTCCAGAGTGAACTTTCGAGCCTGGTCAGAATCTATCCAGTCGCTCCAAGTGCGAGTGCCAGTGCTCGCATGCCGCACAAGCGTCCAACCTTCTGCTTTCAGCACCTGCCTCGCTGCCATGTCGGTCGCTCCAACCATCGAGCTTGGTCGGATAGGCGCTTGAGTCAGGTTTTGGGCCAACGCCGGTATGGCGAACAGCGAAGAGGCGAGCGCCACGGTGGAAAGTAGGAGTTTGTAGTTTGTCATTGCATCCTCAGCGACCCCGACTGAGGACAACAACCGGAGCATCAATTTGTCCCCCCAGCATAAGCGACAGCGAGCATCGTTTGTGCATCAGCGGGTATCAAGCTGTCGGACTGGTGGAATTACGGCCGCGGCAGACGTTATCTACGCTGCAAAATGGCAGTAATCGGTGGAAAGCGGCCCGTCCGCATTCGGGGCGTTAATCGCAATGAGCGGCCGTTTGTTCAGGCCAGAGAGCAGGCGAAGGGCCGCGAATGGGGTCTCCAAAGCGGGGAAACAGACAGGCGGTAGCAGCTCAATGACAGCCGCTCAGCACGTGTGACTCTGCTGGGATTCAAACTTCTCGGGCGAACCTCGGCCGAGCCGCGGCTTACCGCTTGCCGGGACCGGCGGGCGAATGATACAATGGATCATTAAGCGCCCTCTGGCGGACGAGTATTGATTGATCACGCTTAATATAGGCAGGGTAAGCGCATTCCCATTTAACGCGACGTTCGCGTGAAGGCGGTCTGGCGCGCCTATCGGCTGCCCGCAGGCTTTGGCGGGGCGGAACTCGGATGCCCTGCTGTCAGAAGTTGGCGCAGAACAGCGACCGTGATTGTCGCGCTGTTCGCGTTTCTCTGTCAGTCCATCGCCCTCCAAGCTCATTTCCATCCTCAGGCGAATTTGGTTTCCCGTCCGTCTGCGAGCAGCTTGCACGTCGGCGTGCACGAGCGTCGTTCGCCCCCGGACCAGCCTGCCGACTGTCCTTTATGTCGCGAGCTGGCTCAGAGCGGCGTCTACCTGACGCCGGGTCAGGTTACGGTCAGCCTTCCCGTTGACTCCGAAGCACAAAATGCCGCGGCTTTTAGCTTTCGTTCGACCTTGGCTAACCGCTCCCACGCATGGCGCAGCCGCGCGCCGCCGACGCTCCCGAACGCCTGATAAATTTTTGTCGAACAGAGCGTCGCCACCCGCCTGTTCGCGTCACGACGGCGTCGCGCGACCGCGGTCCGTCGCTAGGTTCACGGAGCTTTCCACAATGCGACACTTCCTGCTCGTCAGCGCTGCGACTGCAGCGCTGGTCCCGGCTGCCGTCTGGGGCCAGACTTCGCCTGTTCCCTCATCGCAGCCGGTAGAGGCGGCGGGGCCTACGGAGCCCGCGGGCGAAGGCCCCACCAGCGCAGCCCAGACGCGCGACATCGTGGTCACCGGACGCCGGCTCGATGCGGCGCGCGACGCCATTCTCCCCGCGCTTGGCGCCAGCGACTACACTCTCGACCGGACTTTGGTGGAGCGCCAGCCAGGCGGTCTCGACCGCAGCCTGGTGCAGGTGTTGATTCAAGCTCCGGGCGTGACGCTCGATAGCTATGGCGCGATCCACGTCCGCAACGAGCACGCCAACCTCCAGTACCGCCTGAACGGCATCATCGTGCCGGAGAGTATCTCGGGTTTCGGTTCAACCTTCGATCCGCACATCGCCGACTCGATTGACCTCCTGACCGGGACCTTGCCGGCCCAGTACGGCTACCGCACCTCGGGCGTCATCAACCTGAGGACACGAGCCGGAAACTTCGAAAACGGCGGCGATGTCGGCATCTACGGCGGAAGCCGTGGCACGATCGAACCGAGCGCCAGCATCCACGGCTCGTCCGGCGCGCTCAACTATTTCGCATCTGGAAGTTACGTCGAAAATGACCTGGGCGTTGAAAACACGACTGCGTCGAGGAATGCCATCCACGACCACACCCGCCAGTACCGCGGCTTCGGCTATGTCTCCGACATACTTTCCCAGAGCAGCCGGATCACGGCGTTCGGCGGCACGTCGATCGGCTTTTTCCAGATCCCGAATAATCCCGGCCAAGACCCCGCATTCACGTTGAACGGCCGTTCAACGTTCGATTCAGCCAAGCTCGACCAGAACCAGCGTGAGATCACGCACTACGGCGTGCTTGCGTACCAATATGCCGGCGGCGCCCTGAACTTCCAGATTGCGCCGTTCGCGCGCTATTCGCAGACCCGCTTCAGGCCAGATCCAGCCGGCGGCGATCTGATCGTGGCGGGCGTTGCCGACACTTCGCGCCTGTCGAGCCTTGCGATCGGCGTCCAGGCGGACGGCAGCTACAATGTGTCGGACAGCCATACCGTTCGCTTTGGAGCCTTCTTCCAGAATGAGCGCACCCGTTCCAACGTCACATCGCAAGTGTTCAGTGTCGATGGTGACGGGAACCAGACGTCGGACGTGCCGCTGTCCATCACGGACGTCGGCGGGAGGTCGGGCCAGCTTTATGGCGTTTACCTGCAGGACGAGTGGTCCCTCACGCCGACGCTCACCTTCAACTACGGCGCGCGCTTTGATGCGGTCCGCGCCTATACTCGGGAGGAGCAGCTGAGCCCGCGCGCGAGCGTCGTTTGGAAGCCACGAGGCGGCCCGACTTTCCATGTTGGCTATGCGCGCAACTTCACGCCGCCGCCGCAGGAGCTGGTTGCAGCACCGACACTCGCTCTGTTCACCGGCACCACGAAGGATGCCGGCAGCCTGACTGCCGATCCCGTCCGCTCCGAACGCGAACACTATTTCGATGTCGGCGCGCAGCAGGCGGTCGGCACCGGGCTCAAAGTCGGCCTCGACGCCTACTACAAGATCAAGCACAACCTCCTTGACGAGGGTCAGTTCGGCCCATCCCTGGTCCTGTCACCCTTCAATTACGGCAAGGGCTATGCGTGGGGCGTCGAGCTTAGCGCCAACTACACGCGTGGCCCCCTCGATCTATATGCGAACGTCGCCCGCGGCGTAGAGAAGGGCAAGAATGTCGTCTCGAGCCAGTATTTCTTCGCTCCGGATGAACTCGCCTACATCTCGAACCACTACATCTTCACCGATCACTCGCAGCGGTGGACTGCGTCGGGGGGCGGCAGCGTCGTGATCCACGATGGCGTGGGCACGCTCGTTCCTGCAGTGGATTTCCTCTATGGCGACGGGCTGCGCGCCGGTGATCCGGCAGGGAACGTGCCGAACGGCGGCAAGCTGCCGTCCTACTTCACGGCGAACTTCGGCTTGACGCAGAATATCGACGGACCGGGTGTGCTGAAGGGTCTGGCGATCAGCTTCAACGTCACGAACGTCACGGACAAGGTCTATCTCCTGCGCGATGGATCGGGTGTCGGCGTAGGGGCACCACAGTACGGCGCGCGGCGCGGCTTCTTCGCGGGGCTTCGCAAGCGTCTCTGAAATGGTCCGATTGCCGGCTCGCGAATGCGTCGCGGCAGTCGGGCGGGCTCTGTCAGACCAACGTGGCAGGCGGGACGGGCGGCTGATATCAGCGCCTCATGAGCCGCAAGTCTCGGGCGCTTCCGCCTAGCCCGTTTCGTCGTTTCAACTCGTCGCCCGAGGTGATCCGGCTGGTTGTCATGATGTATTTGCGGTTCCCGCTGTCGTTGAGGAACGTGAAAGACCTGCTGTTCGAGCGCGGCATAGACGTTTGCCACGAGACGGTGCGGATGTGGTGGAACAGGTTCGGTCCGATGTTCGCCGGCGATATCCGCCGTCAGCGGGTGAGTGCGATGCGCGGGTACCGGCAGTGGCACTGGCATCTTGATGAAATGTACGTGAAGCTGAACGGCGAGATGGTCTACCTGTGGCGGGCGGTCGATCAGGAGGGCGAGATCCTGGAAAGCTACATCACCAGGACCAGGGACAAGGATGCCGCGCTCACCTTCATGAAGAAGGCGCTGAAGCGGCACGGCAGCCCCGAGACGATCACCACCGACGGCCTGCGCTCTTATGGTGCAGCGATGAAGGTGCTCGGCAACGCCGACAAGCAGGAGGTGGGTCGCTGGGCCAACAACCGCGTCGAGAACAGCCATCTATCGTTCCGACGACGGGAGCGTGCCATGCTGCGGTTCAGGCGCATGAAGACGTTACAGAAGTTCGCTTCCGTTCACGCCAACGTCCACAACCACTTCGCTCTCGAACGCCACCTCATCGATCGCCAGACCTACAAGGAAAGACGCTCCGCTGCACTGGCGGAGTGGCAGGTGCTCGCCAGCTAGGCCGCGGCCTTCAAAGACCGGCATACATCGTGTGGAGAGCAGTTCGCGTTAGACTGACAGCACCCGATGATGGCACGGACAGAGGCTGGGCGTGGAGTTGGCTTCGCCTTAGTCCGGGCGATCGCCGACGCCCAGTTCGGGCTGGCCATGATCGATCTGGCAGCCGGGTTCACCGTCACTGTCGACCTTGGGTTAGTTAACCACGACAATCGCTAGCGTCGGATCCCTCGCATCCGTGTGCCCGCTTAGGCCACCGGATGACCCGCCAGACGTAGGCAACGACTAGGATCACGATAACGGTGGTCGAGACCGGACCGACAATGCTTCCGACGGTTTGAAACTTCTGCCCAAGGAGTGCCCCGGCACCGGACAGCATAGCAGTCCAACCCAGTGTGCCGAGGGACGACCAGAATAGGAAAGGCGGCCACCGCATTTTCAGCAAACCGGCCGGGATTGACACGATCGAGCGGATTGTCGGGACGAACCTGCCGAAGCAGACAAACCAACGACCATTCGCGGCCATGGCGCGTTGTCCGCGCTCGACATCCTGCCAGTCCAGTGTCAGCCATCGGCCACGTTGGTCAATTAGTCCCTTCAATTGCTGAATACCTAACGCACGTGCTGCAGCGAACCACACGACGTTGCCTGCCATCGCGCCGACGCTCCCGGCAAGAACGACACCCGTCAGCGACATCACGCCACGTCCAGCCTGCATACCTGCGAGCGGCATAATTACTTCCGAGGGAAGAGGAGGGAATACAGTCTCCGCAAACATGAGAAGCGCAATGCCGGCGTAACCTAGCTCCTGCACGATCTGAACAATCCAGTTGCTCACCGGAGTGCACCTTCGGCTGTGCTCTGCCGTTGAGCGTTCCCATTGTGTCGAGTAGTGAAGCCAGTCAATTGAGTCATCGTCGTGTGGTCCTGCGGAAAGATTGAGTCACACCCGGTGCTCCGGTGCCGGGCTCAACGTTGAGGGGTCACGATGGTTCAGGGGGGGGCGATCCGCCTAGGTGTTTAGTCCCGGCATCTCGTGCATTCTGTCGACGATGAACCGGTCTGGCTCTGACGTCCAGACCTTGGCGATGTATTCGTAGGGCGTGAGCCCGCTGAGCGTCTTGAGCCGGCGTGCGAAGTTATACGCTGTCATGAAGTCGGCGAGGTGCGTCCGGAGCTGGTCGTGACTCTCATAGTGGAAGCGTTTGACGGTGGCTTCCTTGATGGTGCGGTTCATCCGTTTGACCTGTCCGTTGGTCCACGGGTGGTTCGGTTTCGTGAGCCTGTGCTCGATGTCGTTTGCCTCGCAGATCATGTCGAAGCGCATCTGGCGCGACCAGGCGGTGTTGCGATTGCGGGGCTGCTCGGCGAACTGGATGCCATTATCGGTGAGGATCGTGTGGATGCGGTAAGGCATAGCTTTCAGCAGGTGTTCCAAGAACTCCCACGCTGTCCGCCTGTCAGCCTTCTCAACCAGTTGGGTGACCGCGAACTTGCTCGTGCGGTCGATGCCGACGAATAGGTACAGTTTGCCTTCGGCGGTCTGCACCTCGGCAATATCGACGTGGAAGAAACCGATCGGGTAGCGCTTGAAGCGCTGCCGCTTTGGCTTGTCGCCTTCGATGTCCGGCAGGCGGGAGATACCATGTCGCTGGAGGCAGCGGTGTAGCGCAGACCGGGTCAGCTGCGGTATTGACGGCTGCAATGCGTAGAGACAGTCGTCCAACGGCAGCAGTGTATGCCGGCGGAACGCCACAACCACTGCCTCCTCCGCTTCGGACAGGGTCGTTGAATGAGGGGCCTTCGGCCCGGTCTTCAGATCCTCGACCGTCGCCCGCTTCCGCCATTTCGCGACTGTCTTCGGGTTGATCCCCAACTCACTGCTCAGCGTCGCGAGCGAAGCTTGCGATCGCTGTATTGCTGCTCGGACAGCGTGCGTGGTCGTGGCGCTCCCGTGACGAACTTGTCCCATGCGGCTTCCTTCCATTCCAACGAAAGGATCGCACCATCAAACCGTGGGATCAAACACCTAGTGCGGTCCAGAGCGCCACATGAAGGCCACCGACGTAGCCGCCAATTGCCAGCCCTATTAGCGGTAAGACGACCAGTAGTAGGCAGCCAAACGCAATCATCAGCGAAGCCAACGTCCGTTGGCGACGAGATGTCCGCCTAGGCCCGCTATCAGACAAAGAGGGCGCAGGTCGCGATGGGTCATCCTAGGGTCAGGACCCATTGATGTGAGAGGCGCGATCTGATTCAGGCTCCGTGAGGAGAGCGTGGATGAGCGACCTGTACTGGCTGACGGATGAGCAGATGGCGCGTCTGCAGCCGTATTTTCCCAAGAGCCACGGCAAGCCGCGGGTGGACGACCGGCGGGTGCTCAGCGGCATCGTCTTCGTCAATCGCAACGGGCTGCGCTGGTGTGATGCGCCGAAGGACTATGGCCCGCACAAGACGCTCTACAATCGCTGGAAGCGGTGGGGCGAGAGGGGTGTTTTCCTGCGCATGATGGAGGGGCTTGCGGCAGCGGAAGCCGTACCGAAAACGGTCATGATCGACGCGACTTACCTGAAGGCACACCGCACGGCATCGAGCCTGCGGGTTAAAAAGGGGGCCTTGGACGGCTGATCGGTCGCACCAAAGGCGGCATGAACACCAAGCTTCACGCCGTCAGTGATGCGGACGGACGGCCCTTGAGCTTCTTCATGACCGCCGGGCAGGTCAGCGACTACACCGGCGCGGCAGCGCTGCTCGACGATCTGCCCAAGGCACAGTGGCTGCTCGGCGACCGAGGGTATGACGCGGACTGGTTCAGGGACGCCCTGGAAGCCAAGGGTATCCAGCCCTGCATCCCTGGCCGCAGATCGCGAAACGAACCGGTCAAATACGACAAGCGCCGGTACAGGCGCCGAAGCCGCATCGAGATCATGTTCGGCAGGCTGAAGGACTGGCGCCGCGTCGCCACTCGCTACGACCGATGCCCAACCGTCTTCTTCTCTGCCGTCGCCCTCGCGGCCACCGTCATCTTCTGGCTATGACCAATGAGTCCTGACCCTAGGCACGAGCGATGGTCTCAGCCCATCCACTGATCTGCGACTGCGAGATGTCCGTCGTGTTAAAGATGACGATCGTTTCGCTACGGTTGAGCCGATGTGCGATCAGCGCGCGGTATCCTTGGATCTTGCCGATTTCCCAGGCCCAATGATTGCCGTCGATTGGATGTACGCGGCCACCCAAGGCATATTCCTCTTCTGGCCATCGGATCGTCGTAAGCTCCCGCCGGGAAGTGGCATTCAGTAGCGAGCCGTGAAAAATGCCATGTGCCGCACGCATCGAGTCACGCACGGTGCTGGCCGTACTTCCGCTTGCGGCGATGAACGGTGGGTTTGGAGCCATCTTCCGCACTGGTGGCATCCCGCTGCCATAAGCGGCAGCCAGATGCGGCATTGGTGGTTGGCCGGCTTGCGCGAACCCAGTGGCTGACATGCCGAGAGGACGGAATACCAGCTTCGCGACGGATTGGGGGAACGCCTCTCCGGTCACCCGCTCGATGATCGCCGCTACGATCGCCCAGTTTATCGCGGCATAATCCCATCCTTTACCGGGCACGAACGACAAGTCGCCACCAGCAAAGCGTGCTACCATAGACGCTGCGCTGGCGTTCGTTGTTCGCAGTTCCGGCTCCTTCGCAAGCTGGCGGCTCAACAGATCGGGAATGCCGCTCGTATTCGACAGAACGTGCTTCAACAGCACTTGCTCGCCGGTATCGTGCCGGAAATCCGGGAGACACGTGAGAATGGGGGCGTCGAGCGACAATCGCTTTTGTTCGATGAGGCGCAGCACGCTGACGCTCGCCAACCATTTCGATGCAGAGCCCCATTTGAACTGGGTGTCGGGTGAGATGGCCTTCCCTGCTTCGATGTCCGCCATGCCTGCGTACCGGGCGTACTCGACGCTGCCGCCCCTGCCATAAGCAACGATACCATTGAAGTTTGGCGGTAGCTGGATCGCGTCGATGGTAGCGCGCTTCGCCTGCGCCAATGGCTTGGCGGCGAATGCGCTGGTCCCGCCGAGCGCGAGGCCGCCGGCCATCAGCATACGTCTATTGATCACGCACTTCCCCCTGTTTGTTGAGGGGCATAGGAGAGCGGGACCCAGCCGACTAGCCGTTCCCGATACGCCAACCCTTTTGGGAAAGGTGGCGCGCCGTCGCGGGCATCAACGCGCCGGCATCACCCCCGCCTCGGCCATGAACGAATGTCTGAAATTGGTAGGCGGTTAGGGCACTCTGAACGTCCAGTTGTGGGTCATTCATTCGCTCGAGGGGCTTTTTCTTCGAATGTCGCTGCTCTGATGCGGACCGTTAGAGCCAGTTCATCGCGCGCCATCAGAACTTTGCGACGCACGTCGATCGGCAAAGCGGGATGCGTGTCGAGAAAACGGTCAACCACGTCGAGAGCCCCGGGATCGCGCTGGCCGCCGATGAATGCATCGATCCAGGCGGACAGGAAGAAGATCCGCCGGTTCTGGCGGATCCACTCCAGCCGCTCGAGTGCCTGACGGAGGAAGGGCAGGGTGAGCGTTGCCTGCTCAATCGTGTTGAACGCGCTGAGGCTTTCGCTCGCCCATGCCTCATTCAGAGCGGCATCGTCGAAGTAGCGGCTGAAATAGGATGCCTTGACCGAACGAGCGGGCGTGGCCGAGCCTGCGATGAATGCGTCCTTCACCGCCTCGCTTGATCGGTCGAGCCGCTGCTCGGCAGCGAAGAGTGTCGCGGCGTCGGGCGCTTCAACGGCGATCAGGCGGCGGATGATCGCCCAGCGCGTCGGCTGGCGGACTGCGGCACCTACGAACGGCGTGTGACCGGCGAGAAGGTCGCGCAATCGGGCGAGCGCGAGAGGAGTGCGCGCGGTTGCGATCAGGCGGTCGAGCGCATCCTTGCGCAGGCCGTAACCGAGCTTGGGATCGTCGATGCGGGCGAGCAGTGCCTGTTCCCAGCGGGGCCTCACCGGTGCGGACGCGTCGTCGGGCAGGTAGAGGTCGAGCGCGGCCGCGCCGCGCGACAAGATGGTACGCGAAATCTGCTCGTCGGTTTCGCTGGGCAGGTGATCGAGCAGCATGACGATGTATCGCATTGGCGCGAAGCGGGCATCGCGGACCGTGTCCCACACCGCACTCCACAGCAATGCGCGCAGCAGTGAGTCCTTCACCGTGCCGACGTTCTTGACGATCCAGTTGACGGTGCGCTCGTCGGGCAGAAACAGGCCGTAGCCCTGATCGTCGTCATTTGGCCAGACATAATCCGGGACCGGCAGCCCCGCCGCCCCCGCGACAATGGCTTTGCTGCCGTCGAATGCGGCGTTGAGCACGACGTCGTCCCGGTCGCGATAGCCGAGCCGCACCCGCACCTTCATCGGCCAGGCACCGCCGCGATTGCCGGGCATCGATCGCACCGGCCGCTGGACGAGCGTCAACGACCTGATCCGGCCGCCGGCGATTGCGATCTGCGTGTCGACACGCGGAAGACCAGCCCGCAGCATATACTGGCTGCCGAAGGCGGTCAGATCGACCCCCGACGCGCGCCCGACCGCGCCAAGCAGGTCCTGCCAAGTCGCGTTACCATAGGCATGGTTGGTCAGAAAGCGGTTGAGGCCGCGTCGGAACCCCGCCTCACCTACCAGGAAAGCGAGCTGTTTGATGACCGCTGGCGCCTTGTTGTAGACGATCGGGCCGTAGTTGCTCTTTGCGGCATCGAGATTGTCTAGCGGCTGCCACAGCGCCTGCGTGCCGCTGGTCGCATCGGCGCGATAGGCGGGCGTCTTGGTCGACAGCAGAAACGTGGTCCAGGCATTGCTGTCAGGCTGCAGCTCGGCTTGGATGCGCGCCGCCATGTAGGTCGCGAAGCCTTCCTTTAGCCACAGGTCGTCGAACCAGCGCATGGTGACGTCGTCGCCGAACCATTGATGGCTGATCTCGTGATAGATGGTGGCGTCGCGGCCGACCCGCTGCGGCAGCGTCGGCGGTTCGCGGAAGATAAAGCGGTCCTCGTTGTAGAAGACGGCGCCGACATGCTCCATGCCGCCGAATGGGAAGGCGGGCGCGAGCAGCAAGTCGAGCTTGGCGAACGGGAAGGGCACTCCGAACCAATTGCTAAGCCAACGTACGGCGGCGCGGTTGGTCGCGATCTGCGCCTCGGCATCGACCTCGGCGCGGCGCGTAGCGCGCGCGTACAGGCTGATTGGACGCTCGCCAGCCGGAGCCGACGTCCAATGTGCCCAGGGACCGGCGGCGAAGGCGACGAGATAGGTGGAGATCGGCTCGGTTTCGGCAAAGCGCCAGCGCGTGCCGACGGTCGCCGGCTGTTGCCGGTCGAGCGGCCCGTTGGCGATCACGGTCCAGTCGCTCGGCGCGGTGAGCGTCCAGCGGACCCGCGCCTTGAGGTCGGGCTGGTCGAAACAAGGGAATAGCAGGTTGGCGTCGGAGGGGACGAGCAGCGTGTACAGATAGGTCTGGCCATCCTTGTCGTCGTGATAGCGGATGATCGCCGCGCCCGATGCCGCGATCGATGTTTCAAACCGCGCGATGACGACATTCGCGCCGGTCTTCAAGAGCGCTGCGGGCAGGACGAGATGGCCGTCGACCCGAGCCGCGGCGGACAGCGGGCGGTCGTTGACGGTTAGGTCGGCCAGCATCTGGCCCCGAAAGTCGAGAACCAGATCGCCGGCGTTTGCCACGCGATCGAAGTGGATAACGGCTGCGCCGGCGGCGCTGTCCGTCGCGGTCAGGTCGAGCGACAGGTCGTAGCGGATCCCCGAGATCTGCGCCGCGCGCCGCCGCGCGAGGTCGCGAGAAATTCCGTGTCCGATGTCCCCATCCGCCGCCACGCCGGCGGCGCGGGTCCTTCCCGCAGTCCAGAGCCCCATCGGGGCGAGCATTGCCGAGCGCAAAAGTTTGCGGCGCGTGTCGATAAATTTCAGTTCGGCCCCCTGTCGCGGTGGAGCGGCGATCCTACGGCGTTGGAGCACCGCCTGTTGATTGATCGGAACATTCGTTTTGAACCCCCGCCGCCGCCACAGCGCCGGCCCTGCACAATTGTGCAGGTAGGTGACGGCAGGAGCCAGGCACCCCTATCGTCTTCGTTAGAAGGCATGGTCTGCGCATCGTCAGGCGGAACCTCAAGGTCGGCCATGCTCCTCCCGGGCACGCTGTCGCCAGTCAGCTTTATGGCGGCAAGTCCGGCGCTCTAGCAGCCGGTGCCTGGATGCCGGCGACGCGCACCTTCTCGCCCGATCTGCACCATAGGGGGCGTCGCCGGCATGCACCTTTACGACTTCGCAGGTGAGCGGAGGTAAAGGTGTCATGCGACTCCCCCTGCATCCCATCACTTTAGCCGAACAGCCGGTTCCAGAACGAGGGCGCGGCTGCTCGGGACGCTTGCCACTGCGCGCGCGCATCCGCTGCCCGCCGATGAAGCGCGCGGATGCACTCGTCGCGAGGCAGGTCTGAAAGTCTAACAGGAGGAGTAGATCGCCCCATAACGGTTGCATTGTTCGCACGACAGCGCGTGGCTTTGCAACGACGATGCGACGAGTTGCATCGAAGCTCACGCGGCAACCCTCGCCGGCGAGGGGATCACCGTCACGCCGCCACCGGGCCTGTCGTCGCTGATCCGCTGCCACTCACCGCAACGATTGGGCGGAAGTGAGAGATGTGCGTTTAAGCTCTCCCGAACCTCGCAGGAGAGCGACATGCCAGACGCAGCCGACCCGACCCACGAACCTGCGAGTTTCGCCGATCTGCCGCTGCAGCCAACCGGATCGGGCGTTGCCGATCTCGAAATTGCTTACGAGCAGATGCGACTGGCCGAAGGCGATGCCGCTTCCGCCGACGCTGATCGCATTGACGCCTTGGACGGAGCTTCGCCCGTCGAAGACGCTCAAGCCGCTGCTGACAGCGCCGCGCATCCGAGCTGATCGACCGTGGCCGAAGTCGTAATTTTGCCCAGTGGCGCGGACGCTATGGAAGCCGGGCTCATGATCGACGAGACAGGCACCCGCTTTGTCGTCCCGACGTTCAAGGAGCCGGGCAGTGACCCGGTGATCGTCACTTTTACCGTGCCGATCTTTCAGGATTACGTTCTGCACCTCGCCAAGACCTCCGAGGCGGCCTCGGATGAGTTGAACTGGATCATCCCCGGCTAATTCCCACGGGGCAGGGCGCGTGACGATCGGCCGATCGCAGCCTATGACGGCATCGTTCAACGGGATCATTCGCCAGCTGCGCCGGAGGCGCCCAGTCCGATACCAGCGCTTAGCGGCCCTCGAACATTCGGGAATAGGAGAAGCCGACCGGCGTGAGTTGCCATCGATCCTTTTCGAAGCGGATGATGCCTTTGCTTTCGAGCTGCTGTTGCAGGCCCTCGGGCATTCCCGGTGGAAGCGCCCATCCGTCCCCGTCATGCACAGCCTGATCCACCTCCAGCTGCTCGTCGTGGGACAAGATGATCATACTTCCGCTCTTTCGGTTGGAAACACCGGTCCGCGCACGGTCGTCCTGTCAGCAGGCTGCTGTAGCGCGAGGACGTCATCGTAAATTGCCTACGCGCTCCAAGGTACTGTCAGACTTACCGGAAATTGGCTCGAATTAACTTTTGTGGGGCTGTCAGGGCCGGTGGTGGGCGAGAACGCGATTCGCAATTACGTGTACAAAGCGGGAAGTCGGGCGCGCTTGGTGGCGCCTAACCAAGTAGGTAATCAGCGGTGCATTAGGTCTGACAGTGCCGCGAAAAAACCTTTGATGCCTCCACGTAGGTCGAGCGGGAGTTCTCCGACTGGCAGATCAGCGTTTATGCACGAGTCGTTCACGGGTAAGGCGAGGGTCCTCGTACAGATCGCGGAGCGCCCGCCGCTTGAAGCTGTTCCACCAGCGCTGCCAGCGATGTTCGGCTGCGTCGTGGAGCATGTGACAGCGCTGGCATAGTGCGGCGAGATTTGTAGCCGAGTTGTTACCAGGATCGTGATCAAGGTGCGCGCAGGCGAGGGCGACATAGGTCATGCGCACCGCAGACAGATCGAAACGGCGGACCGCGATCCGCTTACCCCGGGCAGACCGCCAACAGCGAAGATCGCTATCCCACCACCGATCATCGCCCAGATGCGCAATGAGCCGCAGGTGCGGGCGAGCGCATTGCTCACAACGCGAGTTCGCCCGCTCGAAGCGGATGGCGTCGGAGAGCTGCTGCCAGTCTATGGGGTACAGCCAGCGGTTCTCAGGGCGGATTGGCATGGCAATTCTATGAGTCAGCTCGCCCTAGAACAAAAGCATAATCGTCGCGCTATGTTGCGGATCTGTTTTGCTCCTGTTCCGGCCAGCCATTCCGCTGCTGATTAGCCGGCTTGATCAGGCGGCAAGTCGCAAAGCAGCGTCAATGGTCGGCTCCATCAGCGCATACCCACGGCCCCAAATGGTCTCAATGTAGCTCTCGCCTTCGCAAGCCAAACTCAACTTCTTGCGCAACTTGCAGATGAAAACGTCGATGATCTTCAGCTCGGGCTCGTCCATCCCGCCGTAAAGGTGGTTCAGGAACATGTCCTTGGTGAGCGTCGTACCCTTTCGCAGCGTCAGTAGCTCGAGGATGGCATATTCCTTGCCCGTAAGGTGCACGCGGGCGCCATCAACCTCAACAGTCTTCGCGTCCAGATTGACGGCGAGCTTGCCGGTGCGAACGATCGACTGGCTGTGCCCCTTCGAGCGACGTACCACTGCCTGAATGCGGGCGACCAGTTCGTCACGATGGAACGGCTTGGTGACGTAATCGTCAGCACCAAAGCCGAAGCTTCGTATCTTGCTGTCCATTTCGTTGATGCCAGACACGATCAGCACGGGCGTGGCGATCCGGCTGACCCGCAGCTTCTTCAGCACGTCATAGCCATGCATATCAGGCAGGTTGAGGTCGAGCAGGATGATGTCGTAATCGTAGAGCTTGCCGAGGTCCAAACCTTCCTCGCCCAGATCCGTGGTGTAAACGTTGAACCCTTCCGTACCGAGCATCAGCTCGATCGCCTTTGCCGTGGTCGGTTCGTCCTCGATCAGCAAAACCCGCATCGCACCGTTCCTCACAGCCCTCGTTGGACAGGTAAACGACTAGGGTTTCCGCTTCTTAAGCAATTTAACCGCCGCCGGGGCTAGCCGCCTTCAATCTGGATGACCACAATCCGTGCCGCTTGCGCTTTGCCTGTTCGCCATCGTGGTTTGCCGACCTGAACGAATGGCTGAACTTGGGAAGCCAATAAGCCGGCGCGAATGGCGGCAAATGCGGCGTAGCGATTTAAGGGCAGGGGTCCGCGTCCGCCCACCTGGCGCCATTCACTTAATATGCTGCCGTCCTCATAAGCGGCCAATCGTTCACGATAGGATGCCGCTTCGGTATGTCCCTCATCAGTCAGTTCGAACTCTTGGTACCTTTGATTCAGGCGCCGATGGCGGGCGTCGCCACACCTTCGCTTGCGGCAGCGGTTTCTGAGGCAGGAGCCCTAGGGTCGATCGCAGTGGGCGCAACCGACGCGGCCGGCGCACGAGGGATGATCGAGGAGGTGCGCAGCCGCACAACCCGCGCCTTCAACGTCAATCTCTTCGTCCACGCTGACGCAAAGGCCGATCTTGCGCGGGAAGCGCAATGGCTGGACTGGCTTGCCCCGCTGTTCGCCGAGTACGGCGCAGAACCCCCGAGGGCGCTCAAGACAATCTACAAGAGCTTGGCAGATGATCCCGAAATGGTGGCGGTACTGCTCGACCTCGCGCCGCCAGTAGTCAGCTTCCACTTCGGGTTGCCATCCGCTGACGTGATCTCGGCGTTACGGACACGCGGTATCTACCTCATGGCGACCGCAACGAGCCTCGAGGAAGCACACGCGATCGAGGCGGCGGGGATCGACGCGGTGGTCGCGCAAGGGATCGAGGCTGGCGGGCATCGGGGTGTCTTCGATCCCACCGCGCCCGACGATGCGCTCGGCGTGTTCGCGCTGACTAGGCTTCTGGTACGTAAGACGGGCCTGTCGGTCATTGCAGCCGGTGGGATAATGGATGGCGCTGGCATCGCCGCGGCGCTCGATCTCGGAGCCGCGGCGGCGCAGCTGGGGACTGCATTTGTGGCCTGCCCGGAGTCTGTCGCGGACGAAGCGTACCGGGCGGCTCTCACAGGTGGGGGCGCTTACCATACTGTCCTCACGTCACTCATTTCTGGTCGGCCCGCGCGTGCGCTGGCCAACCGGTTCACGGCTTTGAGCGAGCTGGTTGGTGAGCGCCGACCGCCTGATTACCCCATCGCCTATGATGCGGGAAAGGCGCTGCATGCTGCTGCCAAGGCAGGGGGAGAATATGGGTTTGGCGCGCAATGGGCAGGTCAAGGTGCACCGCTATCCCGTGTGATGCCGGCAGCAGCCTTGGTTGCGGCGCTGCGAGAGGAGCTTGAACGGTGCAGGGTTTGAGGTTCGGTCGGCCTCGCGTCGTTCCTAGATCGCGCTGCGCGTTTCCCCCCACCCGGAGCCGCTTACGCAGGTGGTCCAGCGTACCGAGCATGACGTGCAGTCGAGCTGAACGAATGGCCGAAGTTGGAAACACGAAAAGGGGTCGCGAATGACCGAAACTGGGTCGTAATGATTTGAGGGCAGGGATCCGCGTCCGCCCACCTGGCGGGCCGAGCATCCGCCAGCTGTACTGGTGCGACTTTCGGCAGCACGCTCAGCTTCCCGAGTTCTGGAAGCGACGCCCGGTCGTGATCTTCTCGTTCAACAACACGCTGCCCGGCGCGGTGAGCCGCCGAAAGCGAGGACAGTCTCGGTCGGCCTACATTACATTTCTCGCCGAGGTCTACGCGACAGCCCCACGTCGAGGTGCGCGCCGGCGTCGATCAGCACCGTCTCTCCGGTGATCGCGCGGGAGTCGGGGCCAAGCAGCATGACGATCGGGCCAGCAATATCGTCGGGGCCGGCTGCGAGACCCAGCGGCGTCTTGCTCGCGATCGAAGAGTTAAGCGCGGCGAACCCCTCCTCGCCCAGCCGTTTCTCGAACCAGCCCGTGCCGACATAGCCCGGTGCCACCGCGTTCACCCGGATCGCCGGGGCCAACGCCCGCGCCAGGCTGCGTGTCATCGTCACCAATGCGCCCTTCGACGCGGCATATGCAACCGACGATCCATTGCCGAACACGCCCGCGACGCTCGCCACGTTCACGACAGCGCCCATCCCACCGAGCCGCATCGCCGGGGCGCATGCCCGGATCATCTGGAACGGCGCGATCGTGTTCAGCCGATAGATGTCTACGAAATCCTCCGCATCTAGCGCGTCGAGATCCTCGTGATTGGCGAACTTGGTCCTCCCCGAATTGTTGACCAGAAGGTCGATCCGCCCAAACGCAGCCACCGCGGTGCCGGCAAGCGCGCGGCACGCCGCGTCCTCGACAATGTCAGCTTGCACCGCGATTGCGCCATGGCCAACTTCCGCCGCCAGCGCCTCGGCCTCGTCGCGGCTCGACGCATAATTGATCACGCAGCGTACCCCGCGGGCGGCCAGCTTGCGCACAACCGACGCTCCGATCCCCGTGCCGCCACCGGTAACTATCGCAACCGCATCCTTCATCATCCGCCTCATCTCAATTCTATTTTCGAACTTCGCGTATGCGGCGACGCCGAGCCGATCGATGGACGCGAACCCGAGGAGGAATATGGGCTGGTGGCGGGATCACCCGTCATTCGCCTGGCCGATCGACGTGGCACCGCGTCGCTTCGTGCGGCGATCCCCGCAGGCTGGCGCTTGTCGATCAGCACGCGCACGGTGTTGCTGGAGGTGATGCGGGTAGAATAATCAGCGGCGTTAACTGCGCGCCGCCTGACCAGATGGCACGGAAGTCAAGCCTCAGAACTTGTAAGGCTTATACGGCTTTGGCGCATAGGGATCGACGGTGCCAGCCCGACCATTGTAGGGGTTGACGTTAGGCCTGCTGCTCCAATTATCCGTGCGCGTCTCGTTGGGAGCGGTGCGAACATGTGGAGGCACGTATACACCTTCACGTGTCGTGTGACCCTGCACTTGCACCGGTGCGCTGTACTGCGCCGATGCGCCAGCCGACAAAACCAAGGCGAAAACCCCCGTTGCGATTATCTTCATCATCGATTCGCTCCTTGTTCAGAGTCGCAGCGTACATTCTGCGTCCAAAAGGGCGAGCTAAATCGCACCTGCATTAACGGGCACAACTCGGCGGCAAGAACTTTCCGGTTGCCTGGATCGGCTGTCGCCGCGCCATGATTTGTTTCTCGCGCTCAATCGAACGATACCAGGGGCACCACAGCAATAATGAAGAATGATGGCGACTTGTGCGAACCAGCGGGTGGCGCGTAGCCTATCCAGCATGAGCCTCGACACCGCCCAAGACCACCTGCGCCGCTTCCGTGCCACCTTCAACGAAGGCGAGCCGGTGGACGAGCAATCCGGCCTCACAGCGGACGATCTAACGCAGATCATCCAAGCGGCGGAGGCATTCAGTGAGGACGCGGTTGCGGGTGACCCTGTAGAGCACGACTAGTGATCTGGTGGTTGGCCACAGCTGTTGTCGCGGGGTGGCTGCTGTTTCGCCAAACCGGTGTGAACGCTGCCGGCGGTGGGCTGATGATTGGCATCCCCATTGGACTTGTGATTGCAATTTTACACACTCCCTCTGATTGGACCTTGATCGGCAAGGCGATGCTTATCTGCTCAACGATCGGTACTGGATTGGAGATGCTCGCGATGCTTACTAGATTGTGGCAGCGCTAACGCCGCTTTCACCCGCGCCTTGAGACAGTGCGCAGTGCCTGTCGATCAGCACCGGCACGGGATTGCCGGTCATGCGTAAAGTCTGAACCACCGATAACGACCTTGTTCAGGACGCAGCCACCGCGACTCAGCTAATCAGTTGCCATCCGCTGAAGCACAAGGACAACGTTCATGACCAGCAAGTTCATCTCTGCGATCGTAGCATCGAGCGTTGCAGTCACTGCCTTTGTGGCGGCCCCAGCGTCGGCACAGGATTACTACGGTCGTGACGGCTATCGGCAGCAGTATCAGGGCCGCGATGACTACAATCAGGACGCACGCTACCAGAACTACCGTAGCCAGCGTGAGATTGAGCGCTACAATCGGCAGAGGCGCGCCCAACATCAGTATGACAGGCGTTACGCGCGGAACGGCTACCAAGGGTATGACGGTAATCAGAACGCCTACTATGGCGAGCGCGACGCCTACCCTCAGCAGCGCACTTACTATCGCGGCGAACGTTGCAAGTCGGGTACGACCGGTGCAATTCTCGGTGCGCTTGCCGGCGGCCTGCTTGGGCGTGAAGTCGGACGAGGCGGGCGATACAACGAACCTAGCACGACTGGCCTGATCTTGGGTGCGGGCGGTGGGGCACTTGCTGGCCGCGCTGTCGAGCGCAGCGGCAACAACTGCCGGTAACGATGTGAGCCAGCGTCCGGGGGTGGGTGTTTCGCCCACCTCTTCGGCACCGCTTGCGAACAGGCGAGGCTTGAATTGCGGGCCTGTACTCAACATACACCGCCCCTGGAAACCGCCTTATGCCGGCGTAGGTTGATCTATCGGTCATACGGGCGGCCAGTCCGAGTGCGCGCTCTCCCGTATGATCCGGTCCATCTTCTCGACCACGCTCCGCAGATGCTCGGCAAAACGAGTCGCGTCGGTGATCTGCTCGACCGGAACCGCATCAACGATGAGACCACCTCCCGCATGCTTTCGGTACCGCAAGAAGACGAGGTAATCAGGCTTAGACCGTAACATGCCAGAGCAATGGAAATGGGCGATGGTATCCCGCACCTTCCCGAATTTGTCAGCCTGCTTCTTCAGCTTGCCGATCGCCGTCGCTATGGCAGGGAGGGCCGGCCGCAGAGTTAGCTCCACTTTGCGTAGTTTAACGCTCATCTTCTCGCTGCTGATCTCGTCGGCCCGCTCCTCATCATCGAGATTGAAAACCGCGGCATACAGCTGCGAGACAGCACCATCGAGGCTGGCCCATCTCAGTATAAGATCGAGCATCGCGTCACGAGCGGCCGGAGTAAGAACCCGCTCAAGGTCGTCTACGTCAAATTGGCCGCCGAGGGTCTTGCGCATGAGAACGACACTATCAGCTATCGGCTGCGTTGAGCCATTCGCGAAGCTCCGGCAATCCGGGCGCGATGCTCCACATAGCGCGCCCAGCGGATCGCTCGCCGCCTATTACAGCCCTCCGCGCAGGTTGCTCCCGAAACAACGCCAGCCGTCATTCTCACCGCCATCAAGATCAGGGATTCCCTAGATCCCTCTATTATATTACGGGCACCCCGCACCAGCCAATCGCCTGTTCCCCGCTGTTATTTCCCTGTATTAACAGCTGCCGCGGCTCTGTCAGACCAACGTGGCAGGCCAAGCAGGGGGCTGATATCAGCGCCTGATGAGCCGCAAGTCTCGGGCGCTGCCGCCCAGTCCGTTTCGCCGTTTCAACTCGTCGCCCGAGGTGATCCGGCTGGTGGTCATGATGTATGTGCGGTTCCCGCTGTCCTTGAGTGAGCTGCCCCCTTCTGAGCGGTCCATCGACTATGGCAGTCTGGATCAAGGAAGGGATGACTAATGCCTGCCAAGAAGCACAAGCCCGAGGAGATCATCGGCAAGCTGCGTGAGGTCGAGATCATGCTTGGCCAAGGGAGCACGACTGCTGAGGCGTGCCGGCGCATCGCGGTCAGTGAGCAGACGTATTACCGCTGGGGCAAGGAGTACGGCGGCCTGAAGACGGATCAGGCGCGGCGGATAAAGGATCTGGAGAAGGAGAACCTGCGGCTGCGCCGTGCGATCTCGGACCTGACGCTGGACAAGCTGATCCTGCAGGAGGCGGCACGGGGAAACTTCTGAGCCCTGCACGACGTCGGC
>Ga0160428_1001015_pt1 | contig 24061 bp, 21 predicted proteins | sample SolpanmetagenomM_FD_108198 | JGI IMG/M metagenome (GOLD analysis project Ga0160428, IMG submission 108198) | Solar panel surface microbial communities from Lawrence Berkeley National Laboratory, California, USA - M | ecosystem: Engineered > Built environment > Solar panel > Unclassified ... | reverse complement strand
GGCATGTCGCTCCCTCCGCGGGTTCCCGAAGGATCCGGCCCGCAGCGCGCGACCCCGGTCCCGACCCTGTCCTCGATGCGACCCGTCCGTCGTTCCGGGACCGCGCCCCGGAAGGCGAATTCCGGAGCCGGCGCCGGTCGAAGGCCTAGCCCCGGCGGGGTTCCCCGTCCGGAGCTAGGCCTTCGACGGGGGCTATCACCGTCGCTGACAATCGGGGCGGCATCCGGGTTCCAACGTCCCCGAACATCGCGGACTTTCTACGCGGACGCGCCTCGCGGCGGACCGAGGCGGAACCCGCACGCAGAAAGCCGCACCCGGCTTACCGGGCGCGGCTTGCGCATGTCGATACCGGCGGGCGCGGTCCCGTTCCGGCTCAAGCGGCCTTCTTGGAAGCCGCCTTGGCGCCGCCCCTGTTGGCGGCGACCTCGGCGAGCTTCGCCGCCAGCTTGGCGTCGAGCTTGCCGCCCACGCCGAGCGGAAGCTCGATGTCGAGGCCGAGGGTCGAGACGCCCTCGCCGCGCTCCAGGGTGACTTTCACCTTGTCGGGCTCCACCGCGACATGGTTGGCGATCACCGCCAGGATCTCCTCGCGGAGCTGGAGCACGAGGTCGGGGCGACCCGACTCGGCCCGCTCGTGGGCGAGGATCAGCTGAAGGCGGTCGCGGGCGACCGCTCCGGAGTTGCGCTTCTGGAAGATCCCCAGGATGCTCATGCCGCCCTCCGCATGAACAGCTTGTCGAGGAAGGACTTGCGCTCGACCGGCAGGCTCATCGGCACGTCCTCGCCCTTGAGCCGGCGCGCTGCGTCGGCGTAGGCGCGCGCCGGGGCGCAGAGCGGGTTGTTGAGGGTCACCGGGCAGCCGAGGTTCGAGGCGCGCAGCACCTCCTGGCTCTCGGGGATGATGGCGAGCAGCGGGATCGACAGGATGTCGAGCACGTCCTCGGTCTTGAGCATGTCGCCGCGGTCGGCCCGGCCCGGGTCGTAGCGGGTGAGGATCAGGTGCTTCTCCATGTCCTCGCCCTTCTCCGCCTTGGTGGTCTTGGAATCGAGGAGGCCGATGATCCGGTCGGAGTCGCGCACCGAGGAGACCTCGGGGTTGGTCACGACCACGGCGACGTCGGCGTGGTGCATGGCGAGCTGGGCGCCGCGCTCGATGCCGGCCGGCGAGTCGCAGATCACCCAGTCGAACTTGTCGCGCAACTCCTGCATGACCCGGGCGACGCCGGCGTCGGTGAGCGCATCCTTGTCGCGGGTCTGGGAGGCCGGCAGCAGGTGCAGGGTCTCCAGACGCTTGTCCTTGATGAGCGCCTGCGGGAGCTTGGCGTCGCCGTTGACCACGTTGATGAGGTCGTAGACGACCCGCCGCTCGGCGCCCATGACGAGGTCGAGGTTGCGCAGGCCGACGTCGAAATCGACGACGCACACGCTTTGCCCACCCTGCGCCAGGGCCGCTCCGAGGGCTGCGGTCGTCGTCGTCTTGCCGACGCCGCCCTTGCCCGATGTGACGACGAGAACCTTTGCCACGCGTCGATCTCCCTTAATCCAGAGCTGACTTAGTCTAAGCTCGCCATTCGGATGTTGCCGCCATCGAGCCAGACCTGGGCGGCCTTGCCGCGCAGGGCCGTACCCATGTCCTCCGCCGTCCGCACGAGGCGGTCGATCCCCAGCAACTCGGGCTCGAATTTGCGGCAGTAGATTCGTGCGCGCGGGTTGCGCGCAGCGCCGGCGATCGCGCGTCCGCGCAGGGCGCCGTAGACGTGGATGGAGCCGCCCGCCAGGATCTCGGCGCCCGATGAGACGGACCCCATGACGGTCACGTCGCCGGTCGGGTTGATGATGCTCTGTCCGGAGCGGACCGAGCCCTCGACCGTGATCGAGGTCACCACCTGCAGCTCCGGCTCGGCCGGGGTCGGGATCTCGATCGTCTCGGACGGGTGTCCGTTGACGAGGAGAGGCGGCAGACCTTCGGCGACCGCGTCGGCGCCCTCGATGCCGAGGACCGCGATGCCGCGGGCCTTCAGCTCACGCATGAGCGTTTCGAGGGCGTCCGGCTCGGGCTTGAACCGGGCGCAATCCAGGATGACGGCCCGGCCTTGCAGCAGGGTCGGCGATCGCTTGAGTGCCGCGTCGAGACCCGCGAGCCACTCGGGAAGCGGCGGCTCGGGGGAAAGGGCCAGGGCCTTGAAGGCCCGTCCGCGCAGGCTGAGCGGCCGGGGCGCGGAAGGAGCCGCCGCGGGGGCGGTCTCCGGATCGATCGGCTCGGGGTGGGTCTCGCTCATGTCCGCCCGTTAAGAGTCCTTACCGGACCATTGACGGCGGGTATGGTTACCGAAGGGTTAAGTTTCTGATCCGGTCGGCAAATTCTGCCGGGATCCTGGTATCGAGGGGTTCAACCCCGCTCGAACAGGTTGAGCTTGATCGCGTCGTCCAGGAGCCGGACCTCAACGGCCTGACCCCGGAAGGCGGGATCGAGATCGTCGGCCGCGCGGTAGAGACCGTCGATCGCCACGAGTTCCGGCTCGAACTTGCGGCACCAGATTCGCGCCGCCGGATTGCCCGCGGCGCCCGCGATGGCGCGGCCGCGGAGGGCTCCGTAGATGTGGATCGACCCCCCCGCGATGACCTCGGCCCCGGAGGCGACGGCGCCCAGCACCGTGACGTCGCCCTCGAGGTTCAGCACGGTCTGACCCGAGCGCACCGGCGCGTCGAGGATCAAAGACCGGACCGTCTCCTTGGGCTGCGGCTCGGTCGGCGCGGCTTCTCCGGGCGTGTCGATCTCCCCGGCCGGGCGACCGCCCGACAGGGCCGGCGGCAGACCATCCCCCAGGAGGGCGGGCGGCGCCCCCTCGATGCCCAGGACCGCGATGTTCCGCGCGGTGAGTTCCGCGAGCAGCCCGTCGAGGTCCTCGCGGCCGAGCCGCAGGCCCGCGAGGTCGAGGATCACCGGCCGGCCGGCGAAGAAGTTTGGCGCGCGCCGGTTCAGGGCGTCGAGATCGCCGAGCCAGTCGCTCACGGGGGGCACGGGGGCCAGGACGGTGGCCATGAAGGAGCGGCCGCGGAAGCGGATCGGCGGGCGCACCGGCTCGGATGTCGGCTGGGTCACGGGCGTGTTCGGTGTCGCGGAAGGGTCGTCCGCATCCATGCGGCGGCGCCGCGTCCGGGGCAATCCCGCAACGCCCGGTGTGATGCCTTGGCGACCCCGCGGGCGCGTTTCTGTTGTAGAGAGATGCGCCCGCCGAGCCGGACAGGACCGTTGAGCAGCGCGACCACGCCCGCCATCCGACCCTTCGTCGTCGACGACCTCACCCGGGCGAACCAGCGCCGGGCCGCCGATCCGCGCGCCTCGGCCTGGGTCTCGGCCAACGCGGGCGCGGGCAAGACCAAGGTTCTCACCGACCGCGTGGTCAGGCTGCTGCTCGACGGCGCCCCGCCCGGGCGGATCCTGTGCCTGACCTTCACCAAGGCGGCCGCCGCCAACATGGCGATCCGGGTGTTCCGCCTCCTCGGGCGATGGGTCACGCTGGACGACGCGGCGCTGGCCGCCGAACTCGAAGAGCTGACCGGCGAGCGGGCGGGGGCGGAGCGCCTGCGCATGGCGCGGCGGCTCTTCGCCCGGGCCGTGGAGACGCCCGGAGGCCTCAAGATCGAGACCCTCCACGCCCTGTGCGAGCGCCTGCTGCACATGTTCCCCTTCGAGGCGAACGTGCCGGCCCGCTTCGTGGTGCTCGACGAGGCCAAGGCGCGGGAACTCTTCGACATCGAGATGGCCAACGTGCTGGCGGACGCCGTGTCGAACGGCGACACGCCGCTGAGCGCCGCTCTGGCCCGGGTGGCCCCGGAGGCGACGGGCGACACACTCCGGGCGGCGATCCGCTCGGCGATGCGCGCCCGGGGCCTCGTGGGTGATTCGGCCGGCCTCGAAGCCGCGTTCGCCCGCCTGCACGACGCGCTGGGTCTCGCCGCGGAGGAGAGCGCCGAGCGGATCGAGGCGGCGATCCTGGAGGGCGGCGCCGGCTGCCGGCCGGACGATCGGGCCGCCCTGATCCAGGCGCTGCGCACCGGCAAGGCCAACGACGAGAAGCTCGCCGACGCCCTGGCGGCCGCCGAGGCCGAGCGGGCGCGCTCCGAGGACCTCCCGGACCGGTCCGAGGCGCTGGCGCTGTACCGGGCCGTCTTCTTCACCCAGAAGGACGAGCCGAAGGCCGACGGCAGCCTCGGGACCAAGAGCGTTCCGGCCGGCGTGAAGGAGGTCCTGATCGCGGAGCGCGACCGTCTGGACCCGCTGTCGGACCGCCTGCGCGCCGCCCGCGCCCATGCGCGGACTCACGCCTTGTTCCTGTTGGCCGCCGAGATCCACCGCCGCGTCGAAGCCCAGAAGGCCCGGCTCGGCGCCCTCGACTTCGACGACCTGATCCACAAGGCCCTGGACCTGCTCGGCCGGGTCGGCGCCGGCTGGGTCCTGTACAAGCTCGACCGCGGCATCGACCACGTGCTGGTCGACGAGGCGCAGGACACCAACCCCGAGCAATGGGCGATCCTGCGCGCCATCACGCAGGAATTCGCCGCCGGCGAAGGCGCGCGCACCGGCAGCCGCACGCGTTTCGCGGTGGGCGATCCCAAGCAGTCGATCTACGGCTTCCAGGGTGCGGAGCCGCGGGAATTCGCCCTGACGCGGGCCTCCTGGATCGCCGAATCGCGCGCGGCCGGGCTGGACTTCGCGGACGTGCCGCTCACCCTGTCGTTCCGCTCGACCAGCCTGGTTCTGCGCGCCGTCGACGCGGTGTTCGCCCTTGACGCGCACAACGAGGGCCTGTCGTTCGAGGACACGGTGCGCCGGACCGTCCATGCCAGTGCGCGGCCCGACGCCCCCGGCGCGGTCGAGCTCTGGCCCATCGCCGAGCCGGAACCCACGGCCGAGCCGGATGCCTGGACGGCCCCGGTGGACGCCCTGGAGACCAGCGCCCCCGCGATCATCACCGCGCGGCGGGTGGCGCAGGCGGTACGAACCTGGACGAGCCAGGGCGATGCCACGGGCCGGGCGTGGCGACCCGGCGACGTGCTGATCCTGGTCCGCAAGCGCGGCCCGGCCTTCGAGGAGGTGATCCGCGCGCTCAAAAGCCTCGGCGTCCCGGTGGCCGGGCAGGACCGGCTGGAGGTCTCCGCCCATATCGCGGTGGCCGATCTCGTGGCTGCCGGGCGGGCCGGGCTCCTGCCCGCCGACGACCTGACCCTCGCGACGGCTCTCAAGACGCCCCTGGTCGGCCTCACCGACGAGGACCTCGTGCGGATCGCGGCCCGTCGCGATCTGTCGGAGACGCTGGAGGACGCCCTTCATCGCCACGCCGCGTCGGGCGATGCGGCGGCGCGGCGCGGCCTGGAGACGCTCGCGGAGTGGATCGCGCTCGCGGGCCTCCACGGGCCGTTCGGCTTCTACGCCCGGCTGCTGGGGCCGCAGAATGGCCGGGCCAAGCTGGTCGCCCGGCTCGGCGGTGAGGCGGGCGACGCCATCGACGTGTTCCTCGCCGCCGCCGCACAGGCCGAATCCGCCGAGGACGCGCCCTCGCTGGGCGGCTTCCTCGCCCGCTACATCGATGCCGAGGCCGGACACACGGTCAAACGCGACCTCGAATCGGGCCGCGACGAGGTCCGGGTCATGACGGTGCACGGCGCCAAGGGCCTGGAGGCGCCGGTGGTGGTAGTCCTCGACGGGTGCGAACCCCTCGGCCGCAACGATCCGCCCCTGCTGCCCCTGGCGGCGAACGGAGCCGTGGTGCCGCCGGTCTGGTCCAGCGGCCGGACGCAGGATTGCGCGGCGACGGAGACCGCCCGTGCCGCCCTGCTCGCCCGGGCGCGGCAGGAGCACAACCGCCTCCTCTACGTGGCCATGACCCGGGCGGCCGACCGGCTGATCGTCGCGCCCTTCCGCGGCCACGAGCGCGAGACCGAGACAGCCTGGTGCCGGATGGTGCAGGCCGGCCTCGAGGCCGCGCTGGGCACGGGCCGGATGGTCGAGCTGCCCTACGGACCGGCGACGGTCTGGCACGACGGCAGCGACGCATCCCGCGCACCCGAGGTGCCGCGTCCAGCGGCGGCGCCACGGCCTGCGCCGGACTGGCTGCGCAGCCCGGTTCCGCCGGAGCCGGAGTTCCAGACGCTCAGTCCCTCAGACGCCCTCCGCGCGGCGGACGGCGCCCGCGTTCCGCCGCCGCGCCTGGCGGAGGCCCAGGCCCGACGCCGCGGCATCCTGATCCACGCGCTGCTCCAGCATCTGCCCCGCGTCGAACCGGCCCGCCGCGAGGCGGCCGGGCTGGCCTTCGTGCAGGCACGGGCGCCGGGGCTGCCCCGGCCGGCCTTCTACGGATTGGTGCGATCGGTCCTGCGCATCATCGACGACCCGGATCTCGCCCCCCTCTTCGCGCCCGACGCGCGTGCCGAAGTGAGCCTGTCGGGTCGGGTGCGGGCGGGGGGCGCCGAGCGGCCGGTCCAGGGCCGCGTCGACCGCCTGTCGGTGACGGCCGACACCGTGCGGATCGCCGATTTCAAGACCGGGCGCCCGCCCGAGGCGGAGGCGCCGCTGCCCCCCGCGGAGGCCGGACAGATCGCCGTCTACGCACGGCTTCTCGGTCAGATCTATCCGGGCCTGACAATCCGTCCGATGCTCATCTGGACCTCGGGACCGGTAATCCGCGAGCTGAGCGCGGACGACATCGCGGCGGCCCTCGACCGGGCCGGGATCTCCGCCTGACGCGGAGTCGATGCGGCCTTCGGTGATCGCGTCGTTCGGCGCGGTCCGGCCGGGCGCAGGAGTGGAGCGACGCGACCGGACGGGCCTGACCGACTGGGCGTCCGGTCGACCCTCCGCTACGGGTCCGGCATGCGCCAGCACACATGCGTGGGGTGCATCCCCATCAGAGCGCTCGCCCGAGGGGCTCGACTTCTTGACCGCACGCGGGCCCGTCTCCAATTCTGGATGGACCGCGCGGGCCCCTGCCCGCTCGACGCCGCACGACGTGCGGCGCAGACCGAAAGGTAACGTGATGGCGACGGTGAAAGTAACCGACGCGAGCTTCGAGCAGGACGTACTCAAGTCCGCCGAGCCGGTCGTGGTGGATTTCTGGGCGGAGTGGTGCGGCCCCTGTCGCCAGATCGGCCCGGCGCTCGAGGAGATCGCGACCGATCTCCAGGGCAAGGTGAAGATCGCCAAGGTCAACGTGGACGAGAATCCGCAGATCGCCGCCCAGTACGGCATCCGCTCGATCCCGACGCTGCTGCTGTTCAAGAACGGCGAGCGGGTCGACCAGAAGGTCGGCGCGGCCCCGAAGGGTGATCTGTCTCGTTGGATCGGTGCGCAGACCGCCTGATCCCGCGCATCGGGCACGCAAAAAGAAAGCCCGGCCGCAAGGCCGGGCTTTCTCGGTTTCAGGACCCAATTTTTATAGCAGGCCCCGGGCTTGTGCCCGGGACCGGTCGTCCGGTCTCAGTACGAGCCGAACTTGTAGTTCAGGCCGGCGCGGACGACGGCGAACTCGGCGTTGTTGCGAACCGGCACGTTGTTGAACACCGGCACCAGACCGGCCGGGGTGATGTAGCCACCGACCAGCGGCAGACCCGTGTTGCGGCCCTGATCGAGGTTCACGTACAGGCCTTCGACCTTCAGCGTGACGGCCGAGGAGCGGAAGAAGTTCAGGAACGAGTCGGTGGGCAGGGCGTACTCGATACCGCCGCCGACCGTCCAGCCGGTGACGAAGCTGCTGCGGCTGCCGGAGAAGTTCTGGAACGCGACGCGCGCGCCCTGGTCGCCCGTGGCGTAGGCGAAACCACCGGTGCCGTAGAACAGCACGCGGTCGAAGGCGTAACCGAGGCGGCCGCGAACGGTGCCGAAGAAGTCGAGCGTGCTGAGCAGGCCGTTGGCCGGCACGAAGTTGCCGAAGCCGGCGCCCGGGGCACCCGCGATGGCGAAGCCCTGGCGACGGCCGCCGAAGTCGAGGTACTGAGCGTCAGCCTCGAAGCCGACGACGACACCCGTGCCCGGGGTGAACTGGTAGTTGTAGCCGATCTGGCCACCGCCGGAGAAGCCTTCGTTCTGGTTACGGCCGTAGGTCAGCGAGGAGCCCGGGGTCAGGATCGGCGGGACGAACAGGCCGCCGGCGGCCGTGATCGCCACCGGGTTGGCGCCCGGGATCTGCGTGAAGCTGTTGTTGCCGTTGCTGCTGGCGTCGAAGGCGTAGCCGGCATTGATACCGAAGTAGGCGCCGGTCCAGGTGAACACCGGAACGGGCGTGAAGATCGGCGGCGGCGCAGCGCGGCGCGGCAGGTCGGCGGCCGAAGCGGCGGCGGTGAGCGCCGTGAAGGCGGCGAGAGAGGTGAGAAGCTTCTTCATTACTGTGATCCCCAGCATTAGCCCGATCGCCAGTGAAATTATGCGATCGTGACCGCCGTGGATGTAGCTTAGCTGCCACAGCCGCTGGAAAGCGTGGCCGTGGCGGGCTGTCGGCGGGATCAATTGCGGCGAATCGACGACCTTCCGAAGCGGGAGTCCAGAGCTGGCGAGATGTCCAGTGAGGATCCGTGAGCCGACTGCAGCCGACTCGGCCCCGCCCAGACTGGCGACGACTCAGACAGGCGGGGTGTCGTTGGCCGCCAAGACTAAGCCGGCCAAGTAGAGCGACCCGCAGATCAGGATCCGGGGCGGACGCTCGAAGGAAATGTCTTTCACGAGTGCGAGAGCCGCCTCGACGCTCGGCGCCGCATAGGTCGAGAGGCCGACGCTCTCGCCGATCCGGGCGACCTCCTCGGCGGGGCGTGCCGCCAGCGTTCCTGTGATCGGGACGGCGACGAGGGCGCGCGCGAGACCGACGAAATTGCGCAGGAAGCCGTCGGCGTCCTTGGTGCCGAGCAGACCGACGACGAGCACCAGCGGCACGTCGCTCTTCTCGCCCAGATCCGCCATCGCGGCGGCCAGGATCCGGCCTCCGTCGACGTTGTGGCCGCCGTCGAGCCACAGCTCGGCGCCGGGATCCAGTTGCGCGGCGAGGCGCCCGCGGCCGAGGCGCTGCAGCCGGCCGGGCCAGTCGACGTCGGTGAGTCCCTTCTCCAGCGCCTCGATGCCGATGTCGCCGAATCCTGCGGCGCGCAGCGCCGTGATCGCCGTCCCGGCGTTGACCAGCTGGTGCCGGCCGGCGAGCTTGGGACGCGGCAGGTCGAACAGATCGGTCTCGTCCTGATAGACGAGGCGACCGCGCTCCTCGTGGACGGAGAAATCCTGGTTGCCCACCAGGATCGGGCCGGCCCCGACCGCCTCGGCGCGGCGGCACAGCACGGCGTCGGCCTCGGCGTAGTCCTGCGCGGCGATCACCGCGGGACAGCCGCGCTTGAAGATCCCGGCCTTCTCGGTCGCCACCGATTCGACCGTGTCGCCGAGGTACTCGGCGTGGTCGCGCCCGATCGGCGTGACCACGGAGCAGGCCGGCTGCGCGATCACGTTGGTGGCGTCGAGCCGGCCGCCGAGGCCGACCTCGAGCAGCAGCACGTCGGCCGGGCTCTCGGAGAACAGCAGCAGGGCGGCCGCCGTGGTGATCTCGAACATGGTGATCGGCTCGCCGTCATTGGCGGTCTCGCAGCGCGAGAACGCGTCGGCCAGCCGGTCCTCGTCCACGAAATGGCCGCCGCCGATGCCGCCGATCCGGATCCGCTCGTGGAAGCGCACGAGGTGCGGCGAGGTGTAGACATGTGCGGCGAGGCCGCCCGCTTCGAGGATCGCCCGCATGAACGCGATGGTCGAGCCCTTGCCGTTCGTCCCAGCGACGTGGATCACCGGCGGCAGCCGATGCTCCGGATGGTTGAGGCGCGCGAGCAGCCGCTCGATCCGCCCCAGCGACAGATCGATGGTGCGGGGATGCAGCGCCAGGAAGCGCGCCATCAGGGCATCGGACGAGGCCATGCGCGGGACTATGCCGCCTCGGGGGCGGAGAGCGACGTGCCCGCCTCGGCGGCGTTGGTGAGGAGCTTGCAGAGGCGGGTGATCGTCTCCCGGAGCTGGTGGCGGTGGACCACTTGGTCGACCATGCCGTGCTCGCGCAGGTATTCCGCCCGCTGGAAGCCGTCCGGCAGCTTCTCGCGGATGGTCTGCTCGATCACCCGGGGGCCGGCGAAGCAGATCAGCGCCCCCGGCTCGGCGAGGTGGACATCGCCCAGCATCGCGTAGGAGGCGGTGACGCCGCCCGTGGTGGGGTTCGTCAGCACGACGATGTAGGGCAGCCGCGCGGCGTTGAGGCGGCGCACCGCCACGGTCGTGCGCGGCATCTGCATGAGCGACAGGATGCCCTCCTGCATCCGCGCGCCGCCGGAGGCCGCGAACAGCACGTAGGGCGTGCGCTTCTCCAGCGCGGTCTCGGCGCCGCGCACGAAGGCCTCGCCCGCCGCCATGCCGAGCGACCCGGCCATGAAGCCGAATTCCTGCGCGGCCAGCACCATCGGCAAACCGCCGACCCGCCCGTAGCCGATCTTGAACGCGTCCTGCAGCCCGGTCTTGGCCCGCGCCTCCTTGAGCCGGTCCACGTAGCGCTTCTCGTCGCGGAACTTCAGCGGGTCCGGCGCGACCTCGGGCAGGGCCACGTCGATCCACGTGCCCTCGTCGAACATCATCTTCAGGCGCGCCTGGGCGCTCATCTTGAGGTGATGCTCCGAGCCCGGGATGACCCAGTGGTTGGCCTCCACCTCCTTGTGGAACACCATCTGCCCGGTATCCGGGCACTTCACCCACAGGTTCTCCGGCGTCTCGCGCTTGAACAGGGTCTTGATCCGGGGGCGCACCACCTCCGAGATCCAGTTCATCGGTTCGACCATCGACTCGCGTCCGTCCGCTTCAAGCCTGCGCCAATATCAGGTTGGCCGTGCTCCGCCGCCAGGGGCCGCTCAGGCGGCCCGTTCGACGCCCGCCGCGCGCACGCCCGCGGCCAGCTCGCGCACCAGGTCCACCACCGCGGCGACGCTCCCGGCCTGGGGCCGGCCGTCGCCGTCGAGGGAGCGCACCAGCGCGTCGACCAGCGCCGAGCCGACCACGACACCGTCCGCCCCCTTGGCGATGGCCGACGCGTGCGCGCCGGTCTTCACGCCGAACCCGACCACGACGGGCAGCTCCGTGTGCCGCCGGATCCGCGCCACCGCGTCCGAGACCTTGCCGAAATCGGGGGTCGCCGTCCCGGTCACGCCGGTGATCGACACGTAGTAGACGAATCCCGCCGTGTTCGCGAGAACCGCCGGCAGGCGCTTCTCGTCCGTGGTCGGCGTGGCGAGCCGGATGAAGGCGAGGCCCTTGCCGAGCGCCGGCAGGCACAGCTCGGCATCCTCCTCCGGCGGGAGGTCGACCACGATCAGGCCGTCGACGCCGGCCGCCACCGCGTCGTCCAGGAACCGGTCGACGCCGTAGGTATGGATCGGATTGTAGTAGCCCATCAGCACGACCGGCGTGGTGTCGTTCCCGGCGCGGAAGCGGCGCACGAGGTCGAGCGTGCCCGGCACGGTCTGCTTGGCCTTCAGCGCCCGCAGGCCCGCCGCCTGGATCGCCGGGCCGTCCGCCATCGGGTCCGTGAAGGGCAAGCCGAATTCGAGGATGTCGGCCCCGGCGCCGGGCAGCGCCTTCAGGACCTCCAGCGACGTCTCGGGATCGGGATCGCCGGACATCACGTAGGTGACGAGGACGGCCCGGTTCTCCGCGCGGGCGCGGGCGAAGGTGGCGTCGATGCGGCTCGGCATGGATCTGGCAGACTTCGCGGTTGCAGGGCCGTCGGCGGCCCAGGGTTGCACCCGCGCTACACCAAAGGCGCCGGCCCGTGAAGCGGGGCGCCACGTCGAAGGGTCCGGCTCCGGTCGCCCCGCTCGTCCCGCCCCAGCGACGCGCGGCCATGCGTGCCGGCCGGTTGCCCGCGCCCCGGCGCCCGCGTAGCGCTGCGCCATGCCCGAGACGCCCCTGCCCGCGCGCCGCTTCGCAGCGCTCCTGTTCGACATGGACGGCACGATCATCAGCTCGCTGGCTTCGGCCGAGCGGACATGGTCGCGCTGGGCCCGGGCGCACGGACTCGACGTCGCGACGTTCCTGCCGACCATCCACGGGGTGCGCTCGGTGGAGACGATCCGGCGCCTCGCCCTGCCCGGAATCGATCCCGAGGCCGAGGCCGCCGCGATCACGCGGGCCGAGATGGAGGATGTCGGCGACATCGTCGAGATCCCCGGGGCGCGCACCTTCCTGGACTCGCTGCCGCGGGAGCGCTGGGCGATCGTGACATCGGCGCCGCGCGCCCTGGCGGAGCGGCGGCTCGCGGCCGCCGGCATGCCGACGCCCGGCCTGATGATCGCCGCCGAGGACGTGACGCACGGCAAGCCGGCGCCGGATTGCATTCTCCTGGCGGCCGCGCGCCTCGGCATCGCGGCGCTGGACTGCCTGATGTTCGAGGACGCGCCGGCCGGCATCCAGGCCGCCGACGCGGCGGGCTCCCCGGTCGTGGTCGTCACCGCCACGCATCACGCGCCGATGCGCACCGCTCATGCCCGGATCCCGGACTTCCGGCGGCTTCGCGTCGACGCGACCCCGGAGGGGGTCCGGGTGGCCCTGGCCGGCGAGGCCAGCTGAGCCGGAGTTTGCCACCGCACGGTCGAGGTTGACAGGGTCGCGACCGGTCGCGGCAGTATCCGCGAACCGGAAGTCGGGTCCAGGAGCCGCCAGTCCATGACCGAACCCAACGGCGTCCCGCGCCCCCTCTTCGAGACCGCCGAGGGTCGCCGGCTCGCGCAGGCGCGCACCGACCCGGCCTGGCGCCGCTGGGGTCCGTATCTCAGCGACCGGCAATGGGGCACCGTCCGGGAGGATTACAGCCCGGGCGGCGACGCCTGGGACTACCTGCCCCACGATCACGCCCGCGCCCGGGCCTATCGCTGGGGCGAGGACGGGATCGGCGGGTTCGGCGACCGGCACCTGAACTGGTGCCTGTCGCTGGCCCTGTGGAACGGCCGCGATCCGATCCTGAAGGAGCGCCTGTTCGGCCTGACCAACCAGGAAGGCAACCACGGCGAGGACGTCAAGGAACTCTACTACTACCTCGACGGCGTCCCGACCCACGCCTTCATGCGGATGCTCTACAAGTACCCGCAGGCCGCCTTCCCGTACGAACAGCTGGTCGTCGAGAATGCGCGGCGCGGGCTCGACGACCCGGAATACGAGTTGCTCGACACCGGCGTGTTCGACGCCGGCCGCTACTTCGATGTCGGGATCGCCTACGCGAAGGCGGCCCCGGACGACATCCTGATGCGCGTCACCGCCACCAACCGCGGGACGGAGGCCGCCGACCTGACCCTGCTGCCCCAGCTCTGGGCGCGGAACACGTGGTCGTGGAAGCAGGGCACCCCCCGGCCGGAGCTGATGGCCGGGTCCGACGACGCGGTCTGGGCACGCCATCCCGCGATGCCGCCGATGCTCTTCCACGCCGAGGACGCGCACGAACTCCTGTTCACCGAGAACGAGACGAACACGCACCGGCTGTTCGGCAGCGGCCCCGCCGAGGGCTTCTACAAGGACGGAATCGACCGCTGCGTCGTGGGCGGCGACCCGCACGCCGCCAACAGGCTGTCGGGCACCAAATGCGCCGCCCGCTTCAACCTGCACTTGGCACCCGGAGAGACCCGCACCCTGCGCCTGCGCCTGCGCGCCGAATCCGCCCCGGGGGAGCCCTTCGCGGATTTCGACGCCGTCTTCGCGGAGCGCGAGGCGGAAGCGGACGCCTTCTACGCGGCGCTCCAGGCGCCCATCGCCGATCCCGACATGCGGCTGGTCCAGCGGCAGGCGTTGGCCGGCATGCTCTGGTCGAAGCAGCTCTACCACTACGACGTGCGCGAATGGCTCGCGGGCGATCCGGCCCAGCCGGCCCCCGCCCCCGGGCGCCGCCAGGGGCGCAACCGCGACTGGGCGCACCTGCGCGCCAACGACATCATCTCGATGCCGGACGCCTGGGAATACCCCTGGTTCGCCTCCTGGGACCTCGCGCTTCAGGCGATCGTCTTCGCGCTGATCGATCCGGATTTCGCCAAGAACCAGCTCCTGCTCCTCGTGGACGAGGCCTACGCCCATCCGAACGCGGCGCTGCCGGCCTACGAATGGGGGTTCGGGGACGCCAATCCGCCGGTCCACGCCCTCGCCGCGTGGCGGGTGTTCGAGCTCGACCGCGCGCTGACCGGTACGCCGGACCACGCCTTCCTCAAGCGTGTCTTCAACAAGCTCACCCTGAACTTCACGTGGTGGGTCAATCGCAAGGATTCCGACGACCGCAACCTGTTCCAGGGCGGCTTCCTGGGCCTCGACAACATCGGCATCTTCGACCGGTCGAAGCCGGTGGGCGACGGGGCCACGCTCACACAGTCCGACGCCACGGCCTGGATGGCGACCTACGCCCTCAACCTGATGCGCATCGCGATCGAGCTGGCGCTGCAGGACCCGACCTACGAGGACATGGCGGAGAAGTTCTTCGAGCACTTCCTCCTGATCGCGGCCGCGACCGGCGCGGGCGTCTGGGACGAGGACGAAGGCTTCTTCTACGACGTGATCGAGACCCGCGACGGCCGGCGCCTGCCGATCAAGGCGCGCACCATGGTCGGCCTCGTCCCGATCTTCGCGGTGGCGACGATCAGTGCCGGCGACCTGGAGCGGCTGCCATCCCTGCGTGCGCGCATGACGTTCTTCCTGAGGAACCGTCCCGATCTGGCGGTGCTGGTCTCGCGCTGGAACGAGCCCGGTCAGGAGCAGACCGCCCTGCTGTCCCTGCTGCGGGGCCACCGGCTGAAGGCGCTGCTGCAGCGTGCCCTCGATCCGGCCGAGTTCCTCTCGGAGCACGGCTTGCGCGCCGTCTCGCGGGCCTACGCCGAGACGCCGTTCTGCTTCGCGTGGGACGGCCGGGATCTCGGGCTCGCCTACGAACCCGCGGAGTCGCGCTCCCGTCTGTTCGGCGGCAACTCGAACTGGCGCGGTCCGGTCTGGATGCCGGTGAACTACCTGCTCATCGCCGGCCTGAACCGCTTCCACGATTATTACGGCTCGGACTTCCGGGTCGAGGCCCCGACCGGCTCCGGCCAGACCTCATCCCTCCGCGAGATCGCACAGGACCTGGCCCTGCGGCTGATCGGCCTCTCCGCCCGCGGATGTGACGGGCAGAGGCCCGTCTACGGTACCAGCCGGATCGAGCAGGAGGATCCGCATTTCCGCGATCTCATCCTGTTCTACGAGTATTACGACGGCGAAACCGGCCGCGGCGTCGGCGCGTCCCACCAGACCGGCTGGTCCGGTCTCGTGGCCCTGCTGATCCAGGAGGTCGCGACCGCGCAGGCCCCGGTCCCCGGTCACCCACGCTGAGTGCGGCGGCGGATGATGCCGGAGGCGACCTACTCCGCGGCGTGACTCGTCCGAAGCCGCTGGCTCAGCCCGATCTGGCGCGAGATGCTCGACCGGCGGGCGCTGTAGGTCGCCGCGACCAAAGGGTAGTCGACCGGAAGGCCCCACTTCGCCTTGTAGGCCTCCGGCGTGAGCCCGCGGATGGTCAGGTGACGGCGCAGCGTCTTGTACGGTCTTCCGTCCTCGAAGCTGATGAGGGCGTCCGGCCTGACCGAGGCCCGGATCTGAGCCTCCGTCGGACGGCTGATCTTCGGTTCCGCCGAACGGTCGAGGCCTGCGATCGAGCGATGAACCTCCGACAGGAGATCCGGCAGGACGCCAGCGGGAACGCTGTTGCGCGTCACGTAGGCACTCAGGATCTTCGCGGCGAGCTCGACGCTCGGCGAGGCGTTCGGCATGGTCGTCTCCTCGGTGCTCTTGATCTTCGAACGCGGCGCGTCTCAGCCCTCGAATGGCGATGGCGCGGTCCGCCATTCGTCGTCGCGAGACTGCGATTACAACCGCCACGCGCTTTATGCGCACTCAGTTCTACTTTTAATAGAAACATGCGGTCAATATCGGTGACCGCGTCGGTTTGCCGTTTCGAGTGCGGTGCGGCAGCGAAGACTCACCGGGGCGAAATTCACGACACTGTGGCCCGTAGCTTTGCCGTGAAATCTGTCGTCAGTCCGCCTCACGAGCGGGGAGCGGCCACACTCCAAGATTAACCTTTAATCCGCACGCAAACAAATACATTTACTCGTCACAAACCATTCTAATGATATTAATTATACAATATTCATTTATACATGGCTGGCCCGGGTCGTCGCATCTTACCCAGTCAGGAAATCGTCAGCGATCAAGATCGAACAGATGCTTCTTGATGTCGCTCCATTGAAAATAAAGGCGTTGGAGATGCTCAGATAAATTGATCGTTTCAACGTATTTGAAGGCTATTGGATAACGGTACTCACCGCGCCGAAAGAATCTTCGTCCAAGCTTGTCGCCGGTTCACATGCACGTCGGCAGCGAGCACGGCCTCCGCAGCATCCGAATGGGCGGAACGGGCGCCGGTTGCTCGAGGCGTTGGGTGGTCCGCCGGGCCTCGCTCCGGTGCGTCAGCGCCTGATTCCGGATCTGGGTCCGGGCCCGGGCGCCGCGCGGGCGCCGGATGCACGAACCTTTCCCTCGACCGACCTGCCGAACCGCCCGTCGTCCGGCCGCACGCCGTCAGAACAGCAGGTGCAGCGCCAGCGGCGCCAGGATCGCCGTCAGGAAGGCGTTCAGCCCCATGGCGATGCCCGCGAAGGTCCCCGCCACCTCGCTCACCTGGAAGGCGCGGGCCGTGCCGATGCCGTGCGCCGCGAGGCCGGCCGCGAAACCGCGGGCGCGCATGTCGCGGATGCGCAGGGCATCCATCATCGGCGTCACCAGGATGGCGCCGATGATGCCGGTGAGGATCACGAGGATCGCAGTCAGCGTCGGATCGCCGCCGAGGGCCTCGGCGATACCCATGGCGACGCCCGACGTCACCGATTTCGGCGCGAGCGACACCAGGATCGGCTGGGGGATGTCGAGCAGCCGCGCCAAGCCGATCACGACCGCCAGCGTCGTCGCCGCCCCCGCCGCGAGCGCGGCCAGCATGGGTACCAGCGCGCGCATCACGGTCGCGCGGCGCTCGTAGAGCGGCATGGCCAGCACCACGGTGGCCGGTCCCAGGAGGAAGTGCACGAACTGCGCGCCCTCGAAATAGGCCGCGTAGGGCGTGCCGGTCGCCGCCAGGACGCTGCCCACCAGCACCACGGTGATCAGGACCGGGTTCGCGATCGGGTGCCGGCCCGTCGCTGCGGCGATGCGGTCCGCCAGGACGTAGGCCGTCAGCGTCACCGTCAGCCAGAGCAGCGGCGTCTTGGCGAGGTAAACCCAGAGGGAGAAGTCGCCGCCCATCCCGTCAGGGCTCCCCGTCGGTCCCGCGCCGCTCCACCAGGGCGGCGACCGCGCGGAACACCAGGACGGTCACCAGAAGGGACAGGGCCGTGGAAACCACCAGCACGACGGCGAGCTTGACGCCCTGCGCCCGCAGCAGGTCCAGCCGGCCGACGACGCCGACTCCCGCCGGGACGAACATCAGCGACAGGTTCATCAGCAGCCCGCGCGCCGTCGATTCGAGGGTGCCGTCGGTGAGCGGTCGCGGCAGGAAGCGCGGCAGCCCGATCCGGGCGTCGTCGCGCAGCAGCAGGAAGCCGAACATCAGCCCCATGCCGATGACCGGACCCGGGATCGGTACGCCCGCCCCGCGGGCTAGGGCCTCACCCAGCAACTGGGCGAGCAGGATCAGCGCGAGGCTCGCGATCATCGGTCGGCTCGTCGGCTGGCGCGCCCTCCGGCGCCGTGGCGACCGGGGTTGCCGAAGCGCGCGCAACGGAACGGGAGCCTGAGGGGACCCGCACCCGCGCGCGACGCGGCCGGACGAGCCGCGGCGGGCGCGCGGGGCTCCACCATCGTGACCTTCATCCTGAAGATCCGGCACGCGGCGGAGGCCGCGCAGGCGGCCCCGGGCGATCTTCGCGGACACGCGGCGCGCGGTCGGGGATCGGCGCGCCGTCGCCGAAGCGAGGTCCGTCTCATCGTCCGCGTCCGCGGACGCCGCGCCTCGACGAGCCCGGTTGCGGAGCGATCCGGCACGACCCTAGGCCGCTGCGCCGCCCTGCTGACCGCCCTGCCGCGCGGCCGCGATGGCGGCGTCGTCGAAGCCGAGCAGCCGCCCGAGCCGTTCGACCAGCGCCTCCTCGAACTCATCGACGCGGCCGTCGGCCGCGGCGACCGACCACGCCATGGTGAGCAATTCCTGGCGCTCGTCCCGGTCGGCCTCGTGGGGAAGCATCTCGACGAGGCTGACCACGTCGCGGATCTCGGCGTCCACCGCGGTGGCCCGCTCGATCAGCACGCGCGCCGCCTCCGGTCCGTCGGCGTAGTGGCCCTGGACGAGGCGCCACAGGCGCTCGCTCTCGGAGGGGGCGAGGATGCCGTCGACCCGCGCCACGTGGACGAGGAGCGCGGTGGCGGCGAGATGCGTGTCGTCCACGACCTCGATATGGCCGACGCCGAGAGCCTCGGCCGCGTAGGCGCGCAGGCGTGCGATCAGGGACATGGCGGCTCCGGCGGATCTTGAACTGCACAGTTCGGCCGGGCGTATCCCGCCGTCAAGGTTGCGAGCACAGGTCGTGCCAGAGCGTGGCAAGGCTGCATCGCTTCCGCGGCGCGCCCGCCCGGCTCCCGCGGTACTCCCGCACGGCTCAGCGGCGCGCCGCCTCGGTCGCACCGGCCACGAGCGGCGCCAGGATCGCCTCCGCGGCGCGGACGATCGCGGGGCCGGCCTCCGCGGGCGTGCCCGCCCGGAAGGGCGGCTCGGGGGCGTACTCGGCCACGAGCTGCGCGGTGCGGGCGTAATCGGGATCGCGCAGCCGCGCGGCGAGGGCGAGGCCCAGATCGAGCCCCGCCGAGATCCCGGCCGCCGTGACCCGGTTGCGGTCGAAGACCACGCGCTCCGCCACCGGCTCGGCGCCGAGGAGCGGCAGGACCGCGTCGCGCACGCACCAGTGCGAGGTCGCGCGGTAGCCCCGCAGGAGTCCGGCCGCGCCGAGGATCAGCGATCCGGTGCACACGCTGGTCACCAAGGTCGCCCGCGCGGCGCGGTCGCGCAGGAAGGCCAGGAGCGCGTCGTTCCGCATCTGGGCCGGCGTCCCGTCCCCGCCGGGGACGAACAGGACGTCGAGATCTGACGGGCAGGCCTCGAAGCTCCCGGTCGCCACGAGGGCGAGGCCCGTGTCGCTCGCGACCGGACCCGCCGACTCGGCGACGAGGTGCAGCTGGCCCGGCGCCAACCCCGCCAGCAGCGCCTGCGGACCCACGAGGTCCAGGGCGGTCATGCCGGGATAGAGGACCATGGCGATCCGGACCGGGCGGTCGCGGACAGGCGCGACAGGAGACGGCGCGACGGGCATCGGCGCGATCCGCGTCGGCCCATCGGCCGCCCCGGCGCGCGACGGCCAGAGAGCGGTCGCCGCCAGCGCGGCCGTCACGAGGGCGCGGCGGCTCGGGGCGGCCCCGGTCACAGGGGCCAGGACGCGTCGCGGTAGGCGCTGTCCCAGAACATCCATTCGAGGCGGGTCGCCTGCGCGAAGGCCCGGTGCATGCGGGCCAGCGACGCGGGTGACGCCGCCCCGGCCGCCCGGTCGGTGGCGGCGATCATGGCGGCCACCGCGGTGGCGAACTCGGCACCCGCGTAGGTGTCGATCCAGGCCCGGTACGGGTTGGCGGGCGCCGCCCGGGCGAAGATATCGTCGCCCACCGCCTTGTAGATCCAGAAGCACGGCAGCAGGGCCGCGCACAGCACCTCGAACGGCTCCGCGTAGGCCGTGGCCAGCAGGTAGCAGACGTAGTGATCGCAGGCCGGCGTTTGCGGCGTCGCCGCGAAGGTTTCCGGGCCGATCCCGTAGTCGCGGAAGAAGCCGCCATGGAGGGCGCGCTCGACCACGATCGCGTCCTGCGCGGCGCGGGCGAACTGCACGATCCCGTCGGGCTCGGGCGCCTTGGCGGCGGCGAGGCTGAGGGCGCGGCCGAAGCCGATCAGGTAATGGGCGTCCTGCACGATGTAGTGCCGGAACCGGTCCTGCGGCAGCGTGCCGGCCGCGAGTTCCGCGTTGAACGGCATCACGCGGATCGCCTCGTAGGCGGCCGCGTTGCGCGTCCAGGCGTCCCGGGAGAACGAGCCCGGCCCGCCGTCACCGGTCGTGGCGTGGCCCTGGGCTGGGATTTCCATGCCTCAGCCCTGCCGCTGGGCGTGGGTGACGGCGACGTGGATCAGTTCGGCGAGGGTGCGCACCCCGAGCTTCTGGCGCATCTGCGAACAGGCGTTGGTCACGGTCTTGTAGCTCACCGACAGGTCCGCCGCGATGGCGCCGTAGGAGCGCCCCTGGGCGAGGCGGGTCAGGATCTGCTGCTCGCGGGGGGTCAGCTGCGATTCGGGCGTCCGGCGGGCATCGGCGCGCAGCATCGCCACCTCGGTGGCGAGCCGCCGGTCGAGGTAGACCTCGCCGATCCGCACTTTCCCGAAGGCCTCGAACAGCTCCGCGGAGGCGTGATCCTTCAGGACGTAGCCGAGGGCCCCGGCCTCGAGGGCGCGGGCCACGATCACGGGATCGTTGTGCATGCTGAAGACCAGGATCCGCGTGTCCGGCGCGACCGCGCGGATCCTGCGGATCAGGCCCAGCCCGGCCATGCCGCTGCCCTGGAAGGTCAGGTCGCAGATCACCACCGGCGGCCGGAGCCGGTGGAAGATCCGGTAGCCGCCGACCACCGTGGTGGCCTCCGCGATGGTCTCGACGCCGGAATCCTCCAGCACGCGTCGACAGCCCTGCAGGACGATCGGATGATCGTCGATCACGAGGACCGGCAGACGCGTCGCTGCGATGTCGATCTGGGAGGCGATAGCGTTCATGCGCGCGGCGCGTTGTTCTCGTCGCCCCGTTCAGGCGGAACGGGGATCGTGATGCGGACGATTGCGCCCGGACCGGCATTGTCAAGGGCGAAGGTGCCGTCCAGGGCCTCGACGCGCTCGCGCATCCCCGACAGTCCGAGCCCCGTGCCGTGCGCGGCGGGGATCCCGGTGCCGTTGTCCCGGATCGTCACGGTGAGCCTGCCGTCCGTCTCGGAGGCCTCGGCCTCCACCCGGGTCGCGGCCCCGTGCCGCACGGCGTTGGTGGCGCTCTCCTGGACGCAGCGGAAGACCGTGAGATCGACGAGGTCGCCGTATCCGCGCGCCAGACCGTCGAACCGGCCGTCGATGGCCAAGCCCGGATGTCGCTGGGCGAAGCCGCGCAGGAGCAGGTCGAGGCAGGTGGCCAGCGGTGCCTGACCGAGCCCGTGCGGGCGCAGGCGATTGAGGAGTTCCCGGTTCACGGTCTGGACCTGACCGACGATGGCGCTGATCTCGGCCGCCCGGACGCCGAGCTTCTCGCGGCTGGGCTCGCCCGGTCCGGAAGCGATCCGGGCGATCGAGGCGGCGTTGGCCTCCAGGGCGAAGAGGCAGGGACCGAATTCATCGTGGAGTTCGAGGGCGGTGCGGCGGCGCTCGTCGTCCTGCGCGGTGAGAAGCTGCCGGTTCAGCCGCCCGTTGGCGGCGCGGACCTCGCCCAGGGCCTCCGCCACCTTGTTGAACCGGTCGGCGATCACCGCGAGTTCCCGGGCTCCGGGGGGTTCCAGCCGCGCCGTGTAGTCGTGGTGCTCCAGCCGCGTCAGGCCGTCGCCCAGCCGCCGCAGCGGCGCCAGGATGCGGCCGAGCGCGACGTAGAGCGCGATCAGCATGGCGGCGTTGATCGCCAGGGTCGTGAGCGAGAGCGCCCGGGCGTAGCCCCAGATCTCGTCGATCTCGTCGAGCGGCTGGGTGGTGATCTGCGCGGTGCCGAGGCGCTGGCCGTTCACCGCGATCGGCAGGGTGTGCCGCTCGATCGGCGGCATGATCAGGTCAGCGAACCAGTGCGGCGCCTCGCGTTCGGACCGGTGCGGGGGCGCCGGATTGCCGATCCGATCCCCATCGGCGTCGAGCACCGCGACGCGGACGTGCCGCAGCACCTTGAAGCGCAGGTCGAGGGTCTGGAGGAGCGTGTCGGGCGACGCCGTGTCGGAGAGGCGGATCGTGTCGGCGACCAGCGACTCGACGGTGGCCAGGGAGGCCCGGGTCTCGACCCGCACCGCCGAGCGCGCGTTCAGCACGATGACGCCGCAGGACACGAGGGCCGCCAGCGCGTCGATGAACAGCACGACGGCGACCAGGCGCGCGCGCGTGGACCACCCCGCCCACGGCCAGCGGGCCGCGGCACGGCCGGAAGGCTCAAGCGTCCTTAACGTCGGGAGCAGCGTCGGCCGGGTATCCACCCCGAGACGCTTAGTGCCGTTCCCGACCGCGTTGCAATCGGAAGCGGCGAAAGTCCCCGACGCGACGCCCGCACCCATGCCGGGCCGGCATCCTCTTCGGCGGCGCGGGCGCTCGCGCGGACCGCAGCGGTCGATCCCGCTACCGAATCTTAAGCAGTGTCGGGATATCCTGTGGATAGCTGGACCACGACTGGCCGCGCCCGCAAGTCGGATCGACATCTTTGCGCCGTATTGCGGCTCCTCTATCGCGGTCCAGTCGAACAACCTTCGCAGTGACGAAGGGAAGCGACCGGTCGTGGGGAGCCCGGTCGCGCGCGTCGTGCATCGTGTCAGAGACCCCGGACCATGATCGATCTCGCCCTGGATTCCTCCGAGACCCGAGCGACTCGGCCGCCGGAGGCGCGCACCGGGGCGACGCCGCGGCTGCGCATCGTCCTGCTGAGCCTCGCCGGCGCCGGCGCGCTCGGCGGCTTCGGAATCGCGGCCTCGACCGTGATGTCGGGGCTCGCCGCCCCGGCACCCGTTAAGTTCGTATCGTCTGGCCGCGCCGCCGACTGGCCTGAATTGAAGGACGGCCTGCCCGCCCTGGCCGTGGAAGGTCAGCCGGGCGCCGCACCGGTGCGGACGGACGCGCCGGCTGAACCCGCCGCCCCGTCGCCGCGGATGGCGAGCCTGCCCGAAGCGTTCACGCCGGCCCCGGCGCCCGCCAAGGCCGCCGCCCCCGTCAAGGCCGCCGTCCAGATGTCGCCCGCAGCCCAGGTGTCGCCCGCGGCCCAGATATCGCCCGCGGCCCAGGCCACAGCCGTCCCGGTACCGCCGGCCCGCCGCATCCCGGTGCCGACCCCGGTCGTTCCCGTCGCTGCCGCCCGCCAGGTGGTTCCGCTGCCGCCGGCCCGGATGGCCGCGCTCCAGCCGCCGCGCGCGTCCGAGACCGTGCGGGCCCGCGAGGTGGCGGAGCCGGCCGCCGCGCCCAAGCCGATCGCCGCGCCCAGCCATTCCGAGAAGACCGAGAAGCCGGCCCGCAAGACGGTGGCTGTCCAGAAGGCGCCGGCCGCCGTGAAGACCGCCGAGAAGCCCAGGAGCGTCACCGCCACGGCCGTCGCCCAGGCCGAGGCGGCGCCTGAGGAGACCGAGGTGCTCGGGATCAAGATCCCGTCCCTGGCCCCGGCCGGACGCAAACTGAAGGAGAGCGTCGACGCGCTCGGCGAGGCGGTGAAGAGCGTCTTCTAAGCGGCCCGCCGCCCCAGAAGGAAATTCTCTCGCCCCGCACCTCCGGTCGAGGCCGACCGTTGCATCCCCATCGCCGGGTCGCGATTGACGGGCCGGTCCCGATCCCCGACAAGGCGGTCCCTTCCGCTCGGAGACAACGGCGGCCCGTCCGGGCTCCTCCGCGCCGCCTCGCCCGATGCTGTTCAACTCCTTCGTCTTCCTCCTCGCCTTCCTGCCGGCCGCGCTGATCCTGCACGCGCTGGTGGAGCGTGCGGCGCCGGCCTGGCGGCTGCCGCTGCTCGTGCTCCTGTCGTTCGTGTTCTACGGGTGGTGGGATGTCCGGTTCGTGCCGCTGCTCGCCGGCTCGATCCTGGCGAACTGGTGCGTGGCGTGGGTCTATCGGCGCCGACCCGGGCCCTGGCTGGTCCCGGCCGCCATCGCGGCCAACCTGGCGGTGCTCGGGGTGTTCAAGTACCTCGACTTCTTCGCCGACCTCGCCAACCT
>Ga0160428_1001014_pt1 | contig 24077 bp, 28 predicted proteins | sample SolpanmetagenomM_FD_108198 | JGI IMG/M metagenome (GOLD analysis project Ga0160428, IMG submission 108198) | Solar panel surface microbial communities from Lawrence Berkeley National Laboratory, California, USA - M | ecosystem: Engineered > Built environment > Solar panel > Unclassified ... | reverse complement strand
TTTTCTCTCTCTCTCTCTCTCTCTCTCTCTCTCTCTCTCTCTCTCTCTCTCTCTCTCTCTCTCTCTCTCTCTCTCTCTCTCTCTCTCTCTCTCTCTCTCTCTCTTACTTTTCTTTCCCTTACTTTTCTATCTCCTACTTCTCTCTCTCTCTCTCTCGCTCTTGCCCTCTACCTCACCTCCCCACTGCTCCATCATCTCAATGCCAGACAAAACCAGAACGAGAAGAAGAAAACGTCTTCCCGCATCCTCGATTCGTAACTAATTCAACAGTTCCTGCAAGGCTTCCTCCCTCCGTCCATATACCTGACCTCACGAGCGTACTCCCATCTCTTATTGTTAATATACTCCATCGCACTCGCCAAATCTGGACCAGGACAGGACAAGGACAAGGGGCACTCCATGTCCGAGGATATATACATATCCGGCTGACTTTCTTCGTAAGCGTACGAGTGCTTGAGTGTAAGAAGCGCTCTGTGAGATCGGCCTTGTAGGAAAGGTACCTCAATGAGTTTGCAAGTCTACAATAGGTATGCGCAGCAGTGACGAAATCATCGGAATGGATTGCTTCTTTGAGCACTGGGTTTCGATTTTCTTGCGTTTCTTAGTTGATGCTCAGTTCTACCCATCGTTATCTCTGCGATAGCCTGTCCCGTTCCGTTCATCGGCACGACGGTCATCATCCATGTACGCTCAACGAACATTTCACAGGTTACCATGACCATTCCGCCCTCCTCCACTACCACCATTCTCCACTCCAGCACTCCCATCCACCAGTCCAGCACCACCATCGCCCATCCCCACCCCAGCAAATCTCTTCGGCATCTTCGTAAAGTCCCCCGGGGCCTCCCTCGCCCCATCCTCCCAGTACCGATACGAAATCCACGTATCCTCCACCATCTGCTCCTCAGTCGCCTGCAACCACTTCCCCAGCTCCGGCGCCAACGGCACCACTCCAGTCTCCAACACATATTGATCCCAGAGTTTCATCATCTCCTTCATCCGCTCCGCCATCTCCTCTTTCTCGCTCAAATCGTGGACTTCGCCTGGGTCACTCGCGAGGTTATACAATTGCCAGCGTTCCGGCCCTTTGGGTGCAGGGATAAACACGGCTTTCCAGTCGCCTTTGCGGATTGCAGCACGACCGCACGTTTCCCAACCTTGGATAAAATCTCTTGGATGGATGCGGTCAGAGGAGCCGTCGAGGAAGGGGACCCATGAGAGACCGCGCATTGGCACGACTTCCCTGCCACGGTATACAGGCGCTGGATGTGTCACTCCGGCCATTGCTAGGATGGTTGGTGCCAAATCCATAACAGTAGCGAATTGATCTGTTATTCCTGTTTGCGAGATCGTGGAGGATGCGGGAAGAGGGAAGTTTTTGGGGAATTGGGCGACGAAGGGCACGCGGACGCCGCCTTCGGTTGTGTAGGCTTTATAGAGTCTGGAAGGGGCAGTTGCAGCTTGGGCCCAGCGTGGACCGTACCAGATGAATGAGTTTCCGGCACCGAGGTTGTCGAGAGAGTTGTCGTAGTAGCGCTGGAGATGGCTGAGTGTGGTTGATTGGACTATTGGGTAGGCTTCGTATGCTGTGGAGTAGTCAGAAGGTTAGTGCATTGGCGATCTTGGGATTTGGCAGTGTGAAGGACGTACCTGCGCCTTCTGCGCCGTTGTCTGACATACTTGAAGTGAGGTTAGCAGATACATTTGAGATAGTGGATGGTATTGTATACTTACAAGCATACAAACGTATTATCGAGCTCGCCAATCTCTTCCAGATAGTCGACGACCTTGCCAACATTAACGTCTATACACTCGACCATAGCAGCAAAGCATTCCATAGCTCGACATGATTTCGCGCGTTCTTCGTTCGTGAGCTCTTCCCAGGGTCTTACTTCATCGGCTACTACAGGGTGAGGCTCGACGTCCTGGCTAATCATGTCGAGCTCTTTTAGTCGCTGTAGACGTCGCTGCCTCAATGCCTCTGGACCATCATTATAAACACCCTTGTAATGCTCAATGTACTCCTTTGGCGCCTGAAGAGGCCAATGAGGTGCCGTGAATGGGAAGTAGCCGAAGAAAGGACGTTCGTCCTTAGACTCGTGACGATCTTTCAAATATCCAAGCATTTTATCACCGTAGCCGTCTGATGAATACCAACCTTCTGGTAGTTTCTTGACATATTTACCATCTTCGCTGTGTAATGCGATGAATGACATGGTCATGAACTCAGGTATTTTATCAGGAGTATTGAGCTGTGGTTCGTAGCCATAATGGTTTGAGCATGCAGGTAAATGAGCAAAAGAGTGTTCAAAGCCTCGAGCATGAGGGCTGGTTTCGGGAGTGAGTCCTAGATGCCACTTGCCAGAAAGTAATGTGAGGTATCCTGCATCCTTTAGTAGTTCTGGAAGGGCAACAACTCGTTCGTTGAGGTATCCTTCATAACTGTGTGAAAGTCAGTCGTCATACTAATAGAGCACTTATACAGAGAACGTCTTATAGGAGTTTATATTTCATCATGGGAATGGCCGAGGCACCAGCATCAGTTTTACAGTGCTTGTCGTCAAGATAACATGCTCCCAATCTCCAATAGCATCACAGCATAATTCCTGCACAACAAGAGCAAACCACTCACCCAGGCTGTCCTCGTTGCGGAGCAGTATCCAAACGGCCTCCTTTCGGACCATTCTGTCCAGAGATATTCGTCCACTCAATCAGATTGCCCAAGCCAGCGATGTGATGATCTGTACCTGTCATGATCATAGCCCTTGTGGCAGCTGGATTGTAACCAGAGAAGGACTGGAGACTTTAGGTCCTGCGGGTTGAATCGAGGGCCAAGAACACGGGAAGGAAGAGGTCCTCATCATCGTCTGATTTCTGGAGGAGAAGCGAGTTTTTTGGGGGCGTTCGGACTGGGGAAACAGTGTCTCATATAGGGAAGACGACATGTTTCTAGTGTAGCTCCAGCGGGATTCACAGGGGATGTATGAGGTCTTTTAAGAAGGTTGGTTGTAGTACACAGGACATTGGCATGTGACAGCAGTACGTAGATTTCCCCTTTCCCCCGCATCTTCATCCACGTTTCCGCAATGTCGTGATCGAGGTTCCCATTCGCTCCTTCCAACCACATTCACCACACTCTCAAACAGCGGCTTGTCGTTGGTCCTTCGACTTGCTTGTACCTCCGCCTGCCAATACGTAGCACAAAGATACATCATAGCTTACCGCTGAGACATATATCCCGTATCACGAAGATCACACCATTCTGCTTTATTCCATTATTGTGCATTCCTCACCCCTGTCGAAAGTGTATTTGAATGTCTCGTGCCCTCACGGCTGCCGATCAGGAAGAAAGTGAATTATCATTGTTGTCATCTCGTCGCGATTCAGACTGCGACAGTCTCTATCATCCTCACAACAACCTCGTCCGAGATAGCAGAATGCCCACAACGAAAGGTCAAATCAGAGCTTACTGGCTTGGTGCCTTGCTCAACTTTGCTGGCTTTCAGTTTGGCGTGAGTCCTGTATCTTTCGCGATCAAGCGTGCTCATCTCATGCTTTATAACAGTACGACTCCGGAATCGTCGGCGGAGTCTTGACTCTCAAAAGGTACGATTCGAGACTCGTTGGCGAAGTCTTGACTCCCAAATTTATTTCTCTCTAGTTTCCAGAATGACTTTCGATACACTGCGAAGCAAAATACTCTTACGCAAAGTCTCGCCGTCTCGCTGCAGCAAGCTGGTGCTTTCGTTGCTTGTTTGCTCATTTGGCCTGTCATCTCTAAACTTGGTCGCAAGTATACTCTTGCACTTGCCTCTTTCGTCTTCATCATTGGTTGCATGATTGAAACCATCGATACACATTCCCGATCTGCATTCTATGTTGGGCGTGTGATTGCTGGTCTTGGATTGGGAAGTGCCACAGTCATTGTCCCTATGTTCTCTTCAGAAATGATGCCAAAGGAGATCCGTGGCAAGGTCGGCTGTTTCTTGCAATTGTCGTTTACGTGTAAGTTTTGTCGTTGGAGATTATTTCAATACTTACTAATGAGGCTAGTTGGTGTCCTAATCAGCTATTGGGTCGATTGTAAGTATTCCAGCCTAAGAAGTGTGTGGTTACCTCTCTCTCTTACACTTTGCAGATGGTGTCTCTATCCACGTCGCATCAAAGACGATGCAATGGCAGATTCCTATCGGTCTTCAAATTATTCCTGCTGGTATCATCGGTCTCGGTGTTTTGACTGTGCCTGAGAGTGTTCGATGGCTTGTCAAGAAGGGACGATACGATGAAGCATGGAAGTCACTTAGCTGGATCCGCGGTAGTGATGGTCCTGAAGTTCAACAAGAGATGGACGAAATCCGTGCTGGCGTGGACTTGGAGCTTCAGGCTTCTGAGGGCTTTACTTTGATGGAGCTGTTCAAGCCTCGCTACTTCAAGCTCTGTTGTATTGCTTTCATCATGTTTATGTTTCAGCAGTCTACTGGTGCTACAGCGTGTAAGTTTCTTGACTCAAAAATCGCCCATATGAGCCTTTGCTGATCGACTAGTTGCCTACTACGGCCCTCAGGTAATTTTCGAATGGTATCTCCCAACAAGAACATGAGCTAATACTACACCTTGCAGTACTTCAAGCTCGTAGCTTCCGGCAACACGAACACCAATCTACTTCTTACCGGCATTTTCGGAGCTGTAAAAGTTCTCGGTTGCGGTGTATTCGTCTTCCTCCTCGCAAATCGCATGGGCCGTAGGAAGCCACTCATCATTGGTGCTGCTGTTATGGGTGTTATCTTTGTAAGCTTTTTTATCAGTTTCAGCGATTTCGGTGACTAATATATATCCAGATGGTAAATGGAGCAGTAAATCAGTCACACCCCCCAAAGGCATCTGCAACAGCGCCTGTACCTCCCAGTGGCAAAGCTGCCGTAGCTCTGGTATACTTGTTTGTGATTGTGTACAACATGTCCTGGGGTCCTCTGCCCTGGCGTAAGTCACACTCGCTCGCGATCGCACGAGTACATCCACTAACACGTCCTAGCATATGTCAGTGAGATCATGCCAACTCGCATCCGTGAACCTGGTATCGCGGTTGGTGTGGCTTCACAATGGCTGTTTTCCTTTGTCTATACTCTTGCCAATCCGTACATGGTAAGATATAAGACTCTACAGCATATCAAACGAGCTAACGAATCCTGTTAGGTCAACTCGATCAAGTACGGCACACTATTTTTCTGGTAAGACTACGATTTATGAAGATCCTGTGATACCATGCTAATTGTTTCTAGGGGAGTGTGCAACTTGCTCATTGCTGTTGCCGCCTATTTCCTGATCCAAGAAATACAAGGACTCAGTCTGGAGGAGATTAATGCCAAATTTGATGGAACAGAGGCTCTTCTGCATGCAAAGGTGTCGAACGAGACAGAAGGTAGCAATTTTGAGACTACTACAGCGAACAAGGAACGTAGTAGAGTGCACGAGTCTAATGTTGCTTGAGGAAATGAATCAAAGAGGTGAAGGGGTGACATATGGATTGGATTAGTCGATGACTGGGTAACAGAGATAGTGTAATTGTTTCTGCTAGCTTTTCTCACGCCGGAGCTCTATCCATTTGTGATCTGCAACTAAGTTGTGTGTGGCTTGAACTAGCGAGATGCCTGATAAGCTTATCGAGCAGATCCATCTATCATTGCCATACACCAAGAGGAAACGTATACCTCTGCCTTATCGCGACGTGTTTGTTGAGGATGGTGAAGTCTGCCTAGTGCTCCAGCACTTCGCCTCTGCTCCGAGGATACACAAAAGCACAGTCGACAATGTGGACAAATTAAGCTTTATCGAGCATGATCTCATACCGATGCAGGGCCTCGGGACAGGGGTACATTGTGGGGTAAAACAACCAAACAACATTCACTTTCGCAGATATATACACACTCTCTGTACAACTCTACCACTACTACACCACTACCTCCTCCTCCTCCTTCTCCTCCTCCTCCTTCTCCTCCTCCTTCTCCTCCTCCTCCTCCTCCTCCTCATCCTCCTCCATCATCTGCTCACCTCCCAACAACATCACGCAACAATGTCAGACCCCGAGCAAGTCGCCCGACGCAAAAAGATCCTCCGCGTCCTCTTCATCTCCCTCCTCCTCGATCTCGTGCGTCTCCCTCCCGTGTCCCCTCTCAACCCACCAACTTACCACTAACCCATCACTCCCCTTTAGATCTCCTTCACCTTCATCCTCCCCCTCTTCCCCAAACTTGTCGACTTCTACCGCACCCTCGAAACCCAACAATCCCTTCTCTCCACCAGCACCTCGCCCACCATCCTCTCGCGCATCCTCTCCGCCCTGAACAGCTACAAATCCTCTTTTGCGCGCCCAATCTCCTCCCGCTACGACACCGTCCTCCTCGGCGGCGCCCTCGGCTCCCTCTTCTCGATCTGCCAAGCCATCGCCTCCCCCATCATCGGCAAATTGTCAGATACCCACGGTCGTCGCACAGCGTTACTATGGTCCATGGTCGGCAATATCCTGAGCGTCGCGCTGTGGGTCGCAGCGACGGATTTTCGCACATTCCTCGCAAGTCGAGTTGTCGGCGGGTTAAGCGAAGGAAACGTGCAGCTTGCGACTGCGATTGCGACGGATATTAGTGATGAGAGTCAGCGCGGTGCCACGATGGCGATGGTTGGCGCTTGTTTCAGCATTGCGTTTACGTTTGGGCCTGCGCTTGGGGCGGCGCTGGCGGGGTTGACGACGGTCGAGAAGAATCCGTTTGCGACTGCGGCGGGCTTTTCGCTGCTGTTGCTGCTGGTCGAGACGGCGTATCTTTATTTGTATTTGCCTGAGACGCTGCCGAGTGTGGGTGGTGTTGGGAAGTTGCGTACTGGTAGTGAGAAGGGCGAGAAGAATGATGTGAATGGGGCGAATGGCTCGACGACGACGGCGACAGCGAATACGAGCGCGAAGGTGTCGAATGTGAGCGCAACGGAGCGGCCGCTTGTGAGGACGAATTCGCATTTGACGCTTTCCACGACGCATCTCCTGTTCATCCTCTTCTTCTCTGGCATGGAATTCTCCCTGTCTTTTCTTTCGAGCGATCTTTTCGCATTTACGCCCTCGCAAAATGGGAGGCTGTTGGGTTATATCGGTTTGGTTGCCTCGTAAGTTCGAAAATTTCCATCGTCCTCGATTCCAGCATCAGAAACGCGCACTATCTGGCGGTTGACAAGCGTCTACCCTGAAGAAGAGGAAAGAAGAAGAATCGTCCAACTAATACCTGTATAGCATACTACAAGGCGGCGTAACCCGTCGTCTCCACCCACTCCTCTCCGTCCGCATCGGTGTGGTTACAGCTTCAATCGCCTTCTTCCTCCTGGCTCGTGTAACTACAATACGCGGATTGTATATTGCCGCCACTTTCCTCGCTATAAGTAAGTACAATACCATCTCCAACCTGCTTTCCCTGCCACTTCACTTCACGTCACCTCCTCACTCACATCACCTCCTTTCCTCTCTTTTCCCTGCTGCAAAGTACCTTGTCCTCCTTCATATCCTTTTCCGAATCACTATCTATTGCAACCACTTGATGGCTTCAAGTACTTCACACTCTTTCCTAACAACTCTGCCCTCTACAGCAAGCGCAACAGTAGTAACCGGCCTCAACGGCCTTGCCTCCTTCGAAGCCTCTTCCTCGCAACGCGGTTCAGTTCTAGGCCGCCATCGTGCATGGGGCCAAGTAGGTCGTACAATAGGCCCGTTGGTGTTTTGTACGCTGTATTGGTGGGCGGGGAGGGAGGTTGCTTATGCTGTTGGCGCGGCGGGGATGGTGGGAGTTGTGGGGTTGGTGTTTGGGGGGTTGGCTGTGCCGAAGGGGACGGAGATTAAGAAGGCTGTTAAGACTTCGTAGTTTATTGGGAGCGAAGTGGGAGGGGAAGGGGAAAGGAGGGATAGGAGTGATTGGGGAGGTGAGAAGAGATGAGATGGGAATGGTGATAGGGTTGAAGTGGGAATGTTTTGAGTATATTACGTCGCGACTATGGCCATGAAGCCTTGAAAATGTGGATGTGGACATTGTGATATATGGGGACAAAAGTCAGCAAGAAATAACATACAGGAAGGCATCTCTGTTGCTGCCTAACATCTACCTATCTTCAATGGTGAAGCAGAGCAGACGTGCCATTCCTTGAAAGGTTACAGTTACTTGCACTGCTTAAAGCCTGACCTGGCCATTCTCTCACTCACTGACTCAGCCTCAGCCTCCACATTCATCATTTCATCATCGCATTGTGTAGGTTCATCGCGCACTCAACCTAGCATCGTCGAGCCTGCTGCCTGCCTGCCTGCCTGTACTTTTCATACCAAGATCAATTGTTTGTGAGATTCTCCTCTTTCTTCTTACCTGGTACGCAACGCTGCCCTGCCCTCGGCCTGCCATGTCCTTACTCCATCATTCCAGCCCGGAACTTCCAATACAAGCAGACTACGTTTCAGGAGAGTCATCGCTTCATGAAGCAAGCAGAAGGGAGAAGTATTCAAGAGGCACCGAAGAGGAGCAAGAACAACAGAAGTTAGAAAGGTGTTATGAGTAAGAAGACTTTTGATTGTTCAGCTATGTAAAAGACTGTGATGTTGATGACGTGAAGTGGTCAGAGTTGATGAGATTGTGATGAGATAGTATTGATTGACGTCGTACACTGATGTCTTCCAAAGTCCTTTCTTCCAACCAAGCAACAAATTGAACCCTTCCTCCCACTCATGTCCTTGATATGCCTTGAGAGCATCAGTCAAACCCAAGCAAAATTCAAAAGGCTCGAACATACCACTACACCTTGTCCCAGCGCCACCAGCACCGAAACCCAAAGTCGAAAGAAACCTCTGCCAATGGAGGACATGCAAGCCATTCCAAACATCAACGTTCTACAATCTCACAATTACGGCGCAACCAAGCTCAACCTCTGAGAAGATGCCTCTGTGAAAACAGAAACACAATCATATCAGGACTAGACCATGTTCACATCGCGAAGAGTGCTACTGTTCTACCTTTTGAGAGGTAGAGAGGTCATTGTGGTCTGAGATTGTGCTGGCTAGAGCACCGCTTCGCATCCTCATTTAAGAGAATGTTACTGATCCACCAAGAGTGGAGTGGGTCGTAGCTGACATGAAGAGGGAACGAGGAGGGTTGATGGTTGAGAGGAGTCTGTTGATAGTGGAAGGGGTGGAAGCCTTGTTGTGAGAGGCGTGTCGATGAGGTTGTTGTGTGAAGTTGTTGAAGTGAAGTTGTTGGAAGTGATTGATATTGGAAGTGATTGATGTTGAGAAGTGATTGATGCTGAGGTGAAGTGATTGAAGTCGATATGATGTTGAAGAGAAGTGACGTTGATGTATTATATCTTGTGAATGAAGTTAGTCAGAGATGATGAAACATGAACGAACCACTCACATACCTTGAGTGACTGTAACTCGAGTTTGACAAGAGATGGAGTAGTTGAGTGTGGTCGCGGTGTTGTGAAAGTACTTGTATAAAGCTCAAGTGGAAGCTGAAGATGTATTCATTGGAGAAACGCCGGCACAACACCCGAAGGCAAGAAGGCGGGGCAAAGTGAGATGAGTGAGGTGAGGTTGGGATGAGAGTAGGTGAAGCTGAACTAATGTTCAAGCTGGGTACCGGTTGCGATGTATTGACGTGACCTGAGATGGTGTTTTTGTGTGAGAGGGAGGCCGGAAGGGGCGGGGAAGGAGGGGCGTCCCCTTGAAGATGAAAGATGAAGAGATGAGGAGGAGGAAGAGAGGAAGAGGAGGGAAAAAAAGCAATAGCAGAGGATAAAAGCTCTATATACACAAAGAGGGAGTGTCCAAAAGCCCTACCTTTCGCACACTCACAGTCTAGAAAGCCATAGAATCAGCAATTTCCGCCATGACGACGACAATGACACCATCTGTAAGCAGAAACAGGGTCGGCGGCAGCAGCAGCGATGTGACTGGAGCGACAGGTGGCTGGGAGATGATCAGGTGGTTGGTTGGGGTGAGAATTGTGAAATTGGAGCCTTGGCGTTTCAGATTGATTCGAATGTTTCAGATCTGAAAAGTTGTCGGAATGTTATGCGAAGCCTCCAGATAGTCGCAGACGCGGTCCAGCATGTTCAGGGGGGACAAATTTGTCAGGCTCGAGCTTTTCTGCGCTTCTACTGGACTTGTTTGACTACTTGCTTGCCATAGTTTGTGTTGAAATTGATGCTGTAATGAAATGAGAGAGCGTAAACAATCTTCTTTGGCGGGGACTGTGCCACGGTAGCTATTACACAGCCTCCCCAACAAGCACATCCTTACCTGTTTGGGATAGTGGTCATTTGCCATCAATCAGTGAGCTCTGAGGTGCGTTGTGGTGATTGTTGATTGTTTGTTTTCGATGCTGTTTTTTGGCTCCAGCGAGGTTGTGCAGCAGCAGCAGCTATGAGGTCGACAAGGTGCGAAGAGGGAAGAGAGCTTCTGAGCCAAATGACATAGTAGCATAGAACAACAATTTTTTACCATTTCACATATTTGATCAGCCCATGTTTCACGTTTCTTTCACTCAAACAGCAAAAACCACAAACATTTTCCGCACCACCACTCCCAATACAGACAAGGTGAAGCCACCGAAACCAGCAAGCTGAGCTGCATCTGCTGCATGAATTTTCACCTCGTTACGTCTTCTCGTCGTGAAGATATCCTAGCTCCAAGTTTGGCAGTGGTTGGTTGTTCGCGCGTGATTTTTTGGAGTTTTGCCACCTAACCATGAATACCAGGAACGCAGTTGTGCTTCCACCGGGTATGGACAACGTCCGAGGTGGAGGTCACTTCTTTGTGAAGATAGGCTGTGCAGTGGCAATGGGAGGGCGTGATGCTGACGAAGCTGATGCTAATGAGGTTGGATTTAAGCTGGTATGAAACTCGCTTCAGGCAACATAGATGCAAAATGCCAACAAAGTGCAGATGCATATTCCAACGTACAGTGAAGCTTTTGACAGGAGAACACTCTCTGCTATCTACACAATTTCTCCTTCCACAACGTCAAAGGTGTCAATTCTCCCTCCAGTCTTTGCGGCAGAATTCATGTGCATATTGGCTTGCAATATTTTGAGTGTTCTGCACCTTTTGCAGCGACAATGCCAAACATGAAGAAGCAAGATGGATTCACGCCAGCAGCCATTGGAGGAAAACCTCCAGTTGTGTAATCGGTATATTGCTAGTCCTTTTTGTCTTTATCTGCCAGTAGCTTCATATTCATGTTATGCAAAGTTCATCATACTTCTTTTCGTCGTCATCATCACGGTAGACAGAAGCATCCTCTGTGCTTGAGCTTTATGTTCAGCAGCAACGCCATGTCCCCCGTCCATTAACGCATGATCTTTCTTTCCCTCCAATCAATGCCCACCACTCCTCTTGAACCTTAAGAGCTCCGCCAAACTCGCCGCACTACACCCCCTACTCAAAAACTCATGCTGCAACAGCTCCTCCGCGCTCGCGCGACTCCTGACATCCACACACAAACACACGCTCAAGAACGCCTTCAACTCTTTACTCAACCGATCCGGTCTCTTCAACCTCGGCGTTCCATTCGTCGCGATCAACCACAACGCTTTGAGTGGTTCTTCATTTAGATACGGCGGCTCGCTTTCAATCATCTCAATTGCCATGATGCCCAAGCTCCAGACATCGACTTTGGAGCCGTATTCCTTTTGCTTGACAACTTCGGGAGCCATCCAGTAGGGTGTGCCGACCATGGTCGCGCGTTTGCTTTTTTGCTCGGTGAGTTTGGCGCAGAAGCCGAAGTCGGTGATTTTGACCGCGCCGGTAGAGGAGAGCAGGACATTGTCGGATTTGATGTCGCGGTGGATGATGTTCTGTTGGTGGAGGTGGTGGAGGCCTTTGCATGTCTGAAAGTAACAGTTGTTAGTTGAGCTCAAGGTTGTCAAGTATAGCAAAGACTCACTTCGAAGCAAATCGTTGCAATCTGATCCTCAGTAATGCTCGGATTATTCTCAATCACATCTGTCAGAGCTCCTCCCTCCATAAACTCCATGACAACCCACAGCTCTGTCTGCTCCTCTGGTAGGAATGCTTCAATAAAATTTACAATGTTGGGATGCTTACTATCTTTCATGACCACAATCTCATTGACGATTAGTTCCTTGCGTTGCTGCTGTCGTAGATCCATCTGCTTGATTGCCACCTGTGCTCGTGGACCTTGCTGCTTAAGCACTTGACGTGCCATCAAGCTAGTAGCTGATTCACGAACACGTGCAACGTACACAGAACCGGAAGCGCCTTGACCAATCTTCTTCTGCTTATTGTACGACTGCAAAGGAGGATCCTTGGAGACGACTTCGCGGAGTTTCTTCATCACTTCTGCTTCCGTCATGGTGGACATACGCTGATCTCGCGTGCGCTGTTGTGTAGTTTGTTGTTGTGCCTGAGCTGGCTGCTGCTGTTGTGCAGACGCTTGAGCGGGTGGTGCTTTTAGAGGAGCAAGTTCTGCTTTCTGAGCAAGTTCTGCTACTGCAGCAGCACCGGTTGCTTGCTTGATTGGTACGTCTATTGGCCGAGCAGTAGTCGCTGGCTTCTGGCGAGCCTGAGCAGCTTGTGGATTGACAGGGAAAGAAGGCTTCGGAGGTGCAGGAAGTTGGGCATTAGGCTGGTTTTGGCTAGGTTGTTGTCGAGGAGATTCTTGACGCTGAGGGGAAGATCTGCCTTGCATTACTGAATCACTAGTGGTTGAATATACAGGTGCTGGTGGTGCTTGCCACTGAGCTGTCGGTGGTTGTTGTTGTTGCTGCTGTTGCTGTCTAGGTACACCGGGTGGTGCTGGTGGTGCTCGTTGCGGATTGTACTTTGGACCAGACGACTTGGCTTGCGGGACTTGAGGATTTGGTACTCTCGGTTTGTTTGAAAAGTTCTCATCCTGACGTTGTTGTTGGAGATTCGCCTGTATGCGATTCGTCGCATCCTGCTCGCTCCTCAGATCTCTCATTGATTTCTGCCCACTCAGTTGATGGTATGTCTGCTGAACAGCTGGGGATTTCTCGTTGAATTGAGTGGAAGCTGGAGAGCCCGTTCTAGGTATGTAGTCATTAGGTGGTTTTGGTCTGGGTGGTGCGACCTGCCCATATCCGAGCTGCTTCTCATTCATGCCCTGCATCGACATGGGCGCTGGCGGTGTAATTGCAGGATAGTTCATTCCACCATCATCACCCTTTTGTAGTTTTTCTGTGTAGAAGTTCAGCACTTCTATGACAGCCGCGGGATTCCTGCTGTAGTCCTCTTTTGTAATCGCACTCGCATTCAACAACCTTGCCCACTCAACTGGAAGTCCTGTAAATGCTCCACTCGATTGATCGAAGCCAACGTGCACGGTGTGATTGAAGTCTGTCGGTCTACTCACACCACCCATCCCAGGCACGCGCGCGTAAATGCTGTCTATCCAGTCATATACCTCATCGTCCGTCTCAACCCTGCATATGACCGTCTTGACTGCAACATCCGCCTTTGCACCTCCTGGACTTGTCAATCCTGGATTTGCAACTCTGCTGATCTCGAAAGAAAAGGGATAGTTCTCGCTCCTGCTCACGTTCGTGACATCTTTCAAGCTGATTTGGAAGTTGATCTTTTGGCTGTTTTGCGCCTTGTGGAAATCGAGCTGTGCATCGCGGAGGACAAGCCATTTGTCTGACCAGAACTTCATGAGGCCGTCTTCTTTTGTCTTTGCCATGCCTTCTTTGATGACTTCGAATGGGGCGACTGGACCTTTGTGCGGGATCAGATTGCTGTTTGAGTTGGCGTAAGAGGGGTTGTAGGTAGCGTTGGAGGAATATGAGTTGGTCGCTACGGAGTTGAGAGACATGGCAGACATGTTACCGGGGATGTTGTTGATTGCGGGAGTGAGTGCGAGACGGGGGCGGTCTGCAGGAGGTCGAGGTGCTGGACCTGGATTCATGAATTGGTCGCGAGAATAGGCACTGAAGAGATGAGGAGTTTGTCAGCTTACTTCGAGTCCGTGTGTAGAGACTGATGGTAGAAAGGGAGTAACTCAGGCACCCCAGCTTGTATGAATAGCTTAAGAGAAGCTGCGAGGAATGCACTCACTTAGGGGATTGAGGATTAGCCATGGCGACCAAGGGTCAAAGACAACTTTGCTTCAGCTGCAACAGCTTGCTCCCAGCAAACAGCTAGACCTCGCCAGTCTTGATTCTTGCTCGCAACAAATCCGGTAGTATAGTTCAGTGAGGAGTGCTGGTGCAAAGATAGTGGATGTGGTTGAAGGTGCAGCACTCTAGGATCAGGGCGAACGAGACAAGCAAACGACAGATTCCTTGGCTGAAGCGGAACGAATGTAGTACAGGTTGGTACCTTGTCGCAGATGAAGGACTGGTGTATGAAACGAAGGGTAGCGATGTAGTGGAAGGGGTGTTCGAGAATTGTGATTGTCGTGAGGTGGTGACCAGACACACGATTGGCTGCGGAGAGATTCAGAATTGGTTGCAACAAGGGCCAGCAGACTGCATGGCTCAACAAGTATATACCCTCAACAACTAACGCTATCAATCTCTTGCTCACTCAGGCCCTCGAGACTGTAGCAATCCAATGCTCTCCAAAAATTCATCATCCTCTCTTTCCCTCGTTCAAGAAGTCCTCGTTCTTTTTGACCCCTCCTCGTACCAAGCTTTTCCCATCTGCCATCGCCGTTTGACTTTGCGCTAACACTATCAGCTTAAACCTACCATAAAGTAACACAAAGCATATTTCTATCGCCTAGGCTCTTCATGCTCCGACGATAAGACGACTGTGCATGCCATACATCTCCCGCCTTGCGTTATTATGCTGTATGACATTGACCAGTGACCTTGTCGTATGTAGCGAAAGTGCTTTCAAAGGGCCGCCACAACATGGAACTCAGACTGCTTGGGAGCACATCTTGTCGATCCTCGTATCTTGCTCTCATGTTGCGATATGCTCGGATGCTTCATGTATGACCTTTCAGCAATTGCTGCATAAAGCTGATGTAGTCATATTTGGGTAAGTCGCGATCTTCTTCAAATCCTCCATCTCTTGTGTCAGCCATTGGCATCGTCTTTGCAAGGTCTTCGATCAGCTCATCCGAGATAAGAGAATGTCGTAAATCCATCTCGGTGACATAGGGCTATTTCCAATTGGTCAGCATGGTTGTCTCTATATACTGTTGGAAGAAGGAGAAACTCCTCGGTCAGACTCACCTTGCCGTCAGCAACTTCCTTGAAACTCTCAAAGACCTGTTCCGGCGAAAACTGATCCTCCGTCACAGCCACCATGAACCTAATGAACTGCTCAAATGACACACTTCCCCGTCCGGCACTTGTCTCATCAAAGTGATCATGCATTTCGTCCTCAGTATAAACCAAACCCAAACTCGCCAGTGCCGCAGAAAACTCCAGCTCACCCAAAGAATTGCTCCCATCACGATCAAAATGGCGAAAGACAGATTCAAACTCCTCCAGCTGTACAGGCGTCAGATTCGTCATATTCCTAGCAACCATCTGATTCTCCAGAAACGCAAGCTTCTTCGAGACCAGCGATTTCACAAGCCCAAGTTCATATTCCAATTCGTCGTAAGTATATGTCGTAAAGTCGTTTTCTTCAATGTTCGCTTCCTGACATTGCGCGTCTAGTTGCGCTATTATGCCTAAGAATTCGTCTAGTGGTTTGACATGCTGGCTTAGTCGTTGTGTGGCTCGTAGCTGCTCCTCTACATCGCCGTCCAAGCCAGATATTGATTGCGAAAGAGTGTGGAGCGTTAGTGCCAGATCGTTAGCTTTGTCTGCGAAGGACTTCCGAAGTCCGTTTTTGATGTCCCTGATTGTTTCGTTGATAAGCTGGCTTCGCTTCCTCTCTGATTGTGCCATAACAGCCCAAGCACGATCCAAAGCTTCCAAACTTAGCTCTGGTGGTGGCTCGTAAGGTCGTAAACGATATGTAGCTAGTTTCGTCTTGATGTTACCCAGCAAACTCGTCAGATCGGTCTTTTCTGCTACCCATGCTCTCTTTTGCGTCCTCTTGTAAGTGAAGAATTCGTTCGCCTGGTTCTTTGCATCCACATATGTTCCTGCAAACTTCGCATCATGCCATCGTTGTTGCTGTAGAGCTATTTGCCGTAGTAGTTCCTTCATTCTTTTCTCGTAGGAGCTCTGCATCTCCCATGCGCCTTTCATGTTAGAAACAAACTTCTCCACTCTTCGACCAGCATTCTCTACCTTTTCCATTTGAGAGAAGGCGTGGAACCAGTAGGCAATGTATGTCATCAGAGATCGCTCGTCGGGTTTGGCGACGTCGCAGACATCTTCCACGTCCAGCAGGGAAGGTATACCAATCTCTCGCGTAGCAATGTCGAAAGCCAGTTGCATATTCCCTCGATGGTTTCTCTTGTCCAACTTTTCGTAGTCGATCAGGTCAGGTCGGTGAAAGTCCAGGAGTGCGCAGCTGCATGTACTCGTCAGTCCTTCATTGTGTCTGTCTTACTTTCACAATACACTTACAAGGCCAGTCCATCATTCCAACTCGACGAAAAGTCTACCACTCTCACCTGGTCATAACATGCCGTCTTCCTCTGACACCACAGCAGCAATCCCTCCTTTGCACTCATTCCCTCTGCATTAATGTCACTGATCGTGAATCTCAAGATCAACGTCCATATCAATCCCAGGATGATCTTTCGATTGCCATCTACCACGTCCTCAGCACCGATATTGGTCATGTGTATTCCTCGTCTTGTGATGAAAGCCAGGGCAGTATTGACATTTTCGAAGCGCTGGACACGCAGCTTGGGCTTGGAGGCATAGCGGCCGAGGGATTCATTGCTAAGGATTTCGAGAAGGTGTATTAGTATGACCTAAGAAAGTGCGCAGTTAGTCAGGAGTATGGTTGTATTGCGAGCATCACCAAGACATACACCGTCTGACAGGTCCTTGACAAGGTCAGTGATGGCAAGATTGCGAACTTCGAGCTTGCTGTTCAGCCATTTCATGAACGTCTTTTGCTGGACAGTAATCCATTGCGTCTCCAACAGTGCCATTACCGCCTCATGTCAGGTCAGTATTAGACAGGTCGGCTCGGGGAGCCTGTGCAACTTCTTCTGCTTCTTCACTACCAATAAGGAGTGTCGATAGGGTTGGTGTGCGTGTATGTTATCAGGAATCTAGATGGTGTCGGACAATTACAAGCGTCGTCGGAGGATTGGGCGCGTGCGCGAGGAAGCAAGGGCGGCGGCGATGCAAGGAGATTTTCTGCTGCAACTCCTGCGTTCAACAGTGCCGGGCTTCGTGTATATAAGTCTCGCTGATGCCCTCGATCATTATCGTGGGCTCAATGATTTCAAGTTCTCTATTTACAACTCTCGTAAACAACACGCGACCTCATCTCGTCTCAATGTCGAATCGTCCCACATCAAAGTCTTGGCTCCAACCGAAGCCCGCACAGCTTGGTCTTCAAACCTGGAAGTTGTTTGCACAAGGACTGCAAGCAAGATGAAGTGAGAGACTTGTGACTTTCATGGATCATATTCATTATACATAAGACATCTACAGAGGAGTGCAGGAAAAAGACTTTTCGCTTTTTCATTTCCAACATGATCATACACATTAATCATTAACATAGAACATTGATTCAGCAGCCCAAGCTCTCTTCCTCCTTCAATAAATCAAGCGAGGGCTTAGCAGACAAGGCGCCGATTCGTCTTAACTGCCTAGGAGGCGCGACAGGAACACGGCTGATCTTCATAGGCTTTGCCTGGTGAAACTTCTGGCTGCTGGTGCGAGGTGGCACGGCAGGAAGCTGCTTGGTGCGGTATGCCTCAAGGAAAGGAGGCGGTGTGGTTGTGCCTGACATGTCGTCTTCGACGACACTGGACAGGCCAGACTCAAAAGTCTGCATAAACTGCCAGGAGATGTTGTCGAACGGGGAAAGGGTAAGCAAATCCTCGTTTGGCGTTGTGGGCTCTGATGTAGTGAAGTTGGAATCGGCATCACTGTTGTGCCTGGAGCTCTGGTAGATGTTGAGGCTAGGCTGTCTCTTGAGGTTGGATCGAATGAACCTGTCGTGGTGGGCAGTAGGGGTGGTGTTGAGTGAATCACACGAAGGTGACATGCGTGGAGGTCGACCATCAAGAAAAGGACGGGAGAAGCTGTAAGCGGACTTGGTAGGTGTGGTCAGATTCTCCTGGCTTGCTGTTGAGGACACTGCAGGACTACTAGCCAAAGAATCGACAGAGCTTGTGGAAGTCAAAGAAGGCACAGGACTTGGTAAGGTCGATCCCAGGTCGCCACGACGAGTAGGAGTAAGCTGAAGAGTCGATGATGCATCAAGGGAGCAACGAGTAGAGGCGGGTATCTCTTCAGCTCTGATGCCGCTGAGATCCTGGCTAGGCTTGTGGGCCGCACGCATGACTGAAAAGTCAGTGACGAGATCATTTCGACTACGAGACTTGAGGTTCTTGAATTGTTGAGGAACAGCGTGTGTGACGTGCTGAAATTCCAATGGCTGTGTGATGCTGCAGGCGATAGCTCTTGTGCATGCACAATTACGGTTACCGTGGATGCGGCAAGCTGATCTTAGGACAGGACGTGGTTTGCTAGCTTCCTCAACCTCGGTCATGTTTGAGATGGAAGATACTAGGCTGAGCTTGCTAGCGGAGTGCTTGAGTCTATGTCCAGACTCACGGAGGTGTCTTGTAAATTTTTCCTTCTCTTGACTAAAGGCTCGACCGGCTTGGTCGATGCTGAAACGTCCTTCGGTTTGTTCTGACTCTGGTAAGGATGGAACTGGTGAAGGTCGAGGGAAAATGGACAAAAATGAGGAGGATATTTTCCTCTTCAGAGCTGGTGTTTCATGCTTTGCCCGCTTCATCTGAGGTAACTGCTCAGCTGTTGGTCTCACTGTATCAGTGGACGGTCTAGGTATCCTGGATGTCCTCATCTTATCTATGCTAGAGCGTGTTGCAGTTCGAAGGCAACGCATTGATGGAGACTTCTTGAGTGTAGGTGTGTTGACAAAAGGATTCTCACGTTCCACAGTAGGAGAAACATTGGCCGATGCATAGTGCTTCCAAGGGTCGTATTTCTGCTGACGCTGAAGTTTTTGTATTGTTGTGAAAGATGGTTGACCATCCAGTACTATCGATGACTCTTCTAAGTCAATCGGCACCCTGTGTCCGGTTCTGCTGTTGCTTTTATCGAAGAGACACATTTGGAAGAGGATGTTTCGTGATAGGTGAAGAATCTGTTAGACATATTAGTGACAAACCCCCCCTGAGATCTGTGTGGAAGACAAACTTGAGTGCAAAGGTGCTAAGGTGATTTCAGTTAAGAAGACCTTGGTAGTGTGTTGTCGAATTTTCAAATAGCCTCCAGGCAAGAGTAAAGACAGTTGATGCAAAGAGGAGGGGAAGTGTCTAACTTAAACGAAGGACGAGGAAGAAGTCGGTTGTACTACTCCTGCAAGGTACGTAACGACTGTCGAGTAAGATACTGTAGATCACAAACCTTGAAAAGAGACTAGCAGCGATAAACAGTAAGCAAGACTCGACCAGAGTGGCCAAAGACAAGTATATGAACAAGTACCACTGAGCTCACTCGTCTAACGGAGCCCAAGCACGCACGAGGTGGCTCAACGCTAAGAGCACGCACTCGTGAGCGGGCTTGCATGAACTTGTCAAAGAGATATAAACACTCCTGCTAATGCACGCGACAACATTCAGGGCAAGCGGAGTATGCAGTGGGCGTGCAAAGACGGAAAGACGCCATAGCTGGAGCTCAACTGATGCTTTCTTGACACAGACTCAGGGACAAGACAAGAGGACAAGCACGAGCGCGATACTTGGGTCAATTGATGGGTCTTTTCTTGCGTCAGGCCATGGAATGAGCCAATGGGCTAGTGATGTTTCTGGAAGGACGGTAACTTTATCGATTTCAGATGGGGAACAGCATGACGGCAGCAACGGAGATTGTGCTAGCAGGGGGAGGAGGCCCAGCTGATGTGGGGTGAGATGGCACGAAAGCCAAGAAGGGACTAGCAAATATTTGAGACGTGCATTATGCAGTAGTAGTCTCTGTTGATCTTTATTATTGGGTTCGTTTCAGTATAACTTCGATCTTGGATTAGATCTCCCATAACAGAGGATGTTGAGTGGGTGCTTCTACAAGAGCAAGTGTGAGAAATGATTGATATCCTGAAGGGACAGACGAGACGTACACACGAACTTCGAGGCGGACGGATTGTGGTCCGCTGCCGACTTGTTGAATAGCGGGGCAGTGTGAGCCCCCTCAGTCGGGACAAGCTGCATAAGTCTAACGCCAATCCGGTACGCGTTTCAGAAGTGGTTTTGCTGTTTACAAAGAGAGTAACGATAACGGGCAGGTGGAGGAGTGAGGAGAGCGGTGGGCGTGCTAGCCAGCTAGTGAGCTTGACGTTAGTAGCTCGACGGTCGTGGCAGCCACTAAGCGAAGAGGACTACGGGACAATTGAAACTGGTGAGAATATCAAGAGTACCCCTCCTATGGTACGGCTGTTCGGCCTGATGAGCTGCCTCTTTGGACAAAGTTACACATTTGTTAATCTAGACTTGAGGCCCAGACTGCTCATGGCGTGCACATCATTAAGACCAACTTAAGCTGCCTTCGAGTGACAGTATGAGCATGCTGAGTGACGTCTATAACTATACAGCTCGTGCAGGACAAGCCTGTGCCTGATTGCCTTAGGAGAAATTACCATGAGATGTGATGCAACGGGACGATGCTGTAGCGGCGGATAATCTCTACGAAGTGCAAAAGCGAAAAAGACCCTTAAAAGTGCAACAGTGCAACGTGGAAGGAAAATCATTTTTCTCTGTGGCTTGCCGGCTTGTCGTTGGCTGTGACATGACTCTGCAACTTTGACGACACCGCGTCTATGCTGGGAACGCTACTGCAACGCTTCTTTAGTATAAACCGTCTCAGAAACCCCTCTTCTACTTTTCTGATCACAACTTCTTCCGCCTGTCTCCGTCGAGTCCACCTGGTGCTGTCTTGGCAGCTGCTCAGCTCGTGAACATGTTGATCCTCCTGAAGTTGAGCTAGTTGCGCAATAGATCAACCAGTCGTTCCGGGACGATTACCTAGTTGAGGAGTAAGCTTACTTTAGCGAGCAAGCTATCAGTACTAGGCATGAACGACACGGGCCGTAGGAGGACGAGCACAGCCTCGTCAGCTCTTGTGCCGTACAAGGGCTGCATGGAACAATATTGGATACGACGTCCTTCAGCTTACTCAGTAGAGGCAACAACGCAATCTACAAGCTCTTCGAGTTGCACGAACGATTGCCGACAGTAGTAGGAACAATTTTTACACAAAAGAGTCTGGCAGCATAACCTGAAACAACCCTTCCAAATCGCTACGTTTCAGATTCCATTTTCCTCCCTCATCATGCATTTATGCATGCAACCTTATTAGGACGTAGCATTATTAGACGGACATTTCTCGTCTTCCCGTGTGCACTCTTCCGAATTCTCTGTCTTTTGACTTTAGTGTCAGATTGGACGACCCGGCCCACAATGCAGCTCGACGTAAAGCTGCTGTTCGCTTGAATCAAGTCGGGCAGGACTAGCAGCTTGTACGAATGTGGAGCAAGATCCAGTTACGACTTACGAAGCTTTTGACGCCACAAACTTCAGCAAAACGCGTCTTACGGACTTACTCCTTGATGAAGCGGCTGTGCCCTTAGCTTGGTGACCTTCGCTTGTTATCCTTGGACGATATGGCGTCTTTCTGCAGGGTTGTATTGACGGCGTTGCAGATGAAAGTCTATTGTGCTTTCCACGACTTGGACCTGCAGATTCATACAAAGAGATTGTGATTGGTGATATTGAGCGAGAGACTATGTCTTGATCCTCCTTTCGACAAGGATATGTGAGTTCGATGATGCACGAATGATGCTTGATGAGTTCACATATACTACAGGTTGACATTGTGGTCCGAAGACTCCGTCCGAACGCAATCCAAACTCACAGTCTGCCATTCTTCGCTTGCAAAGTTGAGGCCTGGATAAACTGTACGAAGACACTCTGATGGCTTGTATCTAGAGCAAGCCTCCTCCTTCTGCTGAGCGTAGGCCTCTTTTCATGTCTCCCTCTACTCTGCCCAGCTGCCACGCTTTCAGCTCGGCGCCATTGCGGCGCCCACCGTCTCCTTATAAGCCATTAGGACGCCATACAAACCCTAGAGCAGTCTGCGCGCTTATTCATCACGAAATTCGTCTTAACAGGTTCTCGATACTTCAATTTAGCCTCTTCAGTTTATGAGCTTCCTTCTTCGTACCTTCATTTGTCAGTCCTGCCCGGTGGCAGGCGCGTCTGAGATGAAGACGAAGATATTCGCGCTTTTGCTCTGAACTACGAGCAGGGCTGAGGAGAGTGCTTTCCTCCTCGGCGTGCGGATCTATAAAGTACTCCGTTTCGGCTCGCCTCGCTTATCACGACTTTCACCCACAAAGCACTACTGGCATTGCGTATCTTGTCACACCGCCGACGCTATCTAGCTCAGATATGCTGCAGTGCCGAGATCGGACCGGCTAAAGCCGTGGCGCTTACATGCCGTAGCAAATCTGACATTGATACACCTTGCACTCGCTCTTGAGTCACCTGTTCTGCACCGTGCATATATCTCGCCTGTAGGATCCATCATCAGTCGGTCTTATTTGAGTAGAGTGCGAGTGTTGTGCCGTGAGCCTGATACAAAAGATGCTGTGAGCCTAATAAGAAAGAGCGCGATCTCCTTTTCTCCCAATCAGTATCCGACACCGACCTATCGCTCCAGTAGTATGCATGCTTGAAGGCGGCGGTGTGTGATAGCATGTACTTCTTATTCTTGCACATCTGCGTCCTGCATGCAGGCGGTGGTGTATGGTAGATTTTGCAAATCTGCGTGCTGCCCCTTATGGTGCATGATGCACGCCAGATTCTGTGGCAAGATTATGTTTCCTGTGCTTCTCCAGCACCTCAAGAGCATTCGTCCTGAACATATACCTCTACCTGTGCGCACCAGTACGTCTGAAGCAGCGAGGGAAGGTATCGGTCAAGCACGTTCCTCGATGGGAAGGTGCTCAGTGAAATCGGACCTCGGCATCAACCTCTACCATTCCAGGTTTTCCAGCGACCCAGACTGTACTAGTATTTGCCACTTTGCAGTGTTTCAGCTGAAACAGCTATATTGAGTAATTGCAATACCGGTCATGTCTTTAGTTCCCCCAGCGGGCAACAACTATTCTCTCTGTCTTTTTTTCCAAAACCTGACTCTCGTTCATGACTTGTAGCGTTTCAGCTGAACCTCTTCTATTATTGCCTAACGGCCACTTCTTCAGCTTCTATCCCGTCGACGCATCTAGCCAAGCTCTTTCGGGAGCTGCGCTAGCTTCTCCAGTAATTCAGCCATCGAATTTGCAACCAGATGAGGCCGCACCCTACGAAAAGCCTGGTGGAAGAAGTTGCTGTGCGTTTAGCGACGAAAAGAAACATGGTTTGAATGGATTGTCACTTCGGACGGACTTGACTCTAGTTGAAGTCCTGCCGGAGAATACTGATATTGCAATATAAAGTGAGAAGTGTTCTCCCTGTCTGCTCTTGATCTCTACTTCAACGTCCTCATTGTTACCCAGTCCTCTTCGCTTCTTTTCAAGATCAGATGTTTCCAACCATGCTAGTGAGCAAGTTGATTGTTGTCGGACAGCTCGTTGGCCTTGCAGTGGCCGCAACGAGCAGTAAATCGAATGTATGCACTAAATTGCCATATGCTGCATTGACAGAGCTGTCGGATTACTCGCCTGCACAATCTTTCTGCTCGTCCAGGTACCCTCTTGCACGCTGCACGACTACTGCTACTGTTACCTCTTCAAACCTCACTCCCACTATCGTTGCCACGGTCCTCACTACAACTGGTGCGTTACATGGTAGTTGTAAGCGGGAGAGGGGAGATACTGACGTATATATTCAGGTACAACAACGGATGTGAGTGTGGTGGCTACGCAGACTAACACCGTTGTTACATCCACGATTACT
>Ga0160428_1001012_pt1 | contig 24188 bp, 23 predicted proteins | sample SolpanmetagenomM_FD_108198 | JGI IMG/M metagenome (GOLD analysis project Ga0160428, IMG submission 108198) | Solar panel surface microbial communities from Lawrence Berkeley National Laboratory, California, USA - M | ecosystem: Engineered > Built environment > Solar panel > Unclassified ... | reverse complement strand
CCAATCTATGGCCCGTTCCCAATCCTTTAATTCATTCGATATGTCGAAGTTGCGCATCCTATACGCGGCCACCGAAATAGACCCTTTTCTCCAGACTACGAAAGTAGCGGAGCTGCTGCGCCGCCTGCCGGCCGGCATGCAGGAGATGGGGGCCGAAATCCGGATTTTCGTGCCTCGTTTCGGCATTATCAATGAGCGCAAAAATCGGCTGCACGAAGTAGTTCGCCTCTCGGGCATCAACATTTCTGTAGGCGACGACGAGAAGCCGCTGGTCATTAAGGTGGCATCCATTCCGACTGCGAAGCTACAGGTTTATTTTATCGACAACGAGGACTACTTCCACCGCAAGTCGGCGCTGGTAGATAAAAACGACAAGTTTTACCTCGACAATGACGAGCGCGCCATCTTCTTTTGCAAGGGCGTACTCGAAACGGTAAAGAAGCTCGGCTGGTCGCCTGACATCGTGCATTGCAACGATTGGATGACCTCGCTCATTCCGCTCTACCTCAAGACTACCTACAAGAAGGACCCGGTTTTCAAGGATGCCAAGTCAGTATTCACGGTCTACAACAACGAATTTCTAGACAAATTCGAGGGCAACCTAGTCGAAAAGGCCAAGATGCTTGACATCGACGACAGCATGCTGACGTCGCTAAAGTCGGCCGACTTTTCGGGCTTCGTGAAGCTCGGTATGGAGTACGCCGATACCGTCGTGCGCTCCGACGAAGACTTCTCGGACAACCTCAACGGCTTGTTCAAGGAGTATGCTTCGCACAAGCGCCTGAGCCAGGTAGCAACCGACGAGAACCTGCTTTCGTCTTACCAAGCCCTCTACGACGAGCTGGCTAGCTAGACAAGCTGCTCAAACACCGCCAACGCAAATGGCCAGCCCAGTCGGGCTGGCCATTTGCGTTGGCGGCACCTGGCAGAAACACTGGTCTTGGCTGCTTGTACTTAGCCGCCGGCAGGGGGGGTAGGCGGCGCACCGGCGCTATTCTCGGGTATGGCAATAAAAGCGTAACTTCGCCAACCAGTAGCCGGCCTCTGGTCACGCTTCGCGCGGGCTAGTAGCCGGTTTTTTATATTAAGCCAGCCGCCCCTATGGCTGGGAAATTGCTTGTCGAGCCCGCTAGTAAGCGGGCCGGCTCTATCTCATTTCATTCATTAACTTTATTTACTTGCCATGTGCGGCATCGTAGCGTATCTGGGCCATCGGGAGGCCTGTCCAATTATTCTCAAAGGGTTGCACCGCCTCGAATACCGCGGCTACGACTCGGCCGGTGTGGCCTTGCTCAACGGCACGCTGAGCGTGTATAAGAAGAAAGGCAAAGTAGCGGAGCTCGAAAATTTTCTGGCTACCAAAGACACGCACGCCACCGTGGGCATGGGCCACACCCGCTGGGCTACCCACGGCGAGCCCAACGATGTGAACGCCCATCCGCACTACTCTACCTCGGAGCGGATTGCCCTTATCCACAATGGCATCATTGAGAACTACGCTTCGCTGAAGACGCACCTGGAGCAACAGGGCCACGTATTCCATTCTGATACGGACACCGAAGTATTCGTCAACCTCATCGAGGAGATTCAGACGCAGAACGCTTGCTCGCTGGAAGAAGCCGTGCGCCTGGCGTTGCACGAAGTAGTAGGTGCCTACGCCATTGTGGTGCTGAGCAAGGACGAGCCCAACCAGCTCATTGCGGCCCGCAAGGGTTCGCCGCTGGTTATTGGTATTGGCGAGGGCGAGTTCTTCGTGGCTTCCGACGCTACCCCCATCATCGAGTACACCAACGAGGTGGTGTACGTCAACGACTACGAGCTCGCTGTTATCAAGGACGGCCAGCTGGCCATCCGCTCGCGCGAAGACGTGGTGCAGACGCCCTACATCCAGCGCTTGGAGTTGGAGCTGGATAGTATTGAAAAAGGTGGTTACGAGCACTTTATGCTCAAGGAGATTTTTGAGCAGCCGCGTTCTATCCTCGATTCGATGCGCGGCCGCCTCGAAATGGGGGGTAGCCACCTCAATATGGCTGGCTTCCGCGCCTACGAGCAGAAGTTTATTAATGCCCACCGCATCATTATTGTGGCGTGCGGCACGAGCTGGCACGCTGGCCTAGTAGCCGAATACCTGATTGAAGACCTCGCCCGCATTCCGGTGGAGGTCGAGTACGCCTCGGAGTTCCGCTACCGCAATCCAGTTATCTCGGAGCGCGACATCGTAATCGCTATCTCGCAGAGCGGCGAAACGGCCGATACCCTGGCGGCTTTGGAACTGGCCAAGAGCAAGGGCGCCACCATCTTCGGCATTTGCAACGTGGTGGGTAGCAGCATTGCCCGCGCTACCGATGCCGGTGCCTATACCCACGCGGGCCCCGAAATCGGCGTGGCTTCGACCAAGGCTTTCACGGCCCAGGTAACGGTGCTGTCGTTGTTAGCTATGTGCATCGGCCAGCGCCGCGGCACTTTGTCGGACACCAAGCTGCGCGAATTGACGACGGAGCTGCACAACATCCCAACCAAGGTGGAGAAAGCACTGAAGTTGGACGCCGAGATCCAGGTAATCGCCGAAACGTTTAAGGACGTGCCCAACTTCCTGTACCTGGGCCGCGGCTACAACTTCCCGGTGGCCCTAGAAGGCGCTCTGAAGCTAAAGGAAATCAGCTACATCCACGCCGAGGGCTACCCTGCTGCCGAGATGAAGCACGGCCCCATCGCCCTCATCGACGAGAACATGCCTGTGGTAGTGATTGCTACCAAAGACAGCTCGTATGAGAAGGTGGTGAGCAACATTCAGGAAGTGAAGGCGCGCAAAGGCCGCATCATTGCCATCGTAACGGAAGGCGACACTACCATCCCGGCTATGGCCGAGTTTGTGATTGAAGTGCCCGCCACCTCAGAGGTACTTATGCCGCTGGTGTCAGTGGTGCCCTTGCAGCTGCTGAGCTACCACATTGCGGTGCTGCGCGGCTGCAATGTAGACCAGCCCCGCAACCTCGCCAAGTCGGTGACAGTGGAGTAAATTAACTCCATATAAAAGACTAAGCAGAACGTCATGCTGAGCTCGCCGAAGCAGCTCGCTTGTGCAGTTGGGAGTACCACCTCTAACGGCGCGAGCGAGCTGCTTCGGCAAGCTCACTATGACGTTCTTTAGTTTTGGGTATTCTCTCTCCTAAACGCCTACCCTCATACCATTAAAAAAATGGCTCACCAGATTATCCTTACCGACCAAGCCCCCGCGCCGATTGGTCCTTACTCGCAAGCCGTGAAGGCAGGCAACACCCTCTACGTATCGGGCCAGATACCCTTAAGTGCGGCCGGCCAACTGGTAGGCGAAGGCGACGTAGCCGCCCAAACCCACCAGGTACTGCAGAACCTCACGGCTGTGCTGGCCGCGGGCGGTATGGCGCTCACTGATGTGGTGAAGTGCTCCATCTTTGTGAAAGACCTAGGCAACTTTGCCATTATCAACCAGATATACGGCACGTACTTCGACGAGGCAACTGCGCCCGCCCGCGAAACGGTGGAGGTAGCCCGCCTGCCGCGCGATGTGCAAGTAGAGATTTCCTGCATCGCGGTGAGTGCTTAGGGCCTGGCCGCTCTACTTGGCTGCAGGGGGGTAGGGGCATCAGCGCCTACCCCCCTTTTTTGAGCGCGGGGCAAGACAAAGCATTTAGCAGCAGCTTGCCAGTTCACCATTTCGCGGCCCGTACCTTTGCGCTATTATGACTGACCGACCTGTTCGGGTGCGTTTTGCACCTTCGCCTACCGGGCCGCTGCACATCGGCGGCGTGCGCACGGCGCTCTACAACTACCTGCTGGCCCGCAAGTTGGGTGGCACTATGATACTGCGCATCGAGGACACCGACCAAAATCGGTTTGTGCCCGGCGCCGAAGACTACATTCGCCAAAGCCTCGAGTGGGTAGGCATTGAGCTCGACGAAAGCCCCTGGAAAGGCGGCCCGCACGCGCCTTACCGCCAAAGTGAGCGCAAGCCCATGTACCGCGAGTACGCCGACCAGCTCATCCGCGACGGCTACGCCTACTATGCCTTCGACACGCCCGAGGAGCTCGACGTAATGCGCGAACGCCTGCAAGCTGCCAAGGTGCCTAACCCACAGTACAACAGCATCACGCGCGCCCAGATGCGCAATTCGCTCACCCTGCCCGAAGACGAGGTGAAGGCGCTGCTCGACAGCGGTGCGCCCTACGTCATTCGCCTCAAGGTGCCGCGCAAGGAGGAAATCCGCTTCCAGGACATGATTCGGGGCTGGGTAGTCGTGCACTCCTCGGCCGTCGACGATAAGGTGCTGATGAAGTCGGACGGCATGCCGACCTACCACCTCGCCAACATTGTGGACGACCACCTGATGGATATTTCACACGTTATTCGGGGCGAAGAGTGGTTGCCCTCGGCGCCGCTGCACGTGTTGCTCTACCGCTACTTGGGCTGGGAGAAGACCATGCCGCAGTTTGCCCACCTACCCCTGCTGCTGAAGCCCGATGGCACCGGCAAGCTCAGCAAGCGCGACGGCGACCGCCTAGGCTTCCCAGTATTTGCGCTGGAGTGGCACGGCACCGACGCCGAAACCGGCGAGCCCACCGTGAGCCGCGGCTACCGCGAAGACGGCTACCTGCCCGATGCACTCATCAATTTCCTAGCCTTTTTGGGCTGGAATCCGGGCACAGCGCAGGAGATTTTCTCGATGCAGGAGCTGATTCAGGCCTTCGAGATTGACCGCGTGAGCAAGTCGCCCGCCAAGTTCGACCAAGCCAAGGCAAAGTGGTACAACGAGCACTACCTGCGCGCCAAGCCCGATGCCGAGTTGGCGCCCTACCTGCTCACGGCCCTGGCCGAACACGGCATCGACTGCTCCGCGCAGAAAGCTGAGCAAGTAGTTGGCGTGATGAAAGAGCGCGTGAGCTTCCCGCAGGATTTTTGGCAGGAAGCCAAGTACTTTTTCGAAGCCCCAACGGAGTATGACCAGACCGTAGTCAGCAAGAAGTGGAACCCTCAGGTGAGTACTGCGCTGGCTGCCTACGCTGATGCCCTACCCGCCAGCTCCGAACCTAGCTCCAACGCTGAAGTGCTCAAGGCCATCTTTCACCAGACGATGGAAGCCCAGGGCCTCAAGCCTGGCCAGGTGCTGCAAGCGTTGCGTGTGGCCGTGACGGGCGCTGCCGCCGGCCCCGACTTGTTTGAGACGCTGGCCATTTTGGGCACGGGCGAAGTGGCCCAGCGCCTGCGCGCCGCCGCCGAGCGGCTGGGTTAGCCCAGTCGGCCACCCGGTAGCTCCATCTGCTAGTGTACCTAAAGAAGAAGCCCCAACTTTAAGTAGTTGGGGCTTCTTCTTTAAGGAGGTAATTACCTTTTTTAGTTACCAGAAGGGGGGTAGGGCTACCCCCTAGCATAGTTAGTTGCGCAGTAGCGGCAGCGCCTGCCGCACGCCCGCGCCCTGCACCAGCACCAGGTAAGCGCCTTGCGGTAGCCCAGCTAGGTCTAGCGCAGCCGTCTGGGTCGTGGCATGCTGCGTGCGAAGCACGCGTCCGGTTAGGTCGAGTACCTGCACGAGGTAGGAACCTGCTGGAAGGCTGCTCAGGTCAAGCAGTGTCTGGCCTTGGCTAGGGTTAGGATAGAGGGTAGCGGTAGCCTTAGCCACTGCGGCAAAACGCACGCTGCGCACGGGGCTATACGTAAGGGTGCCATTGGTGTCGGTTTGCCGCAAGCGATAATACACGGTTTCGGCATTTAGCTGACCGGCACCGCTGTCGGTAAAGCTATACGCGTGCGGCGTCAGGCCACTACCCTGGCTTCGCACAGTGCCAATGGCTTTAAAACTAGCTCCCGTGAGCGAGCGCTCTACCGTGAAGTAGTCGTTGTGTTGCTCCGCGGCGGTTCGCCACGTCACAAACGCATCGCGGTAAGCTGGGGCTACCTCAAACTGCACCAGCTCCACGGGCAAAGGATCGTTTGTTATAATGGTAGAAAGCGTAGCCGAATTGTTTTCTGCCAACGGGTCCGGAGCCGGAGTAGCGGTAGTGTAAATGAAGCTCGATATCACCTCCAGAGTGCTGCCGCTCGACTCGGGCGCTACAATAGTGACCGAGTTGGTCACGCTGGAAGTAGCTGTCAGGCTTGGTATGGACGCAAACGTCAGCAGGCCGGTATTCGAGTCGTAATCGTAGTCGCTGGACGCAGGTACGTCCGTGCCGGGGGGCAGTTGCAGGGTAGGCATTACGTCGCTAGCCGGCTCGGTGCCATTGTTTCGGGTCGTGACCACGTAGGTAATGGGGTTGCCCGGATTGGCTTTGGCCGGCCCGCTGATGCCGCTGGCTACGTCGGCGCCCGCCACGTTCACGGTCATGATGGCCGGGTTCGATTCTTTATCCACCCTATCGCTTACCACGTAGGGTAGGCTGACGACGCCGGCAAACGTGCCACTGGGCGTGAAGGTGACTACACCCGTTTGGTCCACCTCAAAGGTGCCCTTGCCAGGTACTATGTACTCCTTTTGCAAGCCTGGCTTGTCGAGGTCTAAATCAACCGTCTCGGGCATTATATCTGCACCAATGCCGCGGTCATTTGCTACTATCCCGAATGTTATCGGATTGAGATAATTGGTTTGCGCCGCATCGTCGACCGCGAAGGGATTATCAAGAATCGCCAGGTTGCGCACCTCGTGGATGTCCGTGTAGTCGCCCGTCGAGCCCGCAAAACCCACGCGCAGGTTGGCGGGGGGCGCGTCCACCGAGTACGCATTGGTGGTCGTCGTCACGGTGCTGCCGTGCTGTAGGCGAATGGTAATCGTGTAGCTGCCGTCGCTGTTAGGTAGTACATACAGGTAAGCCTTGCGGTAGTCGGGGCTACCAGGCTGCGCGCGCGCCGTTGGCACGTTGAGATTGAAAGGCAGCGTGCCGCTTCCCGTCAAGTAATTGTAGCCGTCCATGCCGGAGCCAGATCCGCGCAACACCACGGCCTGGGGCTTGAAGTCAGGTCCCTCCTCACGGCCTTCGTTGGAAAGCGAGTAGTTACCGAATTCGTCGAGGCCAATGCCCAGGTAGCCTTTCGAAACGCCGGGCAGCGTGGCTCTGGCGTTACGTATCTGCGCATAGCCCAGCGAACCGCCGTAGGCCCCGATGTTGAACTGGCCTGGTATGGAAGGGTCAGTACCAGCGGCATCTATCAGGAAAACGCTAAGCCCGTCAGCTCCTGGTATAGTGCCGCCGTACGAGAAAAACTCAAATGAAATGCTAAAGCCTTTGGCCGACGAAAAGCTGTTATTGAATATCGCGTATCCAGCCTGGTTGTTTAGGGCCGAGGTGAGGCGCAGGTAGCCAGGCTGTGCGGCGTTGCCCGTAAGTACCGCACTGCCGCCCAGCGAAAAATTAGGTGTACCAGCAGCATCGCTCGTGAAGCCTTCGTTGACAGGAAACGGTGCATTAACAGACTGCGCGTGAGTTGCCTGGCTGCCTACCAGCAGAGCGCTCACCATGAGCAAGGTTGGCAAGACACCCGGCCGCTGGCTACTTCGGGCGCGAGATATTCCCATTCCTTTAACTAACTTAAGGGGTAGGATTTTTTTCATGAGTATACTAAATAAGAAGTAAGCTGTACACAGGATATGAGCCGACTAGGATGTTGCACAATAAACCTAAACTGAGGGTAAAGATATTGCTGGAACAAGGTTGTAAGACCTATTATGTAAATTTAAAATAGTACTTAGCTAATAAAAATAAGCGTTTTGTTAATTAAATACTGAATATATAGGAAAAATATAAAAAAATAGCTTTGTAGTTCTACAACTCTAGACGGATTTCCTGGCGCCAATAAGGTGCCAGGGAGCTCCCGCAGGCATAGCTACCTCCACGGGTACACGCAGTTAAGCAGCAAGTTGTAGCCATTAGCCAGAAACTCCTGCGGCCCGGCCAAACCCTAGCGCGTGGCCGCACCGTATGCACTAGCGCACGGCCGCATCGCTGGCCCCTACCCCCTTGTTTTGTAAAAAAGATGGCTAAGAAACCCATTAAACCCAAGCAGAAGGCGCCCGAGCCTGAAAAAAAAGCCCGCGTGCACAAAGAGCTGGAAGGCTTTGAGATAGGCGTGAATCCGCTAGGCGAAATCACGTCCAACTATTCCATTGAGCAGATAAACCAGTTCTTGGGCCGGCACGTGCGCGACAAGAAAATAGTGCACCGCGAAGGACAGTTTGGCGAAGATGCCAAGGCCAAAACTGCGGCCGAAGCTGCCCGGCAGGAAGAAGAAGCGTTTGACGATATCGAAGGCCGCAATGAGGAACCCGAAGAGTCGGACGAGGACTTCATGCAGCGCACTAGCCGCGAAGCCAAGCGCAAGAAAGCCGCCGCTACGGACGAAGACGAGGCCGCCGAAACCCGCCGCGAGCTACCCGAGTAAGCGCCAGGGTGTGGCCCTGTCCGCCGCTACAACCCCTTCACAGCGCTGGTAGTGACTCGCTTACCGTCTTGGTATGTCTCGATTTTCTGAAGCACGCCGGTATCGGAATAGCTTAGCCACTCGCCGTACCAGTAGAAGTGCAGGCCACCGGGCTCATCGGCTACACGGGCGTGGCCGGTACGGGCTACCTGTCCATTGGAGTGGTAGTAGGTGATGTCGCTGAGGCCATGGCGGCGATAACGCTCTTGCCGCAGCAGAGCGCCGCCCACCGGCGCGTAGTATCGCCAACGACCTACCGGGCGGCCGTGGCGGTAGCGGCCCCGCGTCGAAAGCTGGCTGTTGGCATCGTCTGAATACACTCGCCAGCGGCCCTGCGGGTCGCCGTGGCGGTCTACACGGTTGGTGTGCCAAAAGCCGCGTGGACCACTGCTGAGACGAGGTGAGCAGGCCGTGGCCAGCAAAGCCAGGCTAGCAACTACGAAGAAGCGCATGAGGAGGAAGAAAGGCGTGAGTAACCAGCTGCTACCCAACGCAGTGGTAGCACAGGTAAGTATACTGCTTTCTGATAAATTTGAGCTGCCGATTACCTTTGGGCCTCACTCATTTTTGCGTTGCGTATGCGCTCCCACGACGTTGACTACCGCATTCTCGGCTCCGATATCCAGGTGCTGGAAATAGAGCTGGACCCTCAAGAAACGGTTATTGCCGAAGCAGGCGCCATGGTATACATGGACGAAGCTATTGCCTTCGAAACCAAGATGGGTGACGGCTCTTCAGCCGACCAAGGAATGCTAGGCAAGCTGTTTTCGGCAGGTACCCGGCTGCTCACGGGGGAAAGCTTATTTCTAACGCACTTTACCAATCGCGGCAACGCGGGCAAAAGCCGGGTGGCTTTTTCAGCGCCCTATCCCGGCTCCATCATTCCGATGGACCTGAGCACGTTGCCCCAGGGCTTGATTGTGCAAAAAGACGGCTTTTTGGCCGCCGCGCGAGGTACCCAAATTAGCCTGCATTTCAACCAAAAACTGGGGGTAGGGCTGTTTGGCGGCGAGGGTTTCATCCTGCAAAAGCTCACCGGCGATGGCAAAGCCTTTGTGCACGCCGGCGGTACCATCATCGAAAAGCACCTGCACAACGAACTGTTGCGTGTGGATACGGGCTGCGTGGTGGCGTTCGAGCCGGGAATAGACTTCAGTGTGGCTCGGGCCGGGGGCCTCAAGTCGATGATATTTGGGGGCGAAGGGCTGCTGCTGGCTACACTACGCGGCACCGGCCGCGTCTGGATTCAGTCGATGCCGGTCAAAAAACTTATTCAGGCCTTGGCACCGTGGGGCGGCAATGCCCGCAAGGAAAGCGGCGCGGGACTAGGTGGCGTACTCGGAGGCCTATTTGATGAGTAGGCTTACTTGCCGTTGAGCAGGTGGTAGGCTACCACACCGAGCGTCCCGACCAAGGCAATTACTAAGAAGCCCACTAGCAGCAGCATGTGGCGCGCTGGCGCGCCGGCCGCTTTTAGCTGTTTGGCCCCGTTGAAAGAGGAACGACGATACTGGCGGGAAGCAGACGAAGAACTGAGATGGGGTGAGGCCATTGCGGCGGAAGGGAAGGAGGGCGTGGATATAGAGATAAAAAGTATGAATTTTCCATAGAAGAAACCGAAGGTACGTGTTGGCTAGGAAATTGGATTTATTTGTCGCCGTACTCCTCTAAATACTTGCTCACTACCTATTCATAGGCAGTGAGAGGTGCGGAAGGACGCGCGGTTATTGGATAACCCGGTTCTTTCCTCGTTTGGTTTCACTTGGTTTGGTTTGCCTTTCATGACTATTGCTTTTGCCCCCAATTACGTGCTGCCGCTACCGCCGGGCCACCGCTTCCCGATGCTGAAATACGAGCTGCTACCCGAGCAACTGCTGCACGAGGGCACAGCTACGGCCCACGATTTTTTTGTGCCTACCCCCCCTGTGCTGGCCGATGTACTGCTGACCCACGAGGCCGACTACCTGCATCGGCTGCTACAGGGCCAGCTTACGCGGCAAGAGGAGCGGGCCAGTGGCTTTCCGTGGTCGGCAGCCATGGCCGCACGCGAAATGACGCTGCTGGGCGGCACTATTGGCTGCGCACAGCGGGTGCTGGCCAGCGGTGGGGTAGCACTCAACATCGCGGGCGGTACGCACCACGCATTTGCCAACCGGCCCGAGGGCTTTTGCTTGCTCAATGACCAGGCGGTGGCAGCCAACTGGCTGCTGGCCCACGAGCCAGCGCGGGTGCGCCAGATTCTCATCATCGACCTCGATGTACACCAGGGCAATGGCACCGCGGCCTTGTTTGGGCACGAGCCGCGGGTGTTCACGTTTTCGATGCACGGGGCGCGCAATTTTCCGGGCCGCAAGGAGGTGTCAGACCTCGACCTAGCGCTACCCGACGGCCTCGGCGATGCCGAGTACCTGGCCCAACTGGCCGATATTCTGCCGCGCCTACTCGACGAGCAAGTGCGCCCCGATTTTGTGTTTTACCTTAGTGGCGTCGATGTGTTGGCTACCGATAAGCTTGGCTACCTGGCTCTCACGCGCGAAGGCTGCCGCCGCCGCGACGAGTTGGTGCTCGCGGCCTGCCACCGGCGTGGCCTGCCCGTGGTGGTGTGCATGGGCGGCGGCTACTCCGAAAAAATCGCCGACATCGTGGAAGCTCACGCCAATACCTACCGCGTGGCCGCTAGCCTCTGGGGTTAAGTTAAACCAAGGGGGTAGGGGCAGTTGGCAGGCCACAGAAAAGCCCCGCTCCAGGGTAGGAGCGGGGCCTTCTAATTAAAACCGGGAGCTAAAGCTAGCTGCGGGTAGTCGTGTTGGTGCCAGTCGTGTTGGTGCCCGTCGTATTGGTATCGGAGCTGAACGTGTCGTGGAACCAGCTTTTAATATCGTCGATGGCGTGGCCGGTCTTCTCTTGTAGGTTACCAAACCACTCATCTTGCTTGCCTTCGGCGTAGGTCATGTCATCGTCGGTGAGGTTGCCCCATTTCTGCTTGGCAGCACCTTTGATTTCGTTCCAGTTACCGCGAGCTTGCAGTTCGGTTTGGTCGTTGACCTTGTTATCGTTGATGTCCATGATTGAAAAGGAGAAAGAGGTGGGTTGTGGAGCTTATACGGGTCACTCTGCCGATAGGTTAGGGTGCCGGTTGGGGGGCGCCCAGCGGCTGCGCCGTGCGCCGTGCCCGGCCGCGCGTGAAATGTAGGATGAGCTTCACTAGTAGTGCGATAGCGCCGGCTATTAAGGCAGTGATTAGCAGAGCATACAGCGCCAAGAGTGCTAACACGACACCGAAGTCTGCGCCAGAGAAGTAGGGCCCTGCGCCGGCAGTACTTTGCGCTGGCCCTCGCCCCGCCACCAAGATTTTCTTTTGTCTACGCAGCTGAAGCTGGCGTGTCCAGTGCCTGAGCGGTGCCTGGGGTAGTGCTGCGCGGCTGGGCCGAAGCGCCGGCAGTGGCGCTGGTGCCCTGTGCGCCAATCGGGGTAGCTCGGCCCGCGCGGCTACGGGTAACGGAGGCGCCACTGCCGAGGCCGGCAAGTAAGCGGTTGAGGCCGTGAACTGGTAGCTGGACCGCTGGCACGAGGCTGCCCCAGTTAGTATAATGATGCAAGTAAGTGATTGGTAGAAGTTTGTAGCCATCGGGAGAGAGAAGTGGTAGAGGCCGTTGCACGTGCTCGCTACCAGCCAGCTAGCCCCAGCGAACAGTAGCGAAAGTAGCCGACGGCCCTAGCGTGGCAACAGGCATTTCTGGCAAACCATGACGCGCACATTGTCTTGAGCGGTATTTTAAGTAATTGGTAAATAGTATATTATGTAAAATAAATCTGACATTGTAAAACGGCGGTCGGCCTGAACTTCACCCGGCGCTTACCTTGGGGCAGCCTAGCTGCTTCTCATGGACGACCTGCGCCTGACGCTCCAAACCCTACCCCCCGACGACCGCCGCGATTTGGCGCAGTTTATTCAGTGGCAGCGCCGCCGGGCCGCGGGCCGCCAAGACCTGCGCCTGCTCGATTTGCTACTGCACCCCCAGGAATACAAGTCGGAGGAGCTGATAAAAAAACTTTACCCTGACGAGCCTAACCCCGTGGCGTACTACGCGTTGCGCAAGCGGCTCTTTAAGCACCTCACCGAGTTTTTGCTGCTGCGCCAGCGCCAGCAAGATGCCACGGCTGCCACCTCGGTGCGCGGGCAGCTTACGTTGGCGCAGTACCTGTTTGGGGCCGGCGTACCGCGCCTGGCTTGGACGGTGCTGCGCAAAGCCGAAAAGCTGGCCCTCGACAATGAGCAGTACGAGCCCCTAAATGCGGTGTACAACGTGCAGATTGCCTACGCCAGCTCGCCCCACGCCGAGCCGCTGGCCGCCATCATCGAGCGCCGCCTCCGCAACAAGAAAGCCGCCGATGAGGACGAGCGCGCCGGCATTGCCGATGCGCTGTTGCGCCAGCGCCTACGCCAGGCGCGCCTGCACGGCCGCGGCGCCGTGCCGGTCGATGAGCTGCTGCGCAACATATTGGTAGAGTACGATTTGCAGGAGGCGTTTGCCCGCTCGCCCTCGTTGCTGTGCCGGCTGCTGAGCATCGCGCGGCACGCCATGCTGGTGCGCGGCGACTTTGCCACGTTTGCGCCCTTCATCGAGCGCTGCTACCGGCTCATGGAGCGCCGCCACGGCTTTGCGCCCGCCCAGCGCGGCTACCAGCTGCGGCTGCTCTATATGCTGGCCCACGCGCTATACCGGGCGCGGCGCTTTGCCGAGTCGGTGGCGTATCTGGAGCAAGGGCGGGCCGTGCTGGCCGCTGCGCCTGGCCGGCAGTTTGCCGAAATGGGACCGCGCTTTACGTTTTTGCTGGCTGCCAACTACGCTTTTCTCAATCGCAATCAGGAGAGCATCAGCTTATTGGTGGCCGCGCTGAAGGCCAAGCCGGCGCTGCTGCCCGCCGAGCAGCTCACGGCGCGCTTGCAGCTCACCTTCCATTACTTCGCCGAAGGCCAGTTTGCCAAAGCCAATCAAACCCTCATCAGCCTCGACCGCACCGACCACTGGCTGGAGCAGAATATGGGCCTGGAGTGGCTGCTCAACCATAACATCGGCGAAGTACTTATCCAGCTAGAGCTCGGCAACTCGGAGCAGGCGCTGGGGCGGCTGCGGGCCATCGAGCGGCGCCTGCACGAGCAGTTTCCGGCCTGCCTAGCCACGGCCGACACGCCGCCTACCCCCCTCGGCGGGCCCTACCACGCGGTGGTATGCTACCTGGTGCTGGTACGCGAAATTATCGACAACCCGGCCGTGGCTACTACCCCCGCCTTTGCCGAGCGCGTGGCTACCATGCCCGCCTTCTTATCCGAGGAACGCGAAGACTTACAAGTCATTAGCTTCTACGCCTGGCTGCGGGCGCGCAGCCAGGGCCGGCCCTACTACGAAGTTCTTTTACGCCTGGCGGGGGGGTAGCGCGAACTACAAAGTTCGCGCTACTATTTGCTGCGTATTATCAGTAAGGCATTAGCGGGGTGGGCACCTCGCTACTTCGCTTACTACGCCACCGTGCCGCCGCAGCTGGAGCCCGCGCCGGCCGTGCAGCCGTAGCAGTGCTGGTTCACCACGATGGGGCGCTGGGCCAGGGCCGCGGCGTCGAAGTCGCGGATGTGCTGGCTGGTGCTGGCCACGTGCAGGTCAAGCATCTGGTTGAAGTCGCAGTCGTAGAGGCCGCCGTCCCAGCCCACCGAAATGGTGTCGCGGCACATCACGCCGGCCGCGGCGGTGGGGTTGAAGGCATTCACGAGCTTTTCCATGTAGCCTGCGTAGTTGCCCGACTCCACGAGGTAGTCGAGAAAGCGGCTTACCGGCAGGTTGGTAATGGCAAACAGCTGGTTGAACACGATACCGAAATCCTTGGCCAGCGCCTGCTTAAACTGCCGCTCTAGCGCCGCCTGCGGGCCGGGCATGAAGGCGCCAGCTGGGTTATATACTAAGTTCAACGTGAGGCCACTACCTGGTTGGCCGTAGCCCACCGCGTTCAGCATTTTTAGGGCCTTAATAGAGTCGTCGAAGACGCCATCGCCGCGCTGGCGGTCGGTTTTATCGGCCGAGTAGAAGGGTAGGGAACTGACCACCTCCACACCGTGCTTTTTGAAAAATTCGGGTAGGTCGTGGTACTTCTTATTAGCCACGATGATGGTCAGGTTGCAGCGCACCAGCACCTTGCGGCCCAGCTTGCTGATTTCTTCCACAAACCACCGGAAGTCAGGGTTCATCTCGGGCGCGCCGCCAGTGAGGTCCACGGTCGGAATATCAGTCTGGGCCAGCGCGTCGAGGCAGAGCTGCATCGTTTCGCGGGTCATGATTTCCTTGCGGTCGGGGCCGGCGTCTACGTGGCAGTGCTTGCACACCTGGTTGCACATTTTGCCCACGTTGATTTGCAGCACTGCCGGCAGCACCGGCCGCAGTGGAAACAGGCCCACCTCCTGCATCTTGGCGTGGAAGGGCGGCAGGTGCAGCACATCTACCACTTCCTGGCGCAGCACAGTGAGCTGAAAAGCCGAGTTGGCGAGCTGGTTGCCGGTGGCTTTGAGGGATTTTATCATGGAAAAGTAGCGTGGACTCTGCAAGCCCGCGTCGGGGAAGCGCAAACGCGGACTACAAAGTCCGCGCTACAGTTTACATCGATAACTCTTTGACTTTGTTCATCATCTGCACGCCGTGCACCAGCGTGGCGCCGCCCCGAATGGCAGCGGCCACGTGCACGGCCTCCATCATTTCGGGCTCGGTGCAGCCTTTTTCGAGGGTGTCGGCCGAGTAGGCGTCGATGCAGTACGGGCACTGCACGGCGTGAGCCACAGCCAGGGCGATAAGCGATTTTTCGCGGGCCGTGAGGGCGCCTTCGGCAAATACGGCGCCATAGTAGGCGAAGAATTTATCGGCAAATTCTTTCTGAAACTCACCGATGTTGCCAAATTTTTTGAGGTCGGCGGGGTCGTAATAGGTTTCCATGCGAAGTTTTAAGTAGATACGCTAAAAGGAGATAGGACAGATTTAGCAGGCGGTTCACTCGTAGAAGTTACGCAGGCGGCGCTGGCTGGTGCGCACCACCCAGTCGCCGAGGCGCGGCAGCAGGGTGTGCACCACCAGAATGAGCCGGCCCAACGCCGAGATGACCGTGCGCCGCCGCCGTTGCCGCACATGCTGCAAGATAATGGCTGCCACCTCGGCCTGCGATTTTTGCCAGCGCGGCGGGCGGTGCGCAATGGGCACGGGCTGGCCGGCCGCGTCGAGCACGCGCTTGTCGGCGTCGTTTTGGGTGAAGCCGATGTGCACCACCCCAAAATGCACGCCGGTGTCGGCCAGCTCCAGGCGTAGGGTGTGGGCCAGGTTGGCCAGCGCCGCCTTGCCGGCGCAGTAGGCCGAGCCGCTGGGCATGCCATTGAGCGCCGAAATGGATGAGATGAACGTGACGCTACCTTTTGCCGCGATGAGGTGGGGTAGGGCTGCCTTGAGCGGATATACCGAGCCATACACGTTGCTGTCGAGCACCTGCCGAAACACCTCAGGCGTGAGGTCGCGGAAGTAGGCGCGCATCGAAATGCTGGCGTTGGTGACCAACATATCGAGCCGGCCAAAGCTGGCTATTGCCGTGGCAATGAGGCGCTCGGCGGCGGCGTAGTCGGTTACGTCGGCCACGCAGGCGGCTACCTGGTAGCCCTCGGCGGCCAGGGCCTGACGGGTGGCTTCGAGGCGCGCGGCCTGGCGGCCATTGAGCACCACGGCCGCACCCTGCTGGCAAAACGCGCGGGCCGTTTCGCGCCCGATACCCGACTCAGAGCCGGTAATAACCACCACCTGGCCCGCCAGCGAACCGGCCTTTTTACCGAACATAGCCGTGGGTTTTAAACCAATGAAAGGCGTCGGCCACGGCTTGGTGAATAGGCGTTTGGGGCAGCGCCAGCTCGGTGCGGGCTTTCTGCGCCGTGAAGTAGTGGCCGTCGTTGGCCACCGCCACCATAGCCGAGTTTACCTGGGCCGGGCGGCCAGTGAGACGCGCTTTAAGGTCAGAAATTGCCCCATAAAAGGTGGCTAGGGACGGCGGCACCGGCCAGCGCGGCGGTTCTATCCCCATTATTTCGGCCATCAGGCCAAAGGCTTCGCGGTAACTCAAATTCTCATTGCCCAAAATGTACGATTCGCCCACGCGGCCCATCGTCAGGGCGTTGACGGTAGCGACGGCCACATCGTGCACGTGCACGTAGTTTTTGCCGCCGGGCGGGTAGGCGGGCAGGCGGCCGGCCAGCAGCTCCAGCAGCAGCGCGCCGGAGGTGGGCCGGGCATCGCCGGGGCCCAGCATAAAGGTGGGGTGCACCAGCACGGCGGGCAGCTGCTCGCGGGCCACAGCTTGCAGCACGCGGTCGGTGGCGGCGCGCTTGCTGTCCATATAATCGAGGCTGTAGCGGCGGCCCTGGTAGGGCTGGGTTTCGTCGCCGGGCTGGGCCTTGGTGCCGAAGCCAAAGACGTTGGCCGTGCCCACGTACACGAAGCGCCCTACCCCCCCCGTGCGGGCCAACGAAATAGCCTGCTCGGTGCCGCCGAGGTTGGTGGCGCGCACGGCCCGGCTGCGGGCCGGGTTTACCTGGGCCAGCGCGGCGGCGTGAATAACAGCCTCGCAGCCAGTTACTACGCTAACCATCTGGGCCCGGCGGGCTACGTGCGCCAGGTCAAATTCAACTACTTCGATAGGTAGCGACTGCAAGGGGGGTAGGGCCGGGCTCGCCGCGCCGCCTGGCCGCACCAGCGCCCGCACGGGGTAGCCGCGGCGCAGCAGTTCGGCTACAAGGTGGCGGCCCAAAAAGCCGTTGGCGCCCGTCACAAGCACGCGGGGAAGCGGGAGCGACGGCATCAGCGGTAGTTGAGCAAGGCCTTGTAGGTGCGGGCAATACGCGGCGGCGGCACCCGGAGGAAGTACAGCGCAAAGGCCGTGAGATTGGCCAGCTGCACGCGCAGCCAGCCATTGGTTTCGTACTTGCGGGCCGACACGACTACCTCTTGCGGCACAATAAAAAACGAGGCTACCCGCCGGATACGCTGGATAATCTCGAAGTCTTCCATAATCACAAACCGCTCGTTGAAGCCGCCCAGCTGCTCAAACAGCGCCCGCGTGATGAATAGCGTCTGATCGCCGCCCCGGCTCATAATGCCCTTGAAACGAGTGCCGTAGCTGTTGATACGCAGCAGCGGGTGCCGCGAGTCGAACCGAAACCGGTAGCAGCCCGCCGCGTGGCCCCGCGCCACGGCCGCCGCAATGGTCGCCACGTAGTCGGGGTGAATGCCCACGTCGGCGTGCACAAAGTAGAGCACCTCGCCGCGCGCCTGCCGGGCGCCGTGGTTCATTTGAGCGGCGCGGCCGGGCTTAGGCGATTGCAGCACCGTGGCCCCGGCCTGGCGGGCGGCCGCGGCGGTGCCGTCGGGGCTGGCCGCATCTACCACCAGTATTTCGACGGCGCCGGCCGGCGCGTGGCGGCGCAGGTCGGCTACCAGGCGGCCGATAGTGGCGGCTTCGTTGTAGGTTGGGATGATGATGCTGAGCATTGGCCTGGCAAGCTAGCTGAACTTTACGAAACTGCGGGGGGTAGCAGATTGCCGGCCGCAATCTTCCCGCGCCCGCTTTGCCGTATATCACCGCCGATGATGAACCTTATGAAAACCTCCACCCTCGCGGCCTTGGTGCTGGCTGCCGGCACGCTCACCGCCGTGGCCGTGGTGGTGCCCGGCCTCAACCCCGTGCCCGCGCCTGCCTACAAAGAGTTGGCCACCAGTGCCCTGGTAGACCACAGTGCCTTCGACCGGCTGCTGCATAAGCACGTCAATGCCCAGGGCTTGGTCAACTACGTGGGCTTCAAGGCCGATGAGGCGGCTTTTAACCAGTACCTGGCGCTGCTGAGCAAAAACCCGCCGGCCGCCAACTGGTCAAAAAACGACCAAATGGCCTACTGGATAAACGCTTACAATGCCTACACCATTCGGCTCATCCTCGACCACTACCCCGTGGCGAGCATCAAGGATATTGGCTCGAAAATCAAAATCCCGTTCGTGACTACGCCCTGGGCGGCCAAGTTTTTCAGCATTGGCGGCGAAAAAATGAGCCTCGACAACATCGAACACGGCATTTTGCGCAAGAAATTTGACGACCCGCGCATTCACTTTACGCTGGTTTGCGCCTCCATTTCGTGCCCCAAGCTGCGCAACGAAGCCTACACCGCCGCCAAACTCAATGCCCAGCTCGAAGACCAGGGCCACGATTTTCTGAACAACCCGGCCAAGAATAAAATCAACAAAAGCGAGGCGCAGCTCTCGAAGTATTTTGACTGGTACAAGGGCGATTGGGAGAAAAACGGCCAGTCGGTGGCCAAGTGGGTCAACCGCTACTCCGTCACCAAAATCGACGGCAGCGCCAAGATTTCCTACCTAGAATATAACTGGAATCTGAATAAGCAGTAAGGCTGCGCTGGTCGCGCTTCCCGCCGTAGTATTGACCTAAATTCTCTCCCAACTTTATAAAATGAGCTACTTAGACACCACCGCCGACGTGTACCGCCAGGCAGCCCAAGAGCCCCAGGTAGGCCTGTGCTGCACCACCAACCCCGTGTGGCAGCTGCCCGGCCTCAGCATTCCGCAGCGCATGCTGAGCATGAACTACGGCTGCGGCAGCACCGTGAACCCGCGCGACCTAACCAACTCGCCCACCGTGCTCTACGTGGGGGTAGGCGGCGGCATGGAGCTGCTCCAATTCGCCTATTTTAGTCGCCGGCCGGGCGCCGTGATTGGGGTAGACGTGGTAAGCGAGATGCTCGACGCCTCGCGCGACAACATGCAAACCGCTGAGCAGCAGAATGACTGGTTCCGGAGCGACTTCGTGGACCTGCGCGCTGGCGATGCCTTGCACCTGCCCGTCGAAGATGAGAGCGTGGATGTGGCCGCCCAAAACTGCCTCTTCAACATCTTCAAGCTCGACGACCTGAAGCGCGCCTTGCAGGAAACTTACCGCGTGCTCAAGCCCCACGGCCGCCTCGTGATGTCGGACCCCACCTGCGAGCAGCCCATGAGCGACGAGCTGCGCGCCGACGAGCGCCTGCGCGCCCTCTGCCTCACCGGCTCGCTACCCCTACAGCAGTACCTCGATATGATTGCTGAGGTAGGTTTTGGCACCATCGAGGTGCGGGCCAAGCGCGCCTACCGCGTGCTCTCGCCCCAGCACTACGCCACCGATGAGGTAATCTTTATTGAGAGCGTGGAAGTGTGCGCCATCAAGGACCCGATGCCGGCCGATGGGCCGTGCATTTTCACGGGCCGCACTGCCATCTACTACGGTGGCGACGAGTACTTCGACGACCACAAAGGCCACGTGCTGTTGCAAAATCAGCCCCTGGCCGTGTGCGATAAAACCGCTGGCAACCTGGCCCAGCTAGGCCGCGACGACATCTTTATCTCGCCCTCGACCTACCATTACGACGGTGGCGGCTGCTGCTAGTAGCTGGCTAGAAACGCAAAAAAGCACGTCATACTGAGCTTGTCGAAGCATCTCTACCCCGTCGTTTAAGCGATTCAGCGACGCGGTAGAGATGCTTCGACAAGCGCAACATGACGTGCTTTTGACGTTTTAAAAGCTATTCAAACTCATGAAATCACTTGCGCTACTTTTCCTCAGTGCCCTACCCCTCGTTGCGCCGGCAAAAACGGCCCCGCCGGCCGAAGTGCGGCGCTACGGCATTGAGGTAGCGGGCGTGCGGGTGGGCACCATGACGGCCACGCGCCAGGCCCCGGTGGGTGCCGATGTAACCTACTCGCTGGTGAGCGATGTGAAGGTGAACTTCCTGTTTTACCACCTCAAAATTTACTACCAGGTAACCAACCACTTCCGCAGTGGTCAGCTGCTGCTTTCGACCGTGGAGGCGCATACCAACCAGGGCGATTTTGCCTCGCGAGCCGAGTGGAAAGGCGACCACTACGACATCGTGGCCGACCAGTACAAGCACCACTACCGGGCCACCGAAACCCAGCCTATTCGCTACGCCGTCACCAATATGTTTTTTGGCGAGCCACCGGCGGGCCAGACGCGGGCCTTCGCCGAGTATTTTGGTGACTATTTCGCCCTGAGCCGCGGCCAAAACGGCGCGTGGCAAGCCCGGCGCGACGGTCGCGAAGACGAGTACCAGTACGCCAATGGCCAGCTGGTAACCATCATCAAGAAGAACCCGCTCAAGAATTTCATCATCCGGCTGCTGCCGTAGGGCGGTTTGTGGCGTCCGCGCTACTAGTACACCTTTTGGCCGCGCTGTAGCCAAATGCCCCAGGCGGGTGAGTAGGCGTGCACGCGGTCGGTGGGCTGGTTGTGGCCCGTAACGATGGGTTGGCCTTCGTTGACCCACTCGAAGAGGCCACCGTAGAGGTTGCGCACCTGCGTGTAGCCGGCTTGCTGGAGCTGCGCACCGACTTTTTCGCTGCGCGTGCCCACCGAGCAGTACACTACGATGGGCGTATTCTTGGGTAAATCCTGCACCTTAGTCAGCGAGAAATCGTCGTAGCCTACTCCCCTCGCCCCGCGTAAGTGGCTGACGGTGAACTCCGCCGCCGGGCGCGTATCGAGCAGCACTGGCGCCGGCTGGCTTCTGAGCTGCGCCACGCTCACGAAGGGCACCGAACCTTTGAGCAGGCCGTTGAGTATGGCCGAGTAGAGCTTGTTAGTAGTGGCTGGGGCGTCGGCGCGGCGGCTTTGGCAGGCGGCTACGAGGCCCGCCAGCAGTAGCCCGCCGCCCAGCCACCGCACCAGGGAGGAGGTAGTCATGCCCGATACTACGCAAGCGCGGCCCCCGGCGGTTCCCTACCCCCGCCGCTCGCGCCAAGCGTAGCCCGATAGCGCGCCAAACCCCACCACCAGCAGCCCATGAAACGGCACCATACCGTAGCTGGCGTAGTGAAAATCGGCGGCTAGCCCCACCAAAAAATACAGCGTCAACAGCGCCTCGGCGAGGGGTAGCTGGCTGGTTGCGGGCAAACGATAGCGCCGGGAGGAGGTAGGGCCGGCGCCCTTCGTGCCCAGCTTGGGCGTGCGCACGAAGGGCGAGGTGCGCCGCCGCAGGCCCTGCACCACTGCCCGCGCATTGTGCAGCGCCAAGCCCATCGAAAGTGAAATAAACAGGATAAACGTGGGCCCAAACCACTGCCCGGCCGCGGGCGCGCTGCGCCGCCAGGCCACGTAGTAGTAGCCCGTAAGCGGCACTAGCGTACCCACAAACAAGGAGGCCAGCCGGAAAACCAACTCAAACCCAGGCCGGTGGGCCCGCACCAGCACCAGCGGCACGCTCAGCAAGGCCATCAGCAGGATGACGGCGAAAACCGAGCTATTGAGCAGGTGAAACGTGGCGTGCAGCCGGGTGGCCAGCGGCAGGGCCGGCGTGCGCCACACCCGGCCGAGGTGCTTGCGGGCAGTTTCGGCGGCGCCCTTGTTCCAGCGGTGCTGCTGCGACTTGAGCGCGGCCAGGTGGGCCGGCAGCTCGGCGGGCGCCACCACCTGCGGCAGGTAGCGGAAGCGCCAGCCGCGCAGCTGGGCGCGGTAGCTCAGGTCGAGGTCTTCGGTGAGGGTGTCGGCGTGCCAGCCGCCAGCATCTTCGATGCAGGTGCGCCGCCACACGCCGCCCGTGCCGTTGAAATTCAGAAAATGCCCGCCCGCCTGCCTCCCCACCTGCTCCACCAAAAAATGCGCGTTCAGCCCGAAGGCTTGCAGGCGCGTCAGCAGCGAGTCATTTTCGTTCAGGTGGCCCCAGCGCGTTTGCACCATGCCGATTTCGGGCCCGGTGAAGTGCGGAATGATGCGACGCAGAAAATCGGGCTCTGGAATAAAGTCGGCGTCGAAAATGGCGATGAACTCGCCGTTGGTTTCGGCCAGGCCGTGGGCTAGCGCGCCGGCTTTGTAGCCCTGGCGGGTGGGCCGGCGCAGGTGGCTGATGCGCAGGCCATGCGCCCGGTGGTGCGCCACGCGGGCGGCGGCCACGGCCAGGCTTTCATCGGTCGAGTCGTCGAGTACTTGGATATGCAGGCGGTCGGCGGGGTAGTCGAGGGCCGCCGCCGCGTCGATAACACGGGCCACCACGTGCAGCTCATTATACACCGGCAGCTGCACCGTAACCCGCGGCCACACGGCCGGCCTTAGCGGCGCGGGCAGGGGTAGGGCTCGGCGCGCCAGCCGCATCAACTGCCACTGCGTAAGGCTAAAACCCAGCATAAACACCAGGCACAGCCCGTAGAGGACAATCAGCCCGGTTTCGAGAAAGAGCATTTTGGGGTGAGGTTGGCGTAAGGCGTTGCCCTACAAAATTCGCAGCGCATCGGCGTGGATGAACGCTGAAGGCGCCAGCCGCCCTTCGCGCGGGCCGTTCTCCAGGTTGAGCACGCCGCGGGGACAGGCGGTGGCGCAGAGGCCGCAGCCCACGCAAGCCGCCCGCACGATGGGCTCGCCGCGCTGGGCGTATTGCTTCACGTCGATGCCCATCTCGCACACATTCGAGCAGTTGCCGCACGAAATGCACTGCCCGCCGTTGGTGCTGATGCGGAAGCGCGAGAAGTGCTTTTGGAGCAAACCGAGGTAGGCTGCCATGGGGCAGCCGAAGCGGCACCACACCCGCGAGCCCAGGATGGGGTAAAACCCTACCCCCACAATGCCGGAGAATACGCTGCCAATCACGAAGCCATAAAACTGCCCCAGCGGCCCCGTGACCACGCCCAGCGCCGGCACCGCACCCGAGGCGCCCACCCACAGCAGCGCCGTGAGCAGCACAATCAGCCCCAGAATGGGGTAGACCAAGCGCACCTCCCAGCGCCAGGCCGCGCGGCTTTTGTCGGAGAGGTGGCGGTAGGCGTCGCCGGCGGTTTCGGCCAGGCCGCCGCAGCCGCATACCCAGGCGCAGTACCAGCGCTTACCGAAGAAATAGGTGAGCACCGGCGTGGCCACAAACGACATCACTACCCCCCAAAAAACCATGAAAACCCCCAGCCCGCCCCCGTGCAGCAGCTGCGCCACCGTGCCGGGAAAGAGGTAGTCGTACTTCAACGGCCAGAAATAATTGAAGTAGTACTCGGGTTGCTGCAACGCCAGCAACAGCCCCGGCAGCAGAAAGCCAAACCCCAGCTGGAAGAACATCACCGAAATGGTGCGCGCCAGGTGATAGCGCGAAAACCGGTATTTCCACAGTGCGCGGCCGCCCAGCACCAGCACGGCCAGCGTATAGAAGGTGCCGTAGAGAAACCACTGGTCGGCCGACTTGCGGCGCAGCCACTCGCTAAGCGGGTCAAGCGCCCGAATTAGGTTTTCGAGTAGCCACGGAAACCAGTACAGCACCACGTAGAACCCCGTGAGCGCCAAGCCCGTGGCCCACGCCACCACGCCCCGGCTGGTGCTGGCCCGCCGCCAGAGGTCGTGCGGGTGCCAGCCCGCTTCGCCGCGCCCAAACGCCAGCCAGGCCCAGCTCACTGCGCCGCCGCTCACCAGTGCCAGCGCCACGCCCAGGCTAAGCCGGGCACGGCTCGCGTCGGCATCGGCGGCAGCTACCAGCAGCGCCAGCAAACCCAAGGCCACGGCGGCTAGCGGCAGCCGTTCGCCGGGCGGCGTGGCGGCGGGCGGCGGCTCGTTTAGGGCGAGGGAGGGGGTAGGTAAAGTGGACATGGTAGATTTCTTACTACTTGCTGTTACGCCGTGAGTAGTAGCGCGATTT
>Ga0160428_1001011_pt1 | contig 24222 bp, 19 predicted proteins | sample SolpanmetagenomM_FD_108198 | JGI IMG/M metagenome (GOLD analysis project Ga0160428, IMG submission 108198) | Solar panel surface microbial communities from Lawrence Berkeley National Laboratory, California, USA - M | ecosystem: Engineered > Built environment > Solar panel > Unclassified ... | reverse complement strand
GAGCTTACCCGTCAGCCGTCCGCCCGGTCCCGGCTGGGCAAGAGTCGCGCAGCCCGCCAGCGCAGCCGCGCTCAGGCTGACGGCCACGCTGCGGCGAAGGACGCGCGCGAGATCGGATCGGCGGCCCCGCTCGGGGGCTCGGGTCCGTTGCCCCTTGGTCACGGCTCATCCCCCCGGTTGCCGCAAGCTCGACCATAGCGAGCGTGGGGACGCATCCCGCAAACAGGGCACGCGCCCGCATCCTGCCTTGTTGCGCGCGCGACTTCTGTGACCAGTGATGAACCGACTGGGTGGGTACGCTGATAGCGTTCGCGGTCGCGCACCGGGGTACCGACGATCAATCCGGCGGAGAGCCGCCGCGAAAATACTTCGGTCCGCCCCCTACTGCTCCGCCTGGCGTAGCCTCAGCAGCCGACCTCAGTTCTGCCGCCTCACGCTCTTGAGATAGGCCGTCCGCTTGAGCGTTCGCCGCCGCGCCAGCGTGCCGAGCGCGGCGCCTCTCTTGGCCTCTCTCTTGGCCTCACTGATGTCGTCGGGACCGTGGGGACCGGCGAGCCGCGTCGGTATGGCCTTCGCTCGCGTTGGCGCAGTTGGGTTCTCGCCCACCGACACGTTCTCGCTGACGCCCCGCGCGAAATGGCTGATGATGGCTGAGGCGTTGATCTCCCTGCTCACTGTCGCCGTGCGCGCCGTCAATCGCCGGCGTCAGGGACCCGTAGGACAGCCAGGCCGTGATCACGCGCAAGGGTCTCAATTCCTCCGAGTGTGGTCGGGTACATCGCGCGTCCCGGTTCGCTCGGGCCATGACGCACCGTCAGGACGAGGATGCCACCGGGCTCGAGACGCGTGGCCCGCTTGCGGAAGGCGCGCGGACGTTCAGGCGACGGCAGGTGCAATGACACGGCCGAGAGCAGCACAAGGTCGCAGTGCACGCCGAGACGATGAACCGGGTCGTCCCGCGTTCGCGCCGAGATACGATTAGCGCGGCGAAGCAGTCACTCTCAGAGTCGACCGAGTCCTATTGGATCGTACGAATGATGGCATCCTGATCATTCGTCACGTCCCGATCTGATATTCCTGCGGTCGGCCGAACGATTCCAGGCGCTTCGGACAGCAGATGCGGGTTCGTTCTTCTTGCGAATCATTGGATCACCCCAGTAGCCGAACGTCGGAGGCAGCGCACCTCGGTCATTCGGCACGACGTCGCTTGATCGGAAGTGATGCTTGGATTTGGAGAGGTCACCCGGAAAAACGGAGCGCTCTTGGGCGCCCGGCAGTTGGAGCCCTCAAGGTAGAGCCAACTCAGAACCGGAGGCCGGTACACCCCCGGCTCGCAGAGGCTGAACTGAAGCGCTTGTGGCGCTCGCGGCGCGTCGCCGCTCGGTCGAGCCCGCCTCGCCGCAGTGTGGCCCACCGCTCCGCGCACGTGTCGTGGCCTTGGATGGCGCGGCCTCACGCCGGCGGGGTCGCTGCGCCGGCGACGCGCAGGACCCTGACCAGCCAAGTCCGGATCGCCCAAACCGTCCGAATGAGCACGGCTGCCGCGTAGGCAGAGCTGCCCGCGATCAAGGCCGCACCGGTCAGAGTGTTGCCCGCATCGTCGTACTTCAGCGATTCCACCAGCGGCAGAAACATCACGTAGGAATGTGAGAACGCGAGGAGGCCGTATAACGACCAAGCCAGGATGATCACGAATGCGCCAGCAATCCAGAAATCCAGCTCACGCATAGTCCATTCCCCCAGACGCCGATTTCATACTCACAATGATCTTTAAAAGCTATCCCGGTTCCCAGTTTGTAATTTGAAATCGAAACACAACTCTGAAAACAGGAGGCGGAGACAAAATAGGATTTCAAAAATTGAAGCTGCAGAGCGCGCGACCTGCGAACGGACGGGCGTATGGCGGCTATCCGGATCGAGCCCCGACACGCGCCGCTCGGACAGGCGCCGCTCGGACATGGGCCGCTTGGACAGGCGCCGCTTGGCGCTCCGGCTCATGAGGCACGGCACCTGCCCTCCCAGATCGATTTGAATTCAAAAATCAAATTTATAAATACAATATCAGTTTTCAAAACAAATGGTAATTTATTTGTCAAACAAAGTTCGCTTAGATACGGTCAAGCTGCCGATATCGTGAACGGTCAAATTTCTTGAATACTGCGACAGTCTGGTGGACACGGAGTCATTCCGCGGCCTGAACGCAGAATTTTGGGTTGACGCTTGCACGCACGTGCTCGCGGCGTCGTATGCGGGGACATGATGACTGATCTCAAGACGCTCCTGTTGTGCAGTTCGGCCGCGCTGGTCTCGGGTGTCGCGGCACAGGCGGCCGACCTTCCAGCCACGCAGGCCGCGCCGATCGAGTATGTGCGCGTGTGCAACGCCTATGGCGCGGGATTTTTCTATATTCCTGGCAGCGATACCTGCATCCGCATTTCCGGTCGTGCGCGGTACGATTTCCTGTACCAGACCAGCAAGGTCCGCACTGGAACCGGCGGCGATCAGACCGGCTATCTAGGACTCATGCGCATCAACCTGGATGCCCGCACACAGACCGATTACGGGACGCTCCGCGCCTTCCTGCGCCTCGACATCGCCGACCGCAGCGGTCCCTTCCTCACCTCCGGATCCCGTCAGCGGGAGGGCTTGGCCTTCCCGGGCCTCGGTGCCGACGCCTTCAACCGGACGCAGACCTACGTCAACGCCGACAAGGCCTTCATCCAGTTCGCCGGGCTGACGGCCGGCCGGGCATCATCGTTCTTCGATTTCTACGCACACGACTTCGAGCTGATCGGCGGCACAGCCGGCTCGGACACATTCAGCACGAACGTGCTGGCCTACACGGCCACCCTCGGCAACGGCCTCACCGTGAGCGCCTCGATGGAGGATCCGACCTATCGCCGCTTCCCGATCTTCGGAACCGGTTCCGCGGTCGGCGCCTTCACGGGCGCAGGCGGGTTTGCCGGTTACAGCAATGCCTTCAATCCATTCACCCCCTCGACCTTCCTGGCTCCCATCGTCGTAGGGCCTGGCAACGTCGCCTTCGTCGACGTGACCCAGAAAGTCCGCATGCCTGACTTCATCGGCGTCGCGCGCATCGACCAGGCCTGGGGGTCGGTACAGTTGTCGGCGGCCGTCCACGAGATCAATGCCGGCGACGCCGGCAGTACGGTGGCCGGTGTCACGACCGCGACCACCGCCCTCGGCATCTCGCCCACCGGCCGCGCCTCAAGCGCCTACGGCTGGGCGGTGCAGGGAGGCCTGAAGGTCAACCTGCCGTTCATAGCGGCGGGCGACACCCTTTACCTCCAGAGCGCTTACGGCCAGGGCGCACTCAGCTATACGGGCATCTCGAACTACACGGCTCCGTACGACGCCCTCGCGGCGGCGCCCGTGGGCGGTGGCTCCTTCGCCCAATACTACGCCGACGCCGTGTTGAATCCGGCCACGGGACGGCTTGAGCTATCGACGACCTTCTCGGCCGTCGCTTCGCTACTCCATTACTGGAGTCCCGCCTGGCGCTCGGCGTTCTTCGGGAGCTATGCGGAGATCGACTACAACACGAAAGGTCGGAACGCCCTCGGCCTCCTCGGATTCGGCTTCGCGCCTGCGGGCGCCAGTGCCGCCAATGCCCTGGCCTTTGCGACGAGCCCTGTGCTGCGCGGCAACAACCAGATCGTCACCGGCGGGAGCCTGATCTGGACGCCGGTGAAGGACCTCGATATCGGCGTCGAGGGTGAGTACATCCGCACCGCCCTCAAGAGCGGCGTCACACCGGATATCTCGAAGAATTCGCTACGCTACGTGAATGCACAGGACGCGGCGCAATTCCGGTTCCGCGTGCAACGGGATTTCTAGCGCAGCCGATCCCCGTTTCGTTCCCCGTTCGAGTGTTCAGGGCTCAGCCGAAAGGATGAGCTCTTCGTTTTTCAGCTTCGATATCTTGGATCGTTCATGATTTAAGCATTTAAAATCTATTTTTGTTGCTCATCGCCCGGGGTCAGGTACAAGTCAATCAGCTCCTCGGAGGCGCTTCTTGCCGCTGAGCGGGCGTTGGCTGCGGTTTCGAATTGGCGGGCTCAGGTACCGGAGCAGGTTGAGTCGAACCCAAAGCTTCAGACCCATACGACTTCGCCGACCGGGAAACCGGTCGGCATTTTCGTGTTGCAGCCCCGGTCTCAAGCACCTGACCGCCGTCGCTGCAGCCTCCACTCGGCCGCCCTGGCGCGATGGACGCGTCCCGGCTGGGCGGCGCCTCCCGCGCGATCACAGCGCCCGCAACCGTCCCTCCGGCATGACCAAAGGGGGACGTTCATAGCCGGGCACGGGGATCAAAACCCGATAGACCATCGGTGAGAGTCCCGGGCGTCGGGGCAGCAACCGCGGGCGGATCCACGTGAAGCGGAGTTTATAAATTCAAACTCTTTCAAAGACTCAAAGAATTATTATGCAAGAAAATATGGAATTTAGACCTGCGCCAGCGCATCGTGTACTCCCGTCGCCGATACGCGACAGCTTAACTAAGAGGCCAATTCATGAACAACCTTATCCTGGCTTGCTCGTTCGGCGCCATGCTGATCTCGGGCCCCGCCTTCGCGCACGCGTCCAGCGCGCCGATCGCCCCCAGCCTGATCGTCCGGACGAACGGAAGCGGTCTCGACGCATGGTCCTACGCCGAGGGGAACGACAAGTCGGGCGGCATGTGGGAGGGCGCGACCGGCTACGGCGCGTCCGCGCCGCAGCAGCCCGTCTATACCGGGTCCGTTCCGTCGAACCGGCAGTGGAGCCACCTGAACACCCGCACGCGGCATCACAGCGCGCCGTCCTACTGACCGGCCCCGTCGCCTGCCGCGGCAGCGGCAGGCGACGCCAATCCCCGTAGGGTGCCGACCGGAAACGGCGCGGGCCTCAGACGGCCTCGATCAAGGCCGCGCCGAGACCAAGGGATTCAGGGCCCTGATGGGGCCAGAGCAGCGTGACGCGACAGCCAGTCCCGTCGCTGGCGATGTCGAAGACCGCGCTGTGCAGCCGCGCGATCGAATCGACCAAGCTCAGCCCGATGCCGAACCCGCTCTTGTCGGCCCGGAACGCGCCGCGGCGGTACCGGGCTCGGACTGTGGTCAGCTCCTCCGCCGGGATGCCGCAGCCGTTATCCGTGACGCGGATGGCCGTGGGAGTCTGCAGGAGCGCGACTTCGACCCAGCCCTCGGACGGGGTGAATTTCAGGGCGTTGTCGATCAGGTTGCTCACGGCCTCGAAGATCAGGCTGCGGTCACCCTCCACCTCAGAGGCGCCGTCAGGCCGCGTCCACCGGAGTTGGATGCCCCGCTCGGCCGCGAGCGGCTCGTAATACTCCACGGCATCCTCAAGCAGCCGGCTGAGGTCGACCTGCGTGAAGCCGGATCGGCGCAGGCGATCCTCCATCTCGGAGATGCGCAGCAACGCCGAGAACCGGATGACGATCGACTTGACTTCGGCGAGCACGTCCTCGTTGCAGGCGCGGAACGCCTCGACACTGTGGGCCTTGCGCAGGGACCGCTCCAGCGTCCCGACGACCCGAGTGAGCGGCGTCCGCAGATCGTGGGCGATGTTCTCGTTGACGCCCTTGATCTCCAGCATCAGCCGCTCGAGCTGGTCGAGCATGTCGTTCACCACGCGGGTGAGGTGGGCGAGGTCGGCCGAGACGCCGCGCGTCGGCAGCCGTTCGCTCAGGTCGCCGCGCATGATGCGGACCACCGCCGAGGTGATCGCGTCGTTCTGACGGAGCGATCCGACACCGAAGATCACGGCGCCGATCAGGCCGATGACGATGGTGGCCGCCATGCCCCAGGAGAAGGTCTCGACCAGGGCGTTCTCGAGGGACTGGAGATCCTTGGCCGAGCGGCTGACCAGAACGTACTCGCCGCTCGGCAGCCGCGTGAGCTCGCTGAACAGTGTGCGCGTCCCGTGCTCCGTCTGCTGGGTCAGGACGAAAGGGTGCCCGATCGGCGCCGTCGCCGGGTAGGGGATCGGTGCGCCGGCGCGGCGTGCGTGATCCGGTCCGAACAGCACGAGCGGGCGCCCGCCCTCAGCGAAATCCTCCGACGCGTCGATGCGCTCGCGCAAGGCCCGGGGGGGCAGGTTCAGGAGATGCTTCGACTCCCACTCCACCCACTCGAAGGCGGCCTTGCGGCCGTAGCTGCGCGTATCGACGTACAGGAAGCCGCACAGGGCGAGCGACGCGCCCCCGAAGGTCGCGAAGAACAGGCTCGCGACCCGGAAGCCGCTGGTGCGGCGAACCTCAAGAAGGCGCACGGAGGATGAAGCCCGTGTTGCGCACCGTGTGGATCCGGGGATTCAGACCGTCGGGATCGAGCTTCTTACGGATCTTCCCGATGTGCACGTCGATGACGCTCGACTGATGGTTGAAGCTGTAGCCCCAGACCGACTCGAAGATCATCTTGCGGCTGACCAGCACGCCGGCGTTCTGCATCAGGAACTCGATGATGGCGAACTCCTTGGGCAGCAGTTCGATGTCGCGGCCTGCGCAGCGCAGGACCCGCTCGATCAGGTCGAGGCGCAAATCGCCGACGACCAGTTCGTTGACCGTCTCGGCAGCCATCTTGCGGCGGGCCAGCGCGTCGACCCGAGCGGTCAGTTCGATGAACTCGAAGGGCTTGGCGAGATAATCATCACCGCCGGCGCGCAGGCCGTCGACGCGCTCGTTGACGGCCGAGAGCGCGCTGAGGATCAGCACGGGCGTCGAGACCTTGGCGGCGCGCAGCTTGGTGAGCAGCGACAGACCGTCGATCTCCGGCAGCATGCGATCGAGGACGATCACGTCGAAGTTGCCCTCCAGCGCCTTCCGCAAACCGGTTGTCCCGCTCGGCGCCTCGTCGACCTGAAAGCCGTATTCCGTCAGCGCCGAACCGATCTCGGCGGCGACGCGGCGATCATCCTCGACGACCAATACACTGGGCATTCTTTTGTCCTTCTTATTTTGTATTCGGCTGTTCGGCTCGATCTCCTGCGGCTTTGCAGGGGAGACGGAATTATCCTCTTCAGGTCCGCTGTCAAATATCGGTTGGTCTGCGCTGGCGGAATGCGTCATTTGGCCGGCAAAGCCTACGAGATCGTGAGGAGACCGGACCATGCGCCTCACTCCGCACTGGCCTGCTCGGAGAGCTTGGCGGCGGGCGCTCTCGCGGCGGAATCGCCCTTCGGAACGACCCGGGCGCCGTCCTGGAGGGTCGCGGGAGGATTGAGGACGACCGTCTCGCCGCTCGCGAGCCCGGCGCGCAGCTCCAGCCGTGTGCCCAGATCGCGCGCGATCGTGATCGGGCGGAGCTGCACCGTGTCGTCGGGCTGAACCACCGCGACGCGCGTCCCCGTCGCGTCGAAGATCAGCGCCTCGGACGGCACGGTCACGCGGGGATGCGTGCGCGGCACCGCAAAGGTCACGGCGACGTAGAGGCCCGGACGCAGGACCCCGTCAGGGTTCTTGACGTCGACCTCCGTATCGAGGGTCCGCACGGAGGAGCGCAAGGCGACCGAGCTGCGCGAGACCGTCCCATCGAACACGTGATCCGGCATCTGCGCGACGCGCACGCGGGCCTGGACGCCGTCATGGATGCCCACCGCCGCCGATTGCGGCACCTGCACCGTGACGCGCAGAACATCCGTGCTGTCGACGGAGAACAGGGGTGTTCCGCTGCCGGAATCGGCGTGGACGAGGTCGCCGACATCGACCATGCGGGCGGTCACGACACCGTCGAAGGGCGCGACCACGTTCTCGAACGTGGCCAGCGTCCGCAGCCGGTCCACCTTGGCCTGCTGCGCCGTGATGTTCGCCTCGGCGACCTTCACCTTCGCGTTGGCGGCGGTCAGGGCCGCGGTGGCCGTCAGCATCCCGGCTCGGGTCTGATCGGCGTTCTGCTTCGAGGCCCAGCCCTGTCCGGCCAGCGTCGACGTCCGGGCGTCGGTGGCGTTGGCCAGCGTGACGTTGGCCTTGGCCTGCTCGACATCGGCGCGGGCGACGGCGAGCTGGGCCTGGAACTGGCCGATCTGGGCCTCGGCCTGGCGCGCCTGCTGGTCGAGATCGGGGGCGGCGATGCGCACGAGCAGGTCGCCCTTCTTCACCCGCGAGCCGATATCCACCCGGCGCTCGGCGATGTAGCCGGTGGCGCGGGCGAAGATGTCGGCATGGTCGAAGGCCTCGGTCTGGCCCGGCAGGGTCAGCGTCATCGGCTGACCGTCTTCGGTGGCCGACAGGGTGCGCACCGTGGGGACGAAGTCGGCCGTCTCGGCCTGGGTCACCAGGGAGGCCTGGTAAGCCTGCCAATGGTGCCAGCCGCCGAGGCCGAGGGCGCTTCCGAGCGCCAGGGCAGCCACCAGGAAGGGCCGCTTGCGCGGGGGCGGCAGATCGGCGTGCGCCAGCCTCTCCCCAGCCCCGTCCTGCCGCAGGGGATCGATCTCGACGGCGTGGCGATGCGCCCGCTCGGCGGCCTCGTGGGCGTCGAACGCGTGAGCCTCGGAATCTGCGCGCATCAATAATCCTCGAGGGGCTTGATCGGGTTGTGCCGGAGCAGGGTGTAGAGGAGCGGGACGAAGAGCAGCGTCGAGAGCGTGCCCATGCCGATCCCGCCCATGACCGCGCGGGCGAGGGCGGCGTTCTGCTCGGCGCCCTCCCCCGATCCGATCGCCATCGGGATCAGGCCGAGGAACATCGCCGAGGCGGTCATCAGCACCGGCCGCAGCCGTGTGTGGCCGGCCATCAGGGCGGCCTCGCGCGCCGAGCAGCCCGTGGCCTCCCGGTGCTCCTTGGCGAAGGTGACGAGCAGGATCGAGTTCGCGCTCGCGACGCCCACCGACATGATCGCCCCGAACAGGGCCGGGATCGAGAAGGCCGTGCCGGTGATGAACAGGCTCATCACGATGCCGCAGAAGGCGAGCGGCAGCGCGGCGATGACCACGAAGGGATCGACCCAGGTCTGGTAGTTCAGGACGAGCAGCAGGTAGACCGCCACCAGCGCGATCCCGAGCCCGATCTCGATCCGCGCGAAGGCGCCCTCCATGCTCTCGATCTGCCCGCGAACCAGGATCTTGTCCGGGGCCGGCAGACGGGCCTGCGCGTCGGCGACGATCCCGTCCACGGCATTGCGGACGCTGCCGAGATCGGTGTTCTGGACGTTGGCGAGGATGTCGAGGGTCGGCTGCTGGTTGACGTGATTGATCACCGTCTGCTCCGGCTGCCGCTGCATCGTGGCGATGTTCGACAGCAGGATCGGAATGCCCGGCCTGTCATGGCCGGTCGCGTGGACCGAGACCGGCGTATTCATCAGCTGGTCGATGTCGGCATTGCGCCATTCCGGCGTCTGGACCCAGAGCTGATAGGGCATCCCGGACTTCGGATCGGCCCAGAAGTTCGGGCTGACTTGGAAGGAGCCCGACAGCGAGACATTCATGTTCTGCGCGATGGACTGCTCGCTGACGCCCATCTCCGAGGCGAGTCTGCGGTCGACATTCACGGACATCTGCGGCGCGTCGACGATCTGGTGAAGGTGGACGTCGACCGCCCCGCGGACCGCCGAGATCCGGCGCACGAGATCGCGGGCCACGGCGAGATCGTCGGCGTCGTGGCGTCCGGAGACCTGCACGTCGATCTGCGCGATCGTGCCGAAATTCAGGATCTGCGTGATGATGTCGGAGGGTTGGAAATAGAAGACGTCGTCCGGGAAGGCATCGCGCAGGACCTTGCGCAGGCGCGCCTGGTAGAACGCGATCGGTCTGTGCTCGCCCTTCAGGTTGATCAGCATCTGGCCGTCATTGTAGGCGACGAACGATGCGTCCATGAACGCAAAGTTATAGTTCGACGCCGGCAGGCCGATATTGTCCAGGATGAGTCCGAGCTCATCTTTCGGGACGACCTGCCGGACGACGTCCTCGACCTGCGCGAACCGCTTCTCCGCCTGCTCGATCCGCTGACCCGGGCGGGTGCGGATATGCAGCGTCATCTGGCTGGATTCGATCTGTGGGAAGTAGTCCTGCCCGACGAAGGGGAAGATCGCTGCGGTCACCGCGAGGACGGACAGCACGCCGCACAGGGCGCGGCCCGGGTGGCGGAGCACGGCGGAGAGGAGGCCGACATAGCCCGCGTGGAACCGCGTGAAGCCCTGCTCGAACGCCCCCCGGAAGGCCAGGGCGCCGCGCAGCGGATACCGGAATCCCCAGAGGAGCGGGCGTCGCGCGACGCCGAGCAGCCGGCCGAGAACCGAACGCCGTCGCTGCGGCGCCATCCCGTCGATTGCAGGCTCCGCGCCGCCGTGATGCCGGGCGTATTCCGGGGCGACGAGGACGTCGATCAGGATGGCGACGAGCGTCCGCGACAGCAGGTAGGAGGTCAGCATCGCGAACACCACCGCCTCGGCCTGCGGGACGAACAGGTAGCGGGGGGCGTCGGTGAGGAAGAAGACCGCCGAGAAGGCCGAGCAGATCGCCAGTGTCGAGATCAGCGCCGGCTTGGCGATGCCCGCGACGCCCTCGACCACCGAGCGCCGAAACGGGAATCCCTCCTCGAACATCCGATAGGTGTTCTCGATCGCCACCGTGGCGTCGTCCACCAGGATGCCGACCGCGAGCGCGAGGCCGCCCAGGGTCATCACGTTGATGGTCTGCCCGATGGCGACCAGGATCGACAGGGAGGTCAGGATGCAGAGCGGGATCGAGACGAGCACCACGAGGGTCGAGCGCCACGAGCCCAGGAACAGCAGGATCGCGAGGCCGGTGAGGCCGGCCGCGATGACCGCCTCGCGCACCACGTCGGAGATGGCGTCCGAGACGAAGACCGACTGATCGAACAGCGGCGTGATCGTCATGCCCTTCGGCGCGGCGGCGTGGATGTCGGGCAGGGCGGCCTTGACGGCGTTCACGACGTCCAGGGTCGAAGCTGCGCCGTTCTTCAGCACCTGCAGGAGGACGGAGTGGTGACCGTCGGCGCGGACGATGTTGATCTGCGGCGGCGAGCCGTCCCGCACCTGGGCGACGTCCCGCAGCAGGACCGGCTGGTTGTTCTCGACCTTGATCGGGATGCGATTGAGCTGATCGACGAGAAGCGGGCTCGAATTGAGCCGGACTGTGTATTGCTGCGTCCCGATCTTCGCGAGCCCGGAGGGTACGACGAGGTTCTGCTTGAGCACCGCATTCAGGACATCGAGCGGCGTCATGCCGATCGCGCGCAGCTTGGCCGGGTCGAGGTCGACCATCACCTGACGCGGCGCGCCGCCGTAAGGCGACGGCAGGGTCGAGCCCGGCACCTCGGCGAGCCGCCGGCGGGTCCGGTACTGGGCGTAATCGAAGACCGTGGTGAGCGGCAGCGTGGACGACGACAGGGCCATCTGGATGACCGGCACCGACGACGCGGAGAACCGCATGATCACCGGCGGCTGCACCCCGGGCGGCATCCGCGAGCGGATGGCGTTCATGGCCGAATCGACCTGCGTCATCGCGAGATCGATGCTGACCGCGGAATCGAAGTAGATCCGCTCGGTCACGGTCCCCTGGATCGACGTCGACTCGATCCGCCGGATGTTGTTCACGTTGCTCGACAGCGAGAACTCGCTGTAGTTCGTGATGCGCTGGACCATGTCGGCGGCGTCGAGACCGTTATAGGTCCAGACCACCACGACGACCGGTATGTCCACGGACGGCAGCACGTCCTTCGGCGCCACCGCGATCGAGCCGATGCCGGCGAGGAACATGAGGACGGCAAGAACATAGAAGCTCTTGCGGAACTTCAGGGCGAACCGAACGAGATCCATGCTGCCAATCGCGCTTGTCGCCCGAATCCTGCGGATCTCCGGGCCCCGTCCTCGGCCTCGGTTTAATGTGGCAGAATGAGGCTTGCGTTGTGGAGGACGAGCGGGGCTCATGCCCGGCTCCACGACGCTATAAATCACTCCCGACAGTGCTTCGAATGAATTCGCCCTTACATCTTGAAGCAATTTTTAATTTGAAAAAAATAGGGCCGATTTTTCAAGAACTGTGACTCGGGTGGAGCCCGCAGCCCCCGACGCCTGAGCTGCCCACGGGCGACAGCATTGAACAAGAAAGATCTTCTTTAAAAAATGTTATTATTTTCATAATTTAGCGCTGTATTCATTTGCGGTCCATCGGGCGGATGTCCTAGATGGCCGAGGGCCAAGCAACCGATCTTCCGGTCGTCGGCCTTCGTCATCACACCGCGCCATGACTGACAGCATCAGAGTATCAGCCTAGTTCTGCCACGCTGAAGCAGGCACCTTCACGATATCTCGGCCCGCATCCGGAGTTCGGCGTGCGCGGTTGAACGGCCGCTGATGGGTGCTGCCCGATCCCGAGATACCGATCAGCGATGTCTCCGGAACAGATCGCCCCGGCGCCCCAAGGCTTTGCAGATCTGGTCTGTTCGAGACGAACCGATGATCAACCAGCGAACGATAAGCGTCCTGATTTGCGTTGCCTTGTCCGGCCTCGTCACGCCGGCCTGGTCCGAGAGCGAAATGCCTGCCGGCGGCGCGTTCATGAGCAGCTACACGTCGGACCCCTACTTCGACCCGCGATCGCAGTATTCCCAGCGTCACGCGCTCGGCGATAGGGGCGAACAACCCATGCTGGCAGAGCCGTGGGGCGCTCAGCCACCGTGCGCGCTTTTCGACAAGCCCTGTGCCGACCGGTTCGAGCGGACACGGCACCATGCTTCTCCGTAGGACAGGTCGGTTGCCGTCTGAACTCCGACCACCCACTCTCCGCGCCCGAGACCGGTGCTCCGAGATCCTGTCGCCCTGTCCGGTGCCACGAAGCCGACCGAGTTCAGGATCCTGCGGCGCCGGACATGTCCGCTCTCAAGGCTTCGCGAGAGGCCGCTGAACAGGCGGATCGGGCGACAAGCCGAACGACAGGTTTTGCGCTGATCGGCGATCCGGCATGGCGTCGTGTGGCCGAAAGCCGTCCGACCGGTTTCGGACCGGCGAGCCACCCGACCGGACGGTGGGGTGTGGTCCTCTGTCGTGGACGGACCGACCGGAATGCGAAGGCGACCTCTCTTCGGCTGGGCCGCGGCCTCGTTCCTGCAAGCCTGCGGGTCGTCGGGTGCGGTGATCACACCGGGCCACCGCGAGCGGCTGTCCGATGGCCGCCCGAGTAGAGTGGGAGTTGTCTGATGAAGCGGCGTACGCTGCTGCAAGGAGCCGGAGCGTTCATGGCGAGCGCTGTCGCGGCACCATCCCTGGTCCGCGCGGAGACCGCTACGACCCTGCGCTTCATCCCGCAGCAGGATCTCGTCACCCTCGATCCGGTGACGACGTTCGCGTACATCACACGCAACCACGGCTACATGGTCTTCGACACCCTCTACGGCATGGACAGCGCCTACCGCGCCACGCCGCAGATGGTCGCGGGCCACCGGATCGAGGAGGACGGGCGCCGCTGGGACCTAACCCTGCGCGAGGGCCTGCGCTTCCACGACGGCACGCCCGTGCTCGCCCGCGACTGCGTCGCCTCCCTGCGGCGCTGGGCCAAGCGGGATCCGTTCGGCGGCTCGCTCATGGCGATGACGGACGAGCTCTCAGCGCTCGATGACCGGACCATCCGGTTTCAGCTCAAGCAGCCGTTCCCGCTCCTGCCGGTCGCGCTGGGCAAGGCCTCGGTGCCGGTCTGCGCCATGATGCCGGAGCGCCTCGCCGCCACCGACCCGTTCCAGCAGGTACCCGAGCTGATCGGGTCGGGACCGTTCCGCTTCAAGGCGGACGAGCGCGTGCCCGGCGACCGTACGGTCTACACCCGCTTCGAGGGCTACGTGCCTCGTGGGGACGGGCCGCTCACCTGGACGTCGGGTCCGAAGATCGTCCATTACGACCGGGTCGAGTGGCGCGTGATCGGCGACACGTCCACGGCGACCTCGGCGCTGATCGCCGGAGAGGCCGATTGGCAGGAATACGCCTCGCACGACCAGCTTGGGCTGCTGAAGGCCGCGAAGGGCGTGACCACCCGCGTGCTCGACACGACGGGCTTCGTCACGATGCTGCGGGTCAATCACCTGCAGCCGCCCTTCGACAACCCGGCGATCCGGCGGGCCCTCTGGGGTGGGATCGACCAGACCGCCTGCATGCAGGGCGTCGTCGGCGTGGACGATCCCAGCCTGTTCCACGTGCCCCTCGGCTTCTTCTGCCCCGACACCCCGATGGCCTCGCCGGACGGGCTCGGGCCGCTCAACGGTCCGCGCGATCCGGCCAGGGTGCGCGCCGAGCTGAAGGCCGCCGGCTACGCCGGCGAGACCGTGCTGCTGATGGTGCCGTCGAACTCGGCGCCGCTGCTGGCGCTCGGCCAGGTGGCGGCCGACCTGCTGCAAAGGGTCGGCATGAACGTCGAGGTCTACGCGGTCGAGTTCAACGCGATGCTGCAGCGGCGCAACCGCAAGGGGCCGGTCTCCGAGGGCGGCTGGAGCGCCTTCGTGACCAACTGGTCGGGCATGGATTGGCTGAATCCCGCCGGCTACATCGCCCTGCGCGGCACCGGCGAGAGCGGCTATGCCGGCTGGGCCACGACCCCGCGGATCGAGTCCTTATGCGACGCGTGGTTCACAGCCCCAGACGAGGCCGCCCGCGCCGCCCTCTGCCGGGACATCCAGCTCCAGGCGATGCAGGACGTGCCCTACTACCCGCTGGGCCAGTACCTGCAGCCGACCGCCTACCGCTCCGGCCTTGCCGGCATCCTCGACGGGTTCCCGACCTTCTGGAACGTGCGGCCCGCCTGAGAGGCCCGGGGCGTCACAGCCCCGGGAAGGTCGGCGGCGCGAGGGCGTCGGGGCTGCGCCCGGCCCAGTCGAGCTGCCGGACCTGCGCCAGGGCGCGGCCCTGCGCTTCCTCCAGGGCGGCAGCAGCGGCCGCGTAGTCGATCGTCAGGGCGCGCCCGTCGCGCACGATCTCGCGACCGCCGACGAAGACCTGCCGGACCGCCCGGTCGCCGGCCGAATAGATCAGCGACTGCACGGGATCGCGGCACGGCCGCATGGCCGGATGCGCGCAGTCCACGAGCACGAAATCGGCCTTGCAGCCCGGCTCCAGCCGGCCGATGTCGGTGCGCCCGAGCGCCCTGGCGCCCCCCACGGTGGCCGCGTGGAATACGTCCGTCGCGCGGGTGTCGCGCGGGTTCTCGGCCACGACCCGGGCAAGGTACGAGACGAGGCGCATCTCATCGAGCATGTTGTGCGGGTAGACGTCGGTGCCGATGCCCATGTTGATGCCCGCCTGGACGTAGCGGCCGAAATGGTGGAGCGCGATGCCGCGGCGGGCGAAGACCGTCGGACAATGGGCAACCGTGGCGCCGCGCTCGGCCAGCCGCCGCAGGTCCGCGCCGGGGCTGTGCCAGTGGGTCCAGGGGTGGTCGTCCAGGAAGATCCCGTGGCCCACGATGGTGCGCTCGGTCAGCACGCCGAGGTCGTCGAGCCACTCGATCGGCGTCATCCCGGTGCGGCGGGTGATCTCGTGGAATTCCGACAGGGACTGCGCCGCGTGCGTGTGGAAGCGCAGGTCGCGCCGGACCGCCTGGTCATGGGCGTCCCGCAGCAGCTCCGCCGTGCAGGTATCGACCTGCGCCGGGCAGAGCATGCCGAACAGGCGCCCGCTCGGGTGCTTCTGCGCCGCCTCGATCTCGGCGAGCGCCTGCTCCAGGCCGCGATAGCCTGCCGCCTCGTCCCACTCGTACGCGACACTGTGGCCGTTCCGGGTGAGCCAGCGCCCCGACCGGAACATCGGGGCGATGCAGACGCGCAGGCCCGAGGCGCCGAGGAGGTCGAGCCAGCCCGCGCTCGACAGGGCGAGGTCGCAGACGGTGGTGACGCCCGACAGGGCGAGTTCGGCGAGCGCCACGCCGTAGGCGGCCCGCGTGCCCTCCGCGTCGGGCCGCAGGATCGGCAGGTACTCGTAGAGCGAGGTGTTGTAGAGGCGCTGGCTGCCGACCTCGTCCCACATGCCCTTGTTCATCGGCTCCGAGAACAGGTGCGTGTGGATGTCGACCAGGCCGGGCATGAGCATGCAGCCGGAGGCGTCGATGGTCCGGGCCGGCTCGGGCCCCCCGTAACCCGGGCCGACATGGGTCAGGACGCCGTCCGCGAACACGACATCCGCGCCGGTGCGGTAGACGTGCCCGCCGCTCTCGGGATCCCAGGCGACGACCCACCGGGCCCCGGTTACCCGCGTGACGCCCGTCGCCCCGTCTGCAGCTTCGTCGTGCATCGCTGACCTCTCCCTTGCGCCGCCGGGGCGGGCAAGATCGGTGCCCGATCGGGCGTGCCTCGGGGCGCGGCGCGGCCCGAGTTTCGCTTCGCGCAAGCCGCTGTCGTCAGCGGCAGGCCCTCGCGTCGGTTCCGCAGGACAGCGACATGCATCACGGCGACAGCACCGGAGTCCCGCGCATCCTGGTCATCAACCCGAACGCCTCCCGGGCGGTGACGGCCGCCATCGACGCGGCGCTGGCGCCGCTGCGCCTGGCCGGCGGCCCGGCCATCGCGGTGACGGACCTGCCCGAGGGTCCGGTGAGCATCGCGTCTCAGCAGGACGCGGATTCCGTGGTGATGCCGCTCGCCCGGCGCATCGTGGCGGATGCGGCGGACGCCTTCGTCATCGCCTGCTTCAGCGATCCGGGCCTGCATACCGCCCGTGAGGTCGCCGGGGGCCGGCCCGTGATGGGCATCGCCGAATGGGGCATCCTCCGCGCGCTCACCCTGGGCGAACGCTTCGGGATCGTCGCCCTGTCGGAGGGCAGCGTGCGGCGCCAGCGCCGGATGGTCCGCCAGATGGGCCTCGGCGAGCGCTTCGCCGGCAGCCGGCCGGTGGAGGCGCGGGCGGACGAGACGGCGGGCGCAGCCATTCGGGACCGCCTCGTCGCGGCGGCCCAAACCCTGGTCGAGCGCGACGACGCCGACGCGGTCGTGCTCGGCTGCGCCGGCATGGCACCGCACCGGGCCGCCGTCGAGCGGGCCATCGGGCGGCCGGTCGTCGAGCCGTGTCAGCAGGCGGTGGCGGCGGCCCTCGGGGCGGTTCTGCTCCGATCGGCCCCAGAGGAAGGACCCGGCGATGCACTATGAGCTCCTGATCCGCGGCGGCACCTGCGTCACGCCCTGGGGCACCGAAGCGATCGATCTTGGCGTCCGCGACGGGCGCATCGCGGCCCTCGCGGTTCCGGCCGGGGCCACCGCGGAGGCGGTGGTCGACGCAGCGGGCCTGCACGTCCTGCCCGGCCTGATCGACAGCCACGTCCACCTGCGCGATCCCGGCGACCCGGCGGTGGAGACGATCGAGACCGGCACGCGGGCCGCGGTGCTGGGGGGGATCGCCACCCTGTTCGACATGCCCAACACCGTCCCGCCGATCGCCGATACCGAGCACCTCGCCTGGAAGCGCGACTACGTGGCGGGCCGGAGCTGGTGCGACATCGGCCTCTACGTGGCCGGCACGAAGACCAACCTCGACGCGCTCGCCGCGCTGGAGCGCGAGCCGGGGGTCTGCGCCGTCAAGGTCTTCGCGGGCAGTTCCACGGCGGCGCTGATGATCGAGGACGACGTGCACCTCGAGCGGGCGATGCGCGCGGGCCACCGGCGCATCGCCTTCCACAGCGAGGACGAGGAGCGGCTCCAGGCCCGCAAGCCGCTGTTCAGCCGGGGCCAGCCCTACCGGACCCACATGGAGTGGCGCGACGCGGAATGCGCCTACTTGGGCACGCGGCGCCTCATGGCGCTCGCCCGCAGGACCGGGCGGGCGACCCACATCCTGCACGTCTCCACGGCCGAGGAACTCGCCTACCTGCGCGATTTCCGCGACGTCGCCACCGTCGAGGTGCTGGTCAACCACCTCACCCAGGCGGCGCCGGACTGCTACGACACGCTGGGTGGCTTCGGCGTGATGAACCCGCCGATCCGCGGCGAGCGTCACCGGGCGGCGGCCTGGGCGGCCGTGCGCGACGGGACCGTGGACACGGTCGGCAGCGATCACGCGCCCCATGCCCGGGCCGCGAAGGAGCAGCCCTGGCCGGATTGCCCGGCGGGCCTCACCGGGGTCCAGACCCTGGTGCCGATCATGCTCGACCACGTGGCGGCCGGGCGGCTGTCGCTGGCGCGCTTGGTCGACCTGATGGCGGCCGGGCCGGCCCGCGTCTACGGCCTCGTCGGCAAGGGCCGGATCGCCGCCGGCTACGACGCCGACTTCACCCTCGTGGACCTGAAGGCCCGCCGCAGGATCGAGGAATCCTGGATCGTCTCGCCCTGCGGCTGGACGCCGTTCGCCGGGACCGACGTCGTCGGCTGGCCGATCGCCACGATCGTGCGCGGCCGCCCGGTCATGCGCGACGATACGGTCCTGGGGGCGCCCATCGGCGACCACGCGCGCTTCCTCGCCTGACGGGGGCCTGCCCTCAACCGCCGCAGGTCTCCTCCACCAGCCAGGCGGTGAGGATCGCGACGGCGTCGAGGAGGTCGTCGATCGCCATGGCCTCGTCGGGATTGTGGCTGCCGTTGGCGTTGCGCACGAACAGCATGGCCATCGGCACGCCGGCCTTGGCGAAGGCGGCGGCGTCGTGGGAGGCCGGGCTGCCGAGGGGCCGCGTCGCGATGCCGAGCGCGTCCGCCGCCGCCGCGAGCCCGTCGCGGATCCGAGGCGCAACGGCGCCGACACCCGCCTCGGCACGCGGCCCGAGCGCCACCGTGACGCGGCGGCGCGCCGCGATCTCCGCCACGGCCGCCAGGAACGCCTCCTCCAGCCCCGCCAGCGCCTCGGGCGTGTAGGCGCGCATATCGAGGCTGAAGCGGAACTCGCCCGGGACGGTCGTCAGGCCATGGGCTGCGGCGTCGGTGTGGAACCGGCCGAAGGTGACAGCCATCGGGCAGCCGGCCGCCTCGCGGTCCGCCCAGACCCGGTCGAGGGCCAGGGCGATCTCGGCGCCCGCCATGGCCGCGTCGCAGCGGAAGCGGCGGGGCGTCCCGACATGGTCGTAGCGCCCGCGGATCCGGACGTCGGGGTAGCGGACGTTGCCGGGTATCCCGGTGCAGAGACCGACCGGGATCCCCGCCTCCTCCAGGCTCGGCGCCTGCTCGATATGGACCTCCAGGAAGGCGTGGAGCGCGTCGGCGTCGAGGGCGGGCGGGCCGCTGCGCAGCGCGTCGGGGTCGCCGCCCTCCCGGGTGATGTGGGCGGCGAGGCTGAGGCCGCTGTCGATCCGGACCGCGTCGAGCGCCCCGTCGGGCAAGGATCCGAGCGCCGCCCGGCTGCCGATGTAGGAGACCTGGAACCAGACGCTCTCCTCGGCGCGGATGCCCAGGACGGTGATGTCCCGCGCCGGGGTCAATCCCATCGCGCGGATGGCCGCGACGGCGGCGAGGCCGGCCACCACCCCGGCGGCCCCATCGAAGTTGCCGCCGTGGGCCACGGTATCGAGATGGGAGCCGATCAGGATCGGCGGCAGTCTCCGGTCCCGTCCGGGCAGCGTCATCGTGGTGTTGGCGGCCGCGTCCCGATCCGTCGCGAGGCCGAGATCGGCGGCGCAGCGCGTCACCACCGCGTGCGCCGCGGTCTCCTCCGGGCTGTAGGAGGCCCGCGTGAACCCGGGATCCGTCCGGCCGCACCGGGCGAGCTCTTCGAACAGCGCCTCGACCCGGTGACGCTGCGCGCGGACCGCGGTGGCGATCGCCGATACCCTGCCCATCCCGACGCTCCCGGTGCACGGCTCCGGGGCGGGCCGCGACGGCGCCACCCTGCCACTTCCGTGCCGCCCACGCCGGAAGGATCCTTGCCGCAGGCGCGGGCCGGGCCCGCATCAGCGCCGCCGTCGGCTGGCTCGCCCCGGTCCGATGCCGCCCGCGCTGGCGAGGCGCTTCACCAACGGGCACCTTGGAGTGCGTCACCGGGTCCGGAAATCGGATCCGAAGGTGATCCGCATCAGCAGCCGGGAGTGGCTGCAATGGCTCCGGCGGGCCGATCGATCCGGGGCGCCTGCGCGGCTCGGCAGCATAGGGGGCAAGACGGTTCACCCCGCGGATAGGGGAGATCCACGGAGGCAGGGCGTGGACACGGAACCGGGACGAGGGTGCCCGGGGCAGCGGGCGACCTCGACCGAAGCGACCCCATGAGAAGCCTCGCGGGTGGTGGCGCGCGGACAGCTATGCGGCGGCGGTCTGTGATCGGACGGCATGACGAACGCGTGATGCCTGTTTTTGCACCTTGCAAGCCCGCCGAGATCCGCCTCTTATGCTGCAGATCCGGGAATGAAACCAGATTTCGGAGTTCCGCGATGATCACCAGAACTTCGGTACTCGTTGTCCTTATCCTGGTGGGGAGCGTGGCAACGACCCCGGTTCTGGCCTGTGGCGACAGCGAAGCGGGTTTGTCCTGTGATGACAGTGGCTCCGGCGCTGAGATGGGTGCGAAGTGGATGCTCAAGCGCGTCGTGGCGACCGTCGACCGCGACGGAGCTGCCGCACTGATCAAGTTCACCAAGGGAACGGACGGCTTTCGCACCGCCGACACCTACGTGTTCTGTGTCGGACCGGACGGGATGATGAACGCCCATCCCAATCCGATCCTGCAGGGCCATGACGTCCATGACCTGCACGACAAAACCGGCAATTATTTCATCAAGACCATGCTGGAGACGGCCAAGTCCGGGCAGATCTCCTCAATCCGTTACCTGTTCCCGAAACCCGGCGGCACGATCGAGGAACCGAAGACCACGTACTACACGAGAGCGGGCGATCAGATGTGCGCCGTGGGCGTGTACGATGCCGACGTGGCAGCACCGCAGGCAACTACCCCTGAGGCGCGGGTAGCGAGCCTGAGGGCGAAACTCGACGGCGAGATCCCGGCCTCAGCGAAGGCCGATTGGACCGCCTTCCTGGAAGCCTTGAACGCGCAGAGCGACGCGAAGGCTGCTGCGGTCGCGGAAGCCCGGCGTAACCTGGCAGCCGCTGCGACGGCGCTGACGCCCACCGTGCCGAAGGCGGCGGCTGCCCAGTAGCCTGGGCTGAAGAGGTCCTCACCTTGTCTATGGCCAGCTTTCTACCGCTGACGGAGGCGGCTGCCTTCACCTGCGGCTGTGCGGTACTGCAAACTCGCTGGTTCAACCCAGAGCGCGTCAGCATCGTGCTGGTGGGCGTCGCAGCACTGCTCGCCGCCGGGCTGCTCCTCGCTTCGACCCCTGAGGACATCTGCATCGATGCGGGTGCCCTCGACGCGACTGCCGCATGGCCCCCTGCAGCCGAAGCGGGCCTTGCGTGCAGGTAACCGCGTCGGCTCGGCGACGGCGCTGGGTTCCCGCGACCACAATCCGACGCTCAACACCCGATCACGAGGCCTGCTTGAGGTCGGAAGCCGTCGATCGCTCCAAGCGAACCGACCCGCACCGCACGTCGCAATTGGAAGGTTTTCCGTCAGAACCGGCAAGCCGCACGAAAGTCTGATGAAATGGCAGCTAATATGTATTTTTAGTGGGTAGTTAGAAGCCAATTCAGGCACATTCGCAAATTTGGGGTTAGATATTGGTGGGGTAATTGTCTGACTCCTCCCGCATGCTGCAGTCATGCCGCTGCTGTCCTGCCCTCGTTGAGTCCAGCGATGCCTCTTTTGAGCCTGATCTGTCTCGGCCTCGGCCTCGGCTTGGCCGCAGGCGCGTTGAGGGTGCCGCAGCGCAGCGCGCTTCTGGAGCGGACGGGTGGCAGTCTCATCGTGATCGGCCTGGGTCTTCTCGGATCAGGCCTGCCGCTGTTCAGGTAAGACCTCAGGCTTGATCTCTCCGAATCCGAGAAGCGACCGATAGGCTGAGGCGGTGAACGGGGCGCAACCTTTGGGCCTCGCGCTGGTGTGAGGCGTCAAGCGGGCGGATGAACGAGCGCGTCGCAGCGCGCAGCTTGGCCGACCGCCGGGATCCCTTCTCTCCCATGGCCGCCGGCGTGGCGCTCGCAGTGGCCGGCCTCGCGCTGATCGCGGCCGGTCACGCCGTCCCGCATCACATTCCCGAAACCGGCCTGGAGCGCGTCACGTATTTCGGCTGCCGTTCAGGCACGACACAGACCCTCGCCGACCCGTGACCGAGCGGCGAGGCTGGCCACGCATGTCTGCCCTGCCGACGTGGACGTGGCTGGCGTCCGAAGCCTTGCATTAAGTCCGCGGGCCCTACCCCGTTTCCGCTGGGGGTTCGGAATGTGTGCGTACGCTGGCTGATCAGGAACACCCCATGAGGAAACTACTCGCGATCGCCGCGGCGCTGGCCGTGTGCGCGGGCCCCGTCGTCGCACAAGCCCATCAGCCGGCGCGTGATTGCAATCAGGATCCCGAGACGACGGGCGCGCTGCCTGCCGATCCCCGCAGCCTCTACATGCCCGGCGAGCGACCGGTCAGGACCGATTCCGACCCGCCTGAAGTCAGCTGGCAGGACGAGGCCCAGGGGAACTCCGAGCAGCGCCGGCGCGATCTGCTGGCTTGCGGGGTGGACTGACGCGCTCGGCGGCGCGCGATCGACCCGCATCAGGCCTCCTCGGCCCTCGGCCTGTAGCTCACGATACAGGCGATCTTGTCCGCCTCATCCATCTCGATCGTTACCGCCAGCGTGTCGCCGTCAGCATCCTCAAGCACCAGACAGAGGGTGCGGGGGTCCTCGAACAGGCCGACGATCCTGAAGACCGGCAGCGGCCCAGGATACGCCTCCAACTCCGCCTCAAACTCGGTCCTGGTGGTCAGGCGGAAAACAGCGGCCGGCTCCGGCATCTTCGGGCGGGCGGCCTCCAGCCGCACCGTCTCGGCCAGCTGGTCGATGACGTAAGCCCGATCCGAGCGGTTCCAGGCCGCGACGAGGGCCTCGCCTCGAACCGATCCATGCTGAATGCGTGCTTGGCCGTCCGCCATGTGCCTGTCCGTACGAACTGGGGCCGATCAGAATAGCGGCCCATGTCTCCTTATCGAGCGGGATACGCAGTACTAAGCCGGCCGATGCGTTGCCGGAGCGCATCACAGGCGGCCTGATCTGGGACACAGCACCAGCGAACGCGGCGGCCGGTTCGATAACCCGGCTCTGGCACCCTGCCTGTGGGCCGCGTCGCGTATCGGCCCGACCGCTGGTGAGATCGGACGCTCCCCCGCCCCGTGAACAGATCGGGGCGGGGCCGAGCGGCCCGCCCGCGGCAAGGGGATACACTCATGCCGGCCGGGCGCGAGCGGGTGCTGTCGGACGAGGCTTTGGACCGGCCGCCCGCGAGCTGTTCGCCGAGGTGCGGGCGCAGCCCCCACGTGAGGCGCTGGGCAAGCCTGTCGGCGATGAAGCCGGCGATGTCGGCCTCGATCTGCTCGGCTGGTTGCTCGATGCCGGCGACGACGTTGGACACGGTGAAAGCAGCGATTGAGGCGTCCACGATCCGGCGGTGATGCGTGGCGGTTTGTCCCAGCCGCTGCACGCCGGGATACCTGAGCACGGTCGTCCGGTTCGCGGGAGTGGCACCACAGCGACGTTTGGCGCCGCGGTGTCCTCTCTCACGACCCGGAGCCATCCGATGATGCACCGTCGCGACATCCTCACCACGATGCTGGGTGCCACCGCCGCCCTGGCCATCACGCGTACTGCCGTTGCGCAGGTCACCCCGGCCGGCGCGATCCCGTCGAGCGTCTACCTTCAGATGGCCACCACCGGCGGCCTGTTCCTCGAGAACACTGCCCGTGACGCGCACGAGAAGACGACGAACCCGGCGGTCAAGAAGTTCTCCCGGGCGGAAGTGATTGAGCAGGTCAACCTCTCGCGCAAGCTCGGCGCCTACACGGGTGGTGCTCCGATGGCGGCTGCACCGGCCGGTCCTGGGGGCCTGATCGGCGGCCTCGTTGCTGCGCCAGTGGCTGTGGCAGGAGCTGCGGTTGGCACCGCCGCCGGCGTGGCAGGCGGCGCGCTCGGGATCGCACCGCCGCCCAGCGGTATGACCACGGACGCGCAGAAGGCGCAGATTCTCTCCCAGCTGACCGCGATGCCCCCAGGCCCGCAGTACGACGCCACCTTCGTCGCCAACTCCTTGCAGGGCCACCAGGAGGCGCTCGCCATCCATGGCGCCTATGCTCAGTCCGGCGAGGATCCAGGGCTGCGCCGCGTCGCCCGCGGTGCGCTGCCGCTGATCAACCTGCACATCTCCCAGCTGTCGCGGATGCAGGGACGGGCTGATGGCTAGCAGGGTGATGGTGACGACTGGAT
>Ga0160428_1001008_pt1 | contig 24343 bp, 26 predicted proteins | sample SolpanmetagenomM_FD_108198 | JGI IMG/M metagenome (GOLD analysis project Ga0160428, IMG submission 108198) | Solar panel surface microbial communities from Lawrence Berkeley National Laboratory, California, USA - M | ecosystem: Engineered > Built environment > Solar panel > Unclassified ... | reverse complement strand
TCATCTGAATACCTGGCTGGGGACTCATCCATTGATGTCAACAACAACAATGTCACCTATACCCACCAGCTTCGCTCCTTAGCTCAACCGCTGTCTCTTTGACTGAACCACTGTCTTGTGCTTTATTGCCTGGTATACGCGCACCGAGAGTCTCTACGCAGTCTGTGCCTTCGCACCGGCGTAATGCCAGGTCTTACGCGATCGGGATATACCGAGGAGAGTGCAGAGGTGGAAGTACTGCTGGCAAATGTGGACAAGCTGAAAGGTCTTACAAGGAAGATTCAAGGGTCGCTGCAGAGACTCGAGACAACCGGTCAAGGAGTACAAGATGCGATCAAGCCAGTATACGGCAATACGTCGCGTCTCCAGATCACGAATACTAGTAGGTATAGTAAGACCTCACAGTACAAGACTACCGCTGACGCCTATAAGATATCGACCGTATAAATGCCGCGATCGAGAAGATCAAACAACCACTTGATCGCAGGCGAAGAGAAGAACCAATTATAAGAGGGGGTCTACAAGCGGCAGGTTTGGCTGAATACATAGCATCAATGGACCGGACACAGCAAGCGTTGGGTGATCTGAAGCACTCCAATCTAAGATCAAACCAGCAAGCAATACAGGAGCTGAACCAGCTGCTAAACCAAGGACAATCAGAGCTTGAAAATGACTTTCGCAATACATTACGGGAAGATTCCAATGCCGTCGAACCACTACACTATATCACCAAGAACATTCCCTTTCCACCTCTGAATCTCGACAACGCCTCAAAACTGCGGGTCATCAACCAATATGTTGTCTCCTCTGGTGCACAACACGAAGGCCCAACCGAGCATGCTCAACGAACAGCGCAGATCTATGCCGAAGTAAGAGGTCCGTATGTCCGAGCAACTCTGCAGAATCTTGCTACAGGCTCGGTACAGACCGTCAAGAAGACCGATCCTAGTGCCATATATCGTCAGGGTACGAGTGGCATAGGCACATACTGTACAGCAATAGAAAGTCTGTTTGCTGCAGAGTTTGAGAACTTGAGCGAGATCTTTGGCCCGGCTCAAAGAGTGCCAGTGCATAATGAAGTCTGTAAGCAGGCTCTGAACGACTTCTCAAAGACACTAGGCGAATTGCATGTCCACATCAAGAACAACATTCTGACCGACTGCTTTCTGGCGTATGAGGTTGTAGATATTGTCAACAGATTGTCAATAAGAATGGACTCGCGCAAGTTTGACGTTAAGCAGCCTATTCAGGAAGCTTTGTTACCGATCAGAGAGACGGCGAAGGCGTCTTTGAGTCGCTTGCTCGAGGATACCCGCTCGCGCATACAGAACCTTGTCACCTTACCTGCAGATGGTGCAGCTGTACCCGTTACGAGTGAGACCATGACACGCTTACAGTTACTACCACTTTACATTCATCCTCTGGAGACCATCATGTCGACCATGCCTGAGAATGGCTGGCGATCGGCCGATTCTCGACCTAGTTCCAAACCTCAAGACCCGACATCTATTGTCGGGTCGTCACCGTTCAGCACATATATATCTGACACCATCAATGAGCTTCCTACCGCTCTAGAAGCCAAAGCGGCGGTTCTTCTCCGAACGTCTAGATCAGTTCAGGGAGTCTTCCTCCTGAACAACCTCACCATCATCGAACGAGCGATTGCCTCGTCGCGTGATCTGGCTGCTGTCATCCCAGACCCTACACGTTCAAGGCTTGAGCTGTTCCGGAAGAAAGCAATCGCTCTCTACACTAATCAATGGAGGGAAGCTCAAACTATTCTTATGTACAACGTTCACGGCTCGCGTCTATCTGGTGGTGCTCCCCTTACCGACGCTGAGGTTTTCAAGAGTTTGAATAGCAAACAGCGGGATGAGCTGAAAGAGAAGTTCAAGACATTCAACAATACATTTGATGAGCTTGTCGCACGACATAAGCAGTTCCGAATGGAGAAAGAAGTCAAGAAGGTATTGACAGAAGACCTAAACAAAACGATTCCGCCATTGTATGGCAAGTTCTACGATAGATATCACGACATCGACAAGGGTAAGGGGAAATATGTAAGATACGACAAAGCACAGTTGGCGGCTGTCTTGCAAAGTTTGGCATAGAAGTTGGTACTGTATATTTTGACGGCGATTTGGTATTTTGTCACGCCTTGCAACAACTGTATGCTTTTGACAATTGCCGCACGTGTCAACGATGGGAGCGATGAAGATATATAGTATATACTTCCAGCGGTCAAGCCATTGCAGCCACGACAGCTAATAATGCCCAAGCTATGACTCGACGAACGAAACTTGGCATGCACGTTCCTACTCCCTCTGTTTCCTACTTCTATCAATGCTTTTCGTGTACATTTTGATATTGTGCGCCCCTACTCTTGCCACGCCGTGATGCATGGAGGCTGGTCCGGGTTTCTCGTTGCCCGCTAGTCGCAGCTACAGTGACGGGCACTCGATCGCATGTCTCGTCCTCTTCCTCGTCGCCGCCTTTGTGACTGTCCGACCCATCATTATTCCCGTCACATTACCAAACTCACTTGGCTTTATTCTATATAAGCTCAGACTGCGCAATGATCAATTACTCAAGCGGAGGACGTATCACTTGCCAATAGATCTCAATGTCGGCCCTCTAGCGGCTGTGCTCATATTACTAGCGTCAAAATCAATCGGCATTGTGGAATTTCGAGCTGGCATCAAAGGACGAGGTGACCTGCATCCATACGATATTCTCCTACTCTTTCTATCCCTTGTGGGTGAAGCTCCACTGCTGCATATTCAGGATGTTGCTGAGTAGCCATAGGCTTATATAGCAATCTCACTCGATTCGACTGGAGCACTTCGGTTTCTTGCCTTTTGGGTAGCTAAAAAGGGAGGAACATCTGGCTGGAAACTGCACTTTTATCTATTTGTCTTCTTTTTGGTCCTTGGTGGCATTGTCGGTAATGTGGGTACCTTTTCTTCCTTGATTGGAAACACGATGCTGATACATCCAGGATCCTGTCATCCTCTCTGGAACGGCATTCCTAGCCTATTTCACACAAGCATGCGGTATCAAGCCTCCGACGGCGTGGATATTCTCACAGTTCATTGCTGCCAACCTAAGTATATACACCCCGGAACAATGTTATCCTTCATCTGCTGATAAGTACAGCATCGATGGTCCTTGTCTCAAGTAACCCAACCAACCTCGTCATCTCCTCTGCTTCAGGGATAAACTTCATCTATTTCTCCGGATGGACGATTCTACCCGCACTCTTCGCAAGTATCGTACTCTATCCCCTCCTGATGTTCCGCTATTTTCGCACTACAAGCCCAGCGCTTGTGCCACGCGTACTTGACACGCCAGAAGTGTATCCTCGTGGTGAGCTCAAAGACGTGAGAGGCGCCATCTTCAAGGCCATCTTGCTGGCTGTCACGCTTATTACGCTGATTGTATCAAGCGTGCTTGTGCCAGGCATCAAAGTATACTGGGTCACATTACCAGCCGCAGTGTTATGCTTTGTCCGCGACATGGGCCACGATATCAAGCACGGTTCGGCGCCTGAAGAGTTTGAAAACGAGTTTCAGGCGGATGGGCTGCAAACCTCGGCGGACGGTGTGGAGATGAAGGTTGTTTCGCCTAGAAACGACGATATATCACCTGCTTCGAGTGAAGATAAAGATAATCATGAGTTCAATGCACAGCGATGGACTTTACCGGGACTTTGGAAGAAGTTTGCCAAGCGTTTACCTACAGTCTACAGCGTGGTCACACGACTTCCATGGCCACTGCTACCCTTTGCTTTCAGCTTTTTCATCCTCGTCGAGTCGCTATCAAGCAGTGGCTGGATCAGTGTTTGGGCGGGCTGGATGTCAGATGTCGTCCGAAACAACGACGTGACTGCAGTCTTCTTCGTCGGGTTCATCTGTATACTGTTATGTAATGTGAGTACCCTTCCAGCTTCTATGTACTTCAATTAGCTGAACATTCCAGATCTCTACCAACATCGGAGCGACACTGATCCTGGTGGACATAATATATGACGAGCGCTTCACTGCTTCCAATCCAAGCAAGAGGGTGCAATACGGAGCCCTTTTCGCCATTGCAGTGGGAAGTAACGTTGGCGCCTATTCGTTCGTGTTTCCTGCTAGTCTTGCGGGATTGCTTTGGCGAGGTATACGTCCATCCTCTATCTCTACGTGCCAGATTCACCATACTGACTAATGAAACTGTAGGTATACTCAGGCAGAAGGGAGTGGAGTTGGGGAGTGTACAGTTTCTCAAGCAGAACATTTTACCTCTTATCTTGACTGCTACAGTTGCTCTGGCAGTCGTTGTGGGGGAGGTTCGCATAATCTTCCCGGATGGATGATTAGACTGCTTACCAGGTAGTTTACACGCACATGCATATATGCAACACAGAAGAGGTCTCAAGTTGCTATCTGTGCATCGTCGTCATTCGGACGTTTCCTCTGGTAACAGAATGAGACCCCTTGGAGCAAGAGCATATCGTGATATTATGCTGTTTATGTAGTGCATCTGGTATGGGCAAGATCTGTCAATAAAGTAGTAAGTGTAGCGAAGTACGTGAGCGTGACTGTTGTACATCGATTGAGCTCCTTCCACTTTGTAGATAGCCTCAATAACTATCACAAAAAATTCCACGAAATGTCCTGTAATATGACATTCTCAGGTGGATGATCTTTCTACATGTTCATCTGAGCTGCTCAATACTGCGAAATCAGAACACGTTGAAAGCCGAAACGTGACACCACCAATGTCTGTTGAATCGGGTAAGATACCATACGTTGCCGTTCGTGATGTTCTCTTTGTTGTTCTGTATTGGGAAATTACTGGTAAGATTACGAAATGTGGAGTTTGCTGTTATGCAGGCGGTCACGATGTATTCATAGATAGTTGAGCCTTGTTGTGAGTTCGATCATGTCGAAGCCTAGGTATATGGATGTGTTCAACAGCGTGATGATTTCTCTAGCTCGATCAAAGCACATATCTCAGAGTCCTAAAAAAATCTGGTTTGCAAGAAATTTCGATCAGTGCAGCACCTCAACCTTTACGAACCTCATGCGCAACTGCATCATACCCCAGGCTCTTCAAACAAAACCATATCACCGCCGTCTCGCGACTTCCAACCGCAATCCCTTGGTCACGTCACTCGCATCAACATCATACACCCCATTCATTTGCAACGTAACCACACTCATACTATCCTTAATCTGCTCATCAAGTACTTTATCAATCTCCTCCTTACTCACCCCAGCTGCCCTGATCCGATGGTGTCGCAATAATGTCAAGAAAATCGCCGTAAACTCGACTTGCGCCATCTTCTGCCCAGGACAAACCCGTGGTCCCGCAGACCAGGGCAAATAATGTAACACCCCCTTACTTGACGGCTGAAACAGCACATGTGCTGAGCCCTCCGGATTCAGCCAACGTGTAGGACGGAAAGTGTCTTCATCTGTCTCGCTTGCCGATTCGCTTTGCTGAAGATTGAGATTACGCCATATACTGGCGTCACGATGCAGACCGACGACGTGGATGTAGATTGAAATGTCTGCAGGTAACCAATATGTGCCGGAGGATGTATGCAGTGTGACATCCTTTGCAGTCGCTTTGTTGATATGGATCAACGGAGGGAAGAGACGGAGCGTTTCGAGTAAGAAGGCCATTATACGATGGGCATGTGGGAAGACGGTTGTATAGTCTGAGATTTGTTGCTCGTCGTTGTCATCGTCATGAGTAACCTCGCCATTCACACTCGACTCCTCCGGCGGCAGTAGCGCATCAATCTCCTCATACAACCAGTCCTGCCACTCCGGATACCTTGCCAACATAGCAAACGCATACGTCAGCGTATTCGCCGTGGTTTCGAATCCAGCAGCCGTGAAGACAAAAAGATTGCCTCTCATCTCTGCATCACTCAACGCCGCATCCTTCTTCTCCTTGCTCGACGCCGTGATAAGCTGACTGAGAATATTATGCTTGACGTCCCCAGGCGTCTCCTCCAACCGCGCCCGTTCCGCATCCAGCATCGCTTGCGTATGTTTTGGGAACTCGAGCTCGGCGTGGTAGAGTGCTTTCAGTGTTGTGTAGCCTGGTAGGAAGCTGGGATAGATGCGGAGGAACCAGGGTGGCAGTAGTATTGTGCCTTGCATGGCGCTGAGCACGGTTTTGACGCATTCAATGTATGTCTGTTTGTAACCTGTGGGGACGACCTCGTCGGTGTCGTCGTGCCAGGGTTTGCGAGTGCCCATGCCGGCGCCGGAGAGGACGTTTACGGTGCATTTTTTGAGCATTTCGGGGACTTGGTTTGTTGTTGCCGCTGATATTTTCGTGTTGGTGGTGGTGGTGGTGGTAGCTTTTGTGTTTGGTGCTGATGGAGAGGGAGAGAAGATTTCGTCGAGCATGCCCAAGGTCTGCCTGACGCTTTCATCCCAAACTGATTTTGAAATGCGCTCATTGATTACGCTTGCTACGATCTGGAGCCTAGTCAGCACACTGCGTTCGTATTGACTATATTCAGATAACAAGTCTTACCTTGCGATGCCTCGACCAAGTTTGTCCAGCTAAAAATATCACAATCAGTTAGCATTGACCTCATTGACAACAAGATATCCAAGTTGACCACCATCTCGAGATCATAAAGCACATCGCATGACCTCCCGGCACATGAACTCTCGCTCCACATCTCATCCGCAAATAAACAGACCAGGACCAACCAAAAGAAGGAAAAAAGCATTCTCTCACATACCCGTAGTAAAAACATTATCCCCAAACGCACTCAAAATCTTCTGCGTAACAGGCTGTTGCTTAAACTCATCCGGCCTCCTCAAAATCTCGCTCGAAATTTCCGGATCCGCCGTCCAGAGCTCAATGTTCCCCAGACCGGTCAGTATGAATGACTTGATTATTTTATCACCATCATTCGCCTCCTGTCGACAGAAATCCTCAAAGGGACGCATGCCTTCGTGGTACTCCCAGCCGTAGATACACATGTAGATGCGTTTCCATAGTGCATTGGGCAGGTTACGTTTGAGCCATTGGTAGTTTCCTACGCTTAAGACGACCTGTGTGGGGATGTCAGCAATGTGTTAGATTGCCAACCATTATAATTATGGCCATGCTCAGCAGCAATTCCTCGTCATCTTAAAGCTGGCATTCTTGTGCTGCCATCGCCTTTACTCCAATCATTCATAAATTGATATTTTGCACTTCGCCCACGTCACAGTCACAGTCACGATACATCACAAAGCAAAACAAACCACCCCCAAAATATCCTTTATGCAAGAACAGAAAGATAAATATAAAGCATACGTACCCAAGGAATGGCATCCTGATTCACCGGCGTGACAATAAGCGGGAACCCTGTGCGTCGAGCAAGCAGAATATTATGGAAAAGCGCATAAACACATGATGAGATGTAGAGGGTTAGCAGGGTCAGGATTGCTTTGGAGAGGAGGGAGAGAATGGCTGGCATTTTTTGTTGCGTCCTGTAGTATTGTATGTGTGTAGTCACTGATAGTATGGGATAGTATAAGGTAGAAGTTATGTATTTGGTAGAGAGGGGTGAAGCAGGTGACGACGAGCTACTGGTATGTTTCAGCCACATTTTGATGCACGAGTCACGAACTGCATTGTGAGACAAGGTACTGGGTCGAACTGAACGAGAAGCGGTCAAATTGCAGAATGTCGAACGTGAGATATGCCTATGTCACATATGGCAGCAATAAGACAGCACAGAAATGGGGTTTGTCATGAATATTTGTATTGCTAGTAGCTAGCTGTAATCTCGAGCCAACATCTATAATATGTGAAGCTCGTGTTTGATTTGTTGTGTTTGATGAAATCGTGTCCTGCACTTCAAAGATTTCATAATGAAGCCAGTTCTCATGACACCTCAAGTATCATGCTGTCAAAATGCAAAAGGAAAGGTGCTGGAAAATTCCGTCATCATGCCAATCCATCCTAGAAATCAGATGTGATGTGATGCAAGATAAATGCTTGCTCGACTCAACGCGTGCTCGTGAAGAACGACCCATCTTTAACCTCGTGAATGATTCAAAGTAATCATCCACTCCATCGGTGTTGGCCGTATAGCACGCGGAGCTGAGTTGCATGTTGTGTGTTTGGATGTTGTATGTCGTAAATATGTTTAGGCTGTGTCATTGTTCCATGCCAAAGACACCATCGTCATCCTCGTCCTCATCCTCCTCTTCCATGTCAATGTCTTCAGGCACTTCGTTCTCAGGGACGACAGGCATAGTCTGTGGTGTGCCAATCAATTGCAAGCCTCTTGCGGCGGCGGTGAGATCGGCACTCTCGTCGTCAGATGTTCCCTGGTGAGATATAGAGGGGCGAGATCCAGAGCTCCATTGGCGTGCCATGTTGAATCCACCGTATGTAGGAATACTGGAGGGTGCGAGAGATGTGGCTAAGGTTGATTGGTAAGATCCGACAACGGCGCTGTTGTAGCTGTCACTACGTAGACGATTGCCGAGAAGGTCAGGCTTGGCGTGCTCAGTTTGCTCCGGAGTAGAGGTTCTTGAGCTCCTGTCGTCGTCAGACTCATCAACGGCATCGGATGAGCCTGATGCTGCCGGAGAAGCCGAGTCACTTTCTTCCACAACATTGACGATGGCGGCATGCTTGATGTTCATAAGAGAAGATGCAGCCTCAAGGAGTTGGACTTGCTGATGCTTGGAGATTAAAAGCTTCGAGGTCAACTGCCACTCTGGTGTGTGCTCCCATCTTTGGTAAGGATTAGCTGCCGTGGTTACTTTTATTGTGTATTGACAAATCTTACTTGTGCTTGGTCAGGCAACTGCCATGTTTGTAGCCTTTACCACAAACGTCACAGCGGAGTTCGCCAGCAATTGACTTGCTTCTCTCTTTTGACAGCTTTGCGAGTTCGCTAGTCCTTCTGTTACGATTCTTGGTGACTTTGCCCAGAGCAGGTCCGTCCTCGACAGCTTCACTGCTGTTGTCAGGAGACTTGCGGTCTGCAGACGTAGTGAGACGAGCAGAGTCACTCGATACCCGCTGTGCAGCCTGGTTACGAATGGCAGCCAACGCAGAACTGCTCATTGGAGTAGCGACCGAGCTCTTACGGCGGCTAACACGGTTTGCGGAGTTCATCGATCCAAGGGTAACAGATGTAGAGAAGTTTCTTGAAGAGTAGGAGTTGCGGGATGGCAGACTGGCAGCAGTAAGAGTCATCGATGCTCTGGGGCGGCTGACCTGGATATCCTAAAAGACCTGTCAGTGCCAGGCACGGTTGACAGCAAGTAGGAAGTCCCAGCTCATACCCGTGAAGCAGTCATCGTGATTAGAATAGTTGGTTAGAGAGGAATCCGAGGCCTCTCAAGAGTTGTTATTGTCCGATCTTGATTGTGTTTGAAATGAGCCTTTTGGCAGTATTGTTTGATGTAGCCTAGATAATATCTGGATTTCCGAGTTGGATTGAATAGTGCTATGTCCAACGTCGCTGCTTGACAGAAAAGTAGCACAGAAGAGAAAGTAGCAGATGAGCAAAGCGTGTCGGAGAAGAGGGGCTGTGCTACGCGAAGTGTTGTTGACGAAGGCGGTAAGCAAGTCCGGACGGGTTGGTGATGTTGGTCAGGTCAACTGGAGAGAGACTTGGTCCTGGAGGAAGGGATGGATGATGTGATGATGATGGAAGGTGTTGGAGGCTGAGAAATAAAGAAGACGGGAGGGATGCAGGAGTCTTTTTAGAAAAAAAGTTTGGGAAGCTATTCGCTGGACTGGCCTGATTGATTGGAACGCGGAGGTCACACGGGCTTCAAGACATTCTGCATGTGACATTCATACGCTAAATTAAGGTCGAGATGCCCAGCTGCCACGTTGAACCCAATCTAGCCACCTATAGAGCACCTGATAGCCGACTATCACTATCATAGACTCAATTCGCTCAACAGAAGATAATCCCAGTCCGACTGCGCAACAATGGACATGCAATACTGTGGCCTGCCTGGTTTATTTGCTCCCACGTTGCGGTTCAATGATGGATGATGACAACAAAGATAGGCGTGTATTACCCCATATTTCTAGTGGAGACAAAGCCAACCGCTACCGTGTCTTGGTTTCGTCTCGTTGCTTCCGTCCGTAAATGGTAAAAGGAGGAGAGGGGAAACTCCACCACCTTTACTTTTTTGAAAGCAAAAATACTGATGATGATGATTGTTTGCGACAAAACTGTCTCCTAATTGTTATATTTCTGCTCCTGCACAGCAAATAAACAAATCAATCACAGCACATCGTCCGAATCTTAGGAGCTTTTCTGCAGGGATCGTGCTTAGCCTCGCTCGGCACGCGATAACCTTCGAAACCCTGCCGCTCATTTACGATTGAGCCTCGACTTGGTCCTGCCTGATTGTCGAACGTCTCAGATAGCCTCGTCTTCAATTGAGTATATAGGATAAAGAAGGACAAAGATAATAGGCAACCATGTCACTGCCATCAATGACTATTTTTCCAGCACAGCACTTTTCCAATGGCTTTTGTGTAACCTGCCCACTTTCGGTGCCAATGACCTCAGCCGCACTTGATCCACCTCCGTTCCTGGCGTGAACACTTGACTGGATGTCGTAGTCTGGCCTTGTATCGAATGCAGATGCCACGTCGCACAACTCACAGCTTACCCCTCATGTACAACCAATCATAAACGTCAGGTAGAGGTACGTGCGGCTAGGTATCGAGTACGCAATCCTCAATGGGCCACCATTGTCAGCAGGTTCAACCCTCATGCGCCCTGAATGCAGGTCGTCTTTGCCTTTTCAGCCTCTTTTCGTGATTATGGAGGCCGTGCTCATCGACCGATACGAGGACATTGAGAACGTGGTCAGTGAAGAACAAGAAAAAAAGTTATAAAAGAATCATTCGGATTACACCTTTACGAATACTGCAAAACAAACAAGCGCCCGGCGCCCACACCCGCGGTTACAAGAACAGCTGATCACCTCGTGTTTCGGGGCAAAGATCGCTGGCCAGCGATAACCGGACTTCTACCCAGAGTGCTCAGCCACAACCAGCGGTGTGCCGAATACCCCTCGTCGGGCGGAGAGGTACGTCCGCATCTGTCACTCTGAAGATGATGCTCTGGACACAACAGACTTTATCATCAACATCCACCTACAGTTATCGTTTTGTGGCGAGGACAGCGATCATTGTTGTGACCAATTCGTGACAATTGATGTGCTTGCAGCTTTCTCTAGACCTCAGTCCGCGAGAGAAATCATTGAGGGAAATATGACCAAGCCGAACGACTTGCTATCGCGTCATCATCTCGAAAAAATAAAAAGGACTCGTGGCCTACCTTACTCCACTTCTTCAACTTTCATGTCGCACGTGTCGCTCAAGCTCGTACCGGTGTATTACGAGGTTAGCTCTTCAGCCGCAAACTGCGCACGATTACCGCTGTCGTTGTTCGCCGCTATCTTCTCATATCTTATCCAGCCACGACTAACAGATAAGACCATTCTAGCTCGGGGTTCAAGCTCTAGGTCTCAGAGCCGAAGTGTAGATACGGACCGTCGTTGCGATAAGGTTTATCTTGGCTATTGCGGAAGCGCGGCAATGAATCGATCGCTTTGTCTATCATCTTCTCCTGCATCCAAAAGTATCCGAGAAGAAGCTGGATCAACTCAACAAACCCCTCTCGTCTGGAAACCGAGCTTGCCGCTGAGTCTGCTACACAAATGATGCGTCAGAGCAAAGCAGAGCAGTTCAGAGAGGTGCGACACTCATGTACAAGCGACTCTCCTACTACTACCTTACGCAAAGAGCACTGCTTGATCTGGTCACCAAGATCAAATGTGATGAACATTTTGTGTGTGACGAGTCAATCACGCACGGATTCACCGCCGTCGTCCCACATACGGAGCGAATTCCACATCATTGACTTTCAAGGTTTAAAAGAGACTCGCTTGGCCACGATGTCGTGCTCAGTTGTGAGATCCTGACAAATGCCCTTCAAGGAATGGACAGAAAACAACGACCTTGAATTCTTTCTTCATTGGCGAAACTTCACAGTCCAAGACCTGAGACACTTCGCAGCAGGCCCAGACTCTGTCAAATCTCGCAGCACATCTTCAGCTTGGGCACGACCACCTGCTCGCTCGTTCCGCTCTTACTGCGACTTGGACTTCCACGGCCTCACCGCGTCCCACACTCGACAAGACACAATGGAGCTCGCCTATGATGAATATCGCCGAGGCTCTCGCTGGTCCACCTTGATGCTCCACTAGCGGCTGCCACCACAACAACGCGTCCTATATAAACACCGGCAGCACAAAATTATCATATCACGGCCCCTTTAGCTCAGTGGTAGAGCGCGTCACTAGTAACAGATCCTTCCAGGATCACAGCGCATGACGAGGTCATAGGTTCGACTCCTATAGGGGGCAGAGAGCATATTATGGCTTATCAGCTTATTCTTTTGCTCTAGAGACTCTTTTTTGGACTTCTGGATGTGTTTGGGCTGATTCTCAGACGTGAGAGGGCAGTCTGCGGCTTAGCCAGTCCACCCTTTGCCCCAGAGATCTTTTTGGACTCCTGGATGTGCTCAAGCTGATTCTCCAACATAGAAAAGGATGTCTATTCAATCTTTTACTTCTGCAAGTAACCTCTTCATGTCTTTCAAATATTGGTGATATACTGTGCCACAAGGTAAGTATATTTTGATATTCATAAAACTCCACAGGGACAAGGATATGATCTTCGGATTATGGCATCGCTCGCGAAATGGACACTACTGTACATCTTCTGCAACTATGCCTGCCCGGAAGGTGCTGCTGAGACTTTCTCTTAGAACAACTGTCCTCCAACCCAGTTCGTGAACTCTTAGTACAACGGGGTCGGACACTATTTTGGCATCGTGTTACGATTCGAACAGACGTCACCTAGATCCTATCAAATTGGAAGCCGGCTTTCACACGTCAAGATGATCAAATCAACCCTCCACGCGGACAAACATTTCCTATGCATCACAGTCAGCTCAGAGGACAGCATAGACCAATTTAGTAGCAAGGAGAGGGCTCTCACAATAGCTATCGTGTTTCATCCGTCCGAAGTCTTCCATATCCAAGATAATCCTCCTGTAAAAACAAACATCACTTGAGACGGATCTCGACTTAACAGTCAGGGATGTCGCAGACTCCTTTCACTCGACTGAGTTGTTGGATAAACGACCCCGAAGACTTCTTCGTACGAATCAATCATCTCCACGCACCATTCAATTGAGACTGAACAACAGTGACGTTAGGCTTGCTTCATTCAGCTCCTTTCGATCTTTTTAGATTCGACAACCAGACTATACCGCCACGTGTATAATATTCGGAAAATGGCATAATATGAAGCCGACGAGTATGTGTTGTGCTCAGAAGCCGAGCATCATCAGGCATTGGGGCTGGCCGGCTACGAATGAAGAATCAGCTGATGTTGTTGTGAGTGACTTTGGTAGTTTTGAAGTGAAGCTTCATCAATGAACTGGTGGCCAACCTTGTGATATCTGAATCGAAGGACCATTTATTGTCAGAACGAATGTGAATTTGGAGTCGAAAGTTATGGATATAGATGTGAACGAACTGTGATAGATGTCGTAGACTCGAATTGGGTTTTATGTTCTGTTCTGCAATTCTGGATGTTGTCTCGATTATCGTCGTTACACCAAGCAAAACCTGTGAGCTGATGTGGTCTCAAAGCACAAACCTGAGTCCTGTTAAGCGCCACCGACACTCTCTGCAGCCCGAATTGATATGAGATTGTTTGTACTAGACAATTGAACAAGCTACAAGAACATACGAAAGATGTACTATCACCACGTCGAGACTCCTCTGAGGACACGAAGAAGCTTGCTATGCACACAGCAAAGATTGTGGAGGATATCAAAAACAATGAATATACAGGCGCAGCATTTGAGTACAATCAGTAAGGGTACCAAGGTTATCCGTAACAACCAAGGAATGGCTATGGTCAGCAGCCGCTACCTCCTTAGAATGCTCGCAACACTTATGGACAATCTCAACAACAACAGCAAGGTGCTTCCCCAATGCGAAACCCGTCAAGTACGCAAGCCTGCAGTTATGGAGTACATCCAAGGTCTGCCTGGAGAGAACTTTCAGCAATTCCTGGTCATCCTCGACATCGAGCATAGCGACAGATGCACCTGGTACTCGCAGCAATCAGTACCTTTAGGAGAGCCGTCTCGTTGCACATCAAAATCTGACCCACTACCATGTCTCGAAACCTTTTACTGGTGACACTATCATTCGCTTCCTTGAAAGCAATATCGACAGGCTACACCACATTATTGTAATCAAATAAATTACTACCGTCCACCAAGCTATACTTTACTCTCGAAGAGCATTGCCGTCCTCGTCCACATCCACGCCCATTTCACGGCCAAGTCAACGTCATCTGCGCGCTAGAAGAACAGACCGAAGCTATCATTGTCGATATCGTCCTCCACACACACTAAGATCTAGTACGGTATACCATATATGTCGAGGCTTTAGAAAACACCTAGGGCGTGATAATCAACGATGCCTAGCCACATCCTGACCTTAGTGGCTCAGACCTGACAGTAACCATTCTTGTAAAGTGAGGAGAACCAAAACCTCGCCAAGTGTGTTTAGCGCAGAAAGCAAATGAAACCTGGCAGTGTTGCTTTGAACAAGCGAAGGTCCAGGTATGCCGAAAAGATTGCAGCGATTGTCCCTGGGAGATTACCCTTTTTCTCTGAGCCATTGTTTTAGCTCGAAGCGCTGCCGCACCATTCATAACTATACCTAAGCAATAGTTCATGATTAGAGACATCATGGTTCCCATTCGTCACCCTCTCGAGATTTCCTCATGTTGAGCAGACTCGTAAGAATTTCCCAGCATTCCAGCACGCCTCTCACCTAGCAGAATCTATCTACCTCACACACTATCACAAATCCAATCTCAGCAATCACTCTCGGTAAGCTCCACCCGGCCATACTAAGTACAAGGACTATGTTTGAGCGCTCCAGCATATTTCAGCATTTTTCAGGAAACACTCCAAGACGACAGTCAATCGTGTTGACTCCTTCAGCTACATCTAGTAAACATCGTGAGGTGGCTGCCTGGACTTACCGGGACGCTATGCCGAACGCAGTATTCAGCAGAGTAGAAGCAAGGGAACGAATACCGCGACAAATAACCAGATCTTCCCTGATAAGGCAGCGTTTCAACACTACCTCATCGCATGCTTCCTTGCACTTCCCCTCCTCCACCACCATTACACAGTTGTGGCACTTCCATGCCGCCATTCGTTCACTCCTCTTAAGGCTGGCAGATACCAGTATGCCTCCGCCAATTCACCCTTACCCAGCACAAGTATTGTCCTTCCTACTGTGATTGCGAAATGTGTAGACAAACGAGTTGAAGTGTAGTGTTATTAAGCATTTTCTAGACAAGAAGAGTGACAGTAAGTAGGATGAGGCTTGAGGAGTTTCCCTTGATGTGCGACTAGCGTTGTTATACTGATCTTATGTTGTGATAAAAGTACTACGGCGTAGAGAATGAATGTAGTAGATTTGAAAAGAAGATGATATTAGTAGTGTAGAACGTGGTCGTGAGCAGGCTGAATACGCTATATCCTTGCTATCCTCGAAAAATCAACGAGAAAGACGTCGTCTGATCCGTGCTGCGTATTTGTAGTCCTCTTTCCTCCGGCGCCACTCTGGTGACCAGCATACTGTCGTTTCTGAGTAAAGATGTGACTACGGATGTTACGTTCCGACAAAGGAATTAGGTAGTGTCGAGTAAGTAAGAAAGAGGTGGGAAGTGTGTCACTAGAGGATATGGGAAGTCTATTCCGCGATGAAGTGAAATGTAGGTATTTAGAGGTGCTTATTCCGAGGTTGGCAGAGTGGAGTGATGAGGCGAGGTGAGGTGAGGTGAAGACCGTGGAGCGGGCGCTTTGAAAGACAATTTGAAAGGGGAGGATGAAGGGCGAAGGGACATATATCTGTAGAAAGACCTCGACTCACTAGCAGTCTCTAGGTGTGCATTTCCAGCATGATATCAACATTGACAATTTGCACACATCAGCATGCCTCACATACGCACAAGCTCTGCATCGGCCATTCTGATGAAGATCTTTATCACAATATTCATCGACATAGCTCGTACATGTACCAGGGAGGGAGCTGCAGGGAGGGTATATCGCATGACTCTCATTGTGAAGGAGTTTGGGGGATACGGCATAGCCAGCCATCATCTATCTGCTCCGGTTCAGTACTCTACTCACAACGGCGAAGTGGTCAGAGACGGACGATATACGACAGAGCCCGACTCATAATCATCCAGTTTAGCAGGTGTATACGCACTGAACCTTTGTCGAATCCAAGTAGGATGTGTGGCATGGAGATATCCAGCTTCGTTGATGGAATCGCACTCTTTGGAGATTGTCACTCCGAGGTGACGCTTGACGAAATAAGAACGATTGCTTGGTGGTGTTGCTTCGTTCGCTGAATATATCGTGGCGTGAATCGTGCCAAATATACTGTATTTACCGTATTGTAGCATCACAAGAGCTCGCACGGATCAATGTCTTCACGGGGTGTCTTTTATAACATCTTTCTGGGATGTTGGGTTGAGATCTGTTGTCTCCCATAGTATGAGAGGCTCTTCGCAGCACCTTTTTCTGTTGCACTCCTGCAGCATGCTCTCTGGCCCTACCAATTCTAACCTACATGCGAATCATCTAACGTATAATCATCAGTCAGTAGGAACAGTGCGGTCGAAGGGACCAATGTTGGTTTACTTTGGAGGGATTTGTTGTTGATGTGTACAACAAACAAGCATAGCATTGTGACTCAGTTTCTCAAGGAAGAAAAGCTCTTTTACTAGTCTGTTATTTGATACCTTTCATACCTTTCTTAAAAATGCTTGATATTGGCGTCTTTAGGAGGTGAGATGGGAATGGTGCTGCGTGAGAAATGTAGGAGGATGATGTGACGCTGCATAGTAATAACAAAGGGTAGTAGAGCTTAGGCTCGTAGCTGCGTGTAGTCAAGTATTCGTTATCGTGGTTTTCTTCTTTCTTCTTCCTATACATACAGTATAGCACGTCAAGTCAAGAAGGTTTCTGTCAATGCAATGTCGTATATGCATTCGTACCTGTACCGCAGATAGCGTGATGTAACGAGCTACTTACTGCGCCAAAACAGCTGGCTGGCCAATCACATACATTTCACATCTCTAGCTCGATGGCGTACTGTTGTAGATATTGAACACAGCGCTCACCTCTGATGATCACCTCTGATGATGCCTGCTGGGGCATTGCCAGCTCAGAGAAGCAAGCAACAATGACGTATAAGGTCAGTAAGTTGTGTGATACATGTAGTTTGAAAAGAAGAAAGCCACGATGACAGAAAGGCTTGAGGAAAGAAAGCTTCAGTACTCCCGATGAACAGACGACTAAACCTTGTACTGCATAAAGTTGCAAATCAGCATGGCGGGAGCTTAAGACGCCATCTGGTTACTGTAAATGTGAATGCAATGTCGTACATGGCATGTATTCTGCACGAAGTAACTGGTACATGTACGCACTGTAGCATCAGACCTTGTCAACTCACTTCTGCAGAAGCTCAAACCAAACACCTTTAAGACAGAAACAACATCGAATGATAGACTACCAGAAGACGTGAGACCTTTGCTTAAACCGAGATATTAAGTATTAGATTATTACTATACCACCTAGACTAGACTAGACTAGACTACTATTAGAGACGATAGGAAATAAGAAAAAAGCTTTTCGCTTTCAGTCATCCGCCATCCACCATCCATGCTCGCCCGTTGCGTCGAGGGGGGTATACTATATACAAAGAAAAATATGCGTCGCTCCAGATGATCATACGAGAAAAGAGAAAAGAGAGAAACGCCGTCGCTATGTACACTTCCAATTTGCAGTCCAATATCCCAGCCATCCTGATATTACCATACCATCCCATTTGAAGACTTCTCTAAAAGCCCAACTTAGTCTTGACCCAAGCAGCAGCATCATTAGAGTAGCGATCAAAGTAGTTCAAGTGGTTGGCAATGACAAAAGGACCAGGGCTCTCAGTGCAGCAAACAGGGTCAGTCTCATCACAGTAGTCGCGAATGAGATCGCTGAACAAGTTCATGTTGGCGAGCGAATCAGGGTAGCGAGGGTTGTCTGAGCTCCATGCAGATCCATTGAGGTAGTTGTAAGGCTGGTTGGCAACGTGGCGGGTGTTGCCGAAGAAGAGAGCGGCGCCGATTTGGTTACCAGGGGAGGTGTAGGGGCTGAGAGAAGGGTTATAGCCTTCGACACACTTTTGCACGCCGAATACTGATCCGCCTCCACCAAGCATGTTGCCGATGATGTCGGTACCTTGGGAGTAACCACTGACGACGAGCTTGGAGAGAGGGCAGGTTGCAGCATAGGCGGACATCTGGGCGAGACCGTTGCTGGAGCCTTGAGTGACACCGACACAGTAGTCGATATCGAGAGTGTTTTCGTATAGGATGTTCTCGTAGTCGCAGCTGGGAAGACCATTGCAAATTGCGTCGACTAGAGTGCCTTGACGGCCGGGGTATGGCTCGTTATTGCCCTTGGCAATGAAGATGTGGACGTCTTTGCAGGAGGCAGCGTTTGTAGGACCGGCTGGAGGAGGAGGAGATGCGGTGGTCGGAGCAGGGGCGGGAGCAGCAACAGTAGAGGCTGGTGTGATATAGGTGTTCGGCCAGCTCACAAGCACACCATTTATAGTTGCGTATATGTACTCGGGGCTTTGCGCGGTGGATGGAGGAGGAGTAGTGGTTGGCGCAGGGGGAGTAGGGGCGGGAGCAGCAACGGTAGCTGCAGGAGCAGGACCGTAAACCCAAGAAACCAATTGGCCGTCAATGGTTGCGGAGACCCAAACGGCACCACCTGGTGCAGCAGTTGTGGTGGGTGCAGGTTGGTTTTGCCACGAAACGACTTGACCGTCGATTCTAGAAGATGTTAGGCTTGTTCAAACCACCATACATTGTAACAAGACTTACGTGGCAGTAATCCAGTCACGCTTCTGGTTTGCAGGAAGTGCAGAGACTGTAGCGACAGTGGCAAGGAAAGTGGTTAGCCATTTGAGGGATTGCTGGGAGGGCATGACGTCGAAGTTTGATTGCAAGAGTTGTGGAAGAATGTCGCTAGCTGTGGTTGTTGTTGGTGGTTTGAGAAAGAAGAGAAGCTAGCTAGAAAGCAAAGAGGATGGAGAGTGTAGTATGTAGTGCGAGAGAAGTAGAAGCTCGTGCTGGATGGAGAATATCGAGAAAGATATTGGAGAGCGGTGTTGCCGCAGCAATATATAGTCGTTGGCCTCTCGTGTGTGGCATTGGCATTGGCATTGGCATTTCGTGAGTGTCGTTCACTGACAAGCTGTTCAGCTCGCATGACCTATTTACGGCCAAGCTTCGGCTCGATGTTGACTAGTTCCAACGTATATAACGTCGTCCCAAGTGACTGTCACTCTATTTTTGAGACGGGAACGAAGGATCTGAGAATATCCTTCTTGGAATCACTCTGAATCACTCTGAAGCGTATAGAAACAGTGTATGACTAGTCGTGGCCAACCTCTATCATAGTTACTAGGAGACAAACGACGATGTCAAATCGGCTGCACAGAACAGTACAGAAGCTGAAGGTGGAAATTCCCCAAGGCTGAAATACCTATTACAAGGTCTTTTCATGCGACGGCCCGCATCTCACCCAGCAAACCTTATTCTTTGCCCTTGGAGACCAGATCCTTACATGGCTTGAACGAACGCTCCTTGCTTCGATCGCAGCGTATAGGTACTTTGATCCATTCGTACCGTGCTGAGAGACGAAAAAGACGGCACCTGATATTTCCCCTTGGCTTCTAGCTTTCCACCACGGCTTGCCATCTTGACAATCGCAACAAGAATAGCGACTGAGAACAAGCCTGCACGTCATGGTAAAAAAAGAGTAATGCCAACGCAGTGCCAAGGTAGATTAATATTTACAGTATACAAGCCAAGCAAACGAACTAATGCCGATGCATAATCTTCGGTTCCGGCTATTGTGCAAAGGCGAGTGGTTAGAATCAAATCTGTATACCACTTTCCATTACATGACAATGTCACTCGGCCAGCCAAGGGTCCGGCGTAACTCCGCTATTAGATTATGTGCAACATACGTACTCCACCACGGACAAGTTTCAGACTCGTTTCAAGATGAACTCTGCTTCTATCCTTGAATAGAGCAGTGTAATCAATAAATGTAATCTTTGATATGTGTAATAGCGCCCCAGCATCATCATCACAACACAAATAAGAATCATGCCAAGTGGTTAGATGACTCCAAGAGGTTGAAAATAGATAGCATCAGTCATGGTATAGTATTTTTATAAGGAGGAAGGAAATTCATAAAACATAATCCTGTTATGATACAGTACGACAATGCTCTCACATCAATAAACCTTAGCCCAATGACTACTGCTCTTCCCAAACCCGAACGCCATATCTTGCCCATGTATGTTCTAGTGTGTGCGCGCCAGGCGTAACATGATTTCCTTTCATCCTATAACCTTCAGAGCAGCACCAGATAGTTTGATGGTGCTATACCGATCTCCCCAGTAGCCTTCCTTGCCTGCCACCATCTTCCACTCACATCTGAAATGTCCAGAATCTCGTGTTTGGCAAAGCTGATTTCATTCGCATCGTCCGAGTTCGCATCATACGAGTAGATAGCTCGGGCTCGGTAAGGGTATTCTGTCGGTTGTGTCACATCCCCATCTTCACCAACATTCATGCCTGCTGAATTGGCGGCGTATACCTGCGAATTGGTCCCAGTGCCTGGATATTGCACGGATCCTCGCGAATCGTCTTGTACTGTGGATGTCTCTAGACCAGCTAGGTTCGAACTGTACGTTGCAGGAGGAGTGTTTGTCGTAGTAAAAGGTTGCTGATTATCAACATACCGCGCCGACAGATGGCGAGAACTCCTGGCAGAAGTACGACTGCGGTGGTCGCGGTTCATTGAGAAAGAGTCGACAAATGAACGGGGTCGTGCTTGTGCTTCAGAGCCAAAGTAAAAGATCCAGACAATCTGAACGTGTTAATGTGACTTCGATCAGTTCAGTAAAGTGACCACTTACGTATACTATTGACAATAAAATGAATCCTGCTGCGGCTGCTTCAGAGGCGCCTGCTACAGAATAGATGAGTTGATTTGCAGCTGATGTCGTGAAGGTCAGTGCCACGGCTAAGTAGCCCACAATCTGTCGGGGTGTCAGTCTCTCACAGTAGACGTGCCCACAGAATAGTACATACTGCGATGCGATATGTATAGACCGAGCCGGAGACGATAGTCAAGAGAATGCCCAGATTGCAGAAGAAGCAGTACACCAAACTCCACCACGCGAAGTTGGGATATGTCCTCTCAATCGCATCCAGTATAGATGATACGAATGCTATCAGCCACGCCATCTACTTCATTTGTCAACAAACGTCCCTCTTATAGACTCTGGTTCGAAACATACCACCGCAATCGATACCGTCGCAAGCGCAAAAGGATCACCAACTAGATTTACCAGTTTGAATCGTCTTCTTGCTCGCATTCCTCTTCTACTACCTGCTACCTCCATCTTTCGTGGGTAGGTGTTGTCCATGTGCGAGATTGTTTATGCTCTTGACTGTAGAAGCAAAGTATACACGATATCGATGTCGACAAGAGGGAAGTATGGCGATCGATGTTCTAGCGCGCGTGAGAGACTTGAGTATCGTAGTGACGGCGCTTATGAGGGATCACCAGGGTCAAGTAGGGGAAAGCGAGGGCGACGCGGCCCGTCGCAAATGCAGTTGATCTGATCTGGATAATGAAAGAATATTCAGCGAAGATCGCAACAGCTGAATGGGGTCGAGGGAGGAGATGCTGGGGGACGAAAAAAGAGCGACTGTAGTTGGAGAGATGGTGTTGTTGAGGTTCAGGCAAATGGGAGAGCACGACAACTCAGGTACGAGACGGAAACTGGGCAAGGCTTGGCAGGGAAGGCACGACTCGTCCATGGGCCATGAGGGAATTAACCTTTCTTATCAGAGAGAACAGTTGAATGCATTCAAAGTATCATGTCTTGGTGCACGAGAGAGGTCGACTACAGCATATCATCTCTAGCCTGCGCAACCTCACGACGCCTAATGACTCTCTCCACGTCAAGAAGCCGCTCTTCCCAATCTGCCAATTGCTCGCCAGAAGTCAAAACTAAATCTTGATGCCATCGCGCTAATAGTCTGGCTGTTCGCTCTCGCAATTCTCCAATCTCATTCTCCTGGGCCCGCTGCCTTGCCTGTGCCATGGCAAGACTCTCCTGCATTGCAACAAGTGGAACCAACATAGACGCATCCTCAAGCTTGATACCTTCCAGATTACTCAGAATAGATTGTGCTGAATAGAAGGTAGAAGCAGTAGCCAGCACGATAGATACTTTGTTCGATTCTAAGAGGTCCGCTTCGCTGGAGGGTACAGTGCCATTATGGATCGAAGATGGCAGGGATGCGCCTACGAATTGTTAGGCACGAGTCACACGTTTTCAGGCCTTGGAATCTTCCTACGCAGTTGTAGTAATTCGGATATCACTGGAGACTCTCTCGTCAAGGTGGACAATCGTTTGTCTAAAGTTGCAAGCCTGTCGGGTATTGAAAGCTGACTAGACGCGCCAGCATCATCAGAAGTCACCGATTCATCTGCATTCGTTCCTGTCAGGACGTATTCGAGACGAGTCAAGCGCCATTCCAGCGCCGGCAATACATCGTCCACTGTAGTTGACATTTCATCATGTTTTCATAGAACGAGTGAATCACGACTGTTGTTTCAGGTCATGATGTTTAAAACAAACTGATCTGCAGTTTCAGAAATAGAGATAGAAATAGGGCTGCGCTCGTGCCTTCTTTGTTGTGGCCCTGACGGCTTGGCACATATCTCCTCCACCTTTCAATTGCTCATTCGAAATCGCTCTATCATATCGCTTCCTGCCCAGCTTGTGCTCATCTTGCTTTCATACTGCGTCGAATTTACCATTCCCCTGAGACAACTGATCCTGGACATCCGCCACCTCGTACACCACAATCCTCCGCATAAAACCCTCATGCCACGATAAACAATATTAGAACTGTCTGTATATAAGCAAGATGAGCTACGGTCTCAACGTGGATCGAGCCGCTAGTCGGTCTGCCAGTTCAGCTTCCTCGAATCGATCGAAGTCAGTAATATGAAAGAGACTATACAACACAAGGTGTCCTGGGCTAACCTTCAATGAAAAGATCTCGGCATGGAGGAAAGAATGAATTATTAGGACAAGCCAGCTGGCTGAGTAGTGTGGTGAATCTGGTGAACACAAGTATGTCTTAAAGAGTTGCCTAGGGCTGAGCTTTCTTGCTCACACGCTGTCCTTAGTTGTCGGAGCTGGAGTTCTTGCAATGCCTCTCGCATTATCACACATGGGCATAGTCCTAGGAACAATCGTTATAGTATGGGCTGGCCTCACAGCTGGCTTTGGGCTGTATCTACAAACAAGATGCGCAAGATATCTGGAAAGAGGACGATCATCATTCTTTGCATTGTCGCAGATTACATACCCGAAAGCATCCGTGATTTTCGATGCGGCGATAGCAATAAAGTGCTTCGGCGTAGGCGTGTCTTACCTGATTATCATTGGAGACCTTATGCCGGGTGTTGTTCGAGGTCTTAACAGCACCATTGGCGACGACAGCTTTCTCATCGATAGACATTTCTGGGTTACAGCATTTATGTTCGTGGTTGGATTTTCTTAAGATAGTAAGAAAAGTGCTAATGCTTTTAAAGGATCGTCGTCATCCCTTTCTCGTTTCTCAGAAGGCTCGACTCGCTTAAATATACATCTATCGTTGCTTTGATATCCATTGGTTATCTAGTCGTGCTTGTTGTGGCACATTATGCTATCGGAGATACCTGGAAGAGCAGAGGCACGGTCCGTGTTTTCCAGCCTCAAGGCGCCGCTCAAGTGCTCGCCAGTCTGCCAGTGATGGTGTTCGCCTATACTTGTCATCAAAATGTAAGTCTGCATCTAGGCCTAAAATATGGTAAAGCTGACCCAAGCAGATGTTCTCAATCTTGAATGAGATGGCAGACCCTGCACCGACCAAGACTCTTGGGGTAGTGACTGCAAGTATAGGTTCAGCTGGTGTCATTTACGCAGTAGTGGCCATCACTGGCTATCTTTCCTTCGGTGATAACGTGTCTGGTAACGTGGTGGGAATGTGTAAGTTACTATGCACACTCTTCCAGTTTCAATATGTG
>Ga0160428_1001006_pt1 | contig 24354 bp, 25 predicted proteins | sample SolpanmetagenomM_FD_108198 | JGI IMG/M metagenome (GOLD analysis project Ga0160428, IMG submission 108198) | Solar panel surface microbial communities from Lawrence Berkeley National Laboratory, California, USA - M | ecosystem: Engineered > Built environment > Solar panel > Unclassified ... | reverse complement strand
GGTATTGCCGTCCTCGTCTTGATACGCCTGCGCCGCATAAAGCCCGGGCGGCACCTCGATCGTCACCAGCACCGGGCCAGGATGCGCCTTGGCCTGGCCGTTATAGGAGCAGTGCGGTTGCAGGAACTCCGCTTCGCTGCAAACGGCGACCATCACGTTGCCCTTGCTGCTTTCGACCCCGTCGACCACGATCTGCAACGGCGCCGCCGCGGCCGTGCCGGCAATCAGGCTTACGATTGCGCCGTATAGGCCCGCCCGCGCCAAGTAGCCTTTCCCCCCGCCAAGGATCGCCCGAGGCTCCACCACTGCACCACCAGCAACCCGGCGACTCCCACCGGATGCAACACTGCCGACAGCACCGGCTGCACGAACCGCTTCGCCAACACCAGCCGCAGCCCGATCCCACACGCCAGCGCCAACGCGGCCGGCCAACTCGGCGCCACGACCATCAGAACCAACGGCAACACCTGCCCGATGAACAAGATGGCCGTCCAAACCGGCAACGCGCCCGGCTTGGCCATTCCCTCCGTCGCGTTTTTGCATAAACCCTCCCAAACCTGGGCCGCGTTAACGTACATCCGGCACCGGGCAAACTCGCCGGCGTCGAACAGATCCGTTTGCGACCCGACGTGCCGGAACGCACGCGGCAGCATGAGTCCATCATGAAGTGATGCCCGAATTGCGGCATGCCCTCCCGCCGCGCGATAGGCCGTCCGTCGTGCGATGAATAATTGTCCGCACCCTGCTCCCAACCCTGGCGATATCGACGAGCGCATCACCGCCATCGGCAGAAAGCCGAGCAGCAGGAAATGGATCAACGGTAGCAGCAGCACTTCCGACCAGGTTACCGTCACCTGCCGCGGAAATCCGCTGCCGAGCCCGACCGCCGGGTTGCGCTGCATGAACCCGGCCATGCGACTGACCGCATCCGGCGCCAGCCGCACGTCGGCGTCCACGAACACCATCAACTCGTGCGACGCCCGCTCCGATAACCGCTGACATGCATGTTGCTTGCCCGACCATCCCGCCGGCAGCGGCGGCGCCGACGCCATCACCAGCCGCCGATCACCGATGCCTGCCAATATCTCCGGCGTACGATCCGTGCTGCCATCATCGAGCACCACCAGCTCGATCTCCACACCCTCGCTGGCCAGCACCGCCGCGCAGGCCGCCGCGATATTGACCTCCTCGTTGCGAGCCGGGATCAGCACGGACACTGCCGGCCGTCCCTCCGCAGGCGCCGGTACCCGCAGCAGCCGAAGGTTCACCAGGGCCAGCCCGAGCGGAAACGCCGCCAACGCCAGCGACACCCAACCCCACACTACTCCCGCCCCCCATGCGACACGTCGACGACCCGGCCGGTCAGCACCGACCGCACCCGCCGGTACAGGCTGTAGATCGGCCCAACCGCCGCGCTGCCGCGCATCACCCGCTTGAAGGCCCGCGCATCGCGCCGGAGGCTGTCGGCGGCAAGCGCATCGACCGTCTGCGTCAGCTCGTCTTCGAGCAGCCCCGTCCACTCGGCGACGCTCCGCTCGCGACCAGCGGTGATCGGCGCGCCGAACCGGGCCAACGCCTCGGGCTTGCCTTCATTCCAGAACGGATATTCCACCGCCAGCGGCAACACGGTGACGCCCGGCACGCGTCGCAGCAGATGCGCGATGCCGGGTCGTAGCCGGATGGGTCGTTGTCGAACGTCGGCGAATTCGCCCTGCGCCGTGATCCACAGCACGTGGTTCGGCACGGCCAGTAAACGGCCGGAGATGTCGAGGAAGCGAGCCGCCCCACGCGAACTGCCGAGTTCGATCCCGAACACGCCCATCCGCTCGAGCAGCCCGTACTTTTCCAGTGCCTCGGCATCCATCGGGCCGAAACCGGCTCGTCCCGGCATCAATGTCTGCTGAAGCAAGATAAAGAACGCCGGATCCCACCAGGATGGATGGTTGGAACAGATGATGATCGGTCCGGCCGGCAACACGGGCAGCCCGGCCCGTGCCACCCGCACCGCGTTGAATTTGCGCCAGAACAGCCAGCGCAAATACCATCCGAACGCCCCGAACAGAAAGGGCGAGCGTCGCCCGACCGGATCGGCCGGTCTAGGCACTGACGGTTGCCGACATATCCTGGTTGAGGCTGTCGGCCGCGATCCACCCACTCATCAGCACCATCGGCATCCCCGGACCAGGGTGCGCCGCGCCGCCGGCGAGATACAATCCGGCCAGGTCACGCGACCGGTTCCCCGGCTTGAACGCACCATTCACCTTGCCATGGCTGGCCAGGCCGTAGATCGCGCCGTTCAGCACCTTGTAGCGATCATGGATGCCCTGCGGGGTCAGATGCCGCTCGAACACGATGCGCTCCTCAAGGTCCGGCATCCCCGCGCACCGCTTGAGCTTGTCGAGGATGACCTGGCGGTAGGCGGGGAACATCTGCGTCCAATCGTGATGCGGCCGCAGGAACGGCGTGTGCACCAGGACATAGAGCGCCTCGCCACCGGGCGGGGCTACGCCCGGCTCGGTGCGGCCGGTCGCCGCGATGTAGCAGGTCGGGTCGGGCGCCGGCTCGCCCTTGCCGTAGATCCAGTCGAACTCTTCCTTCGGATCCCGCGAGAACACGAAGTCATGGTGCGCCAGATGGTCGTAGGCGCGGTCCAGCCCGAGATACAGCACAACACCGGAACACGCCGGGTCGCGGCTCCAGCGCTTGGCGAACTTCTTCGCCGGTGCTCCGCCGACCAGCTCGCGCATGGTCCGCACGCTGTCCATGTTGGAGACCACCGCCGACAAGCGGACGATCTCGCCCGACGCCGTTTCCACGCCCGTGACCCGGCCACTCTCCGAGATGATCCGCGTCACCTCCGTGCTGGGTCGCAGATCGACCCCGAGTTCGCCAGCAAGCTTCTCCAGCGCTTCCGGCACCGCGCGAGTCCCACCCATGGGGTACCAGACGCCACGATCGGTCTGCATGTGCGCGATGCTGCACAGCACCGCCGGCGACTGATACGGCGAGCTGCCGACATACTGCACGAAATGGTCGAGCATCTGCGACACCCGTCCATCCGGCACGCGCTTCCTGATCTGCGCCGCCACGGACGTTCCCATCCGGAGGCTCAGCACCTCCTTCAGCGTCTCGAGATTCATGCCCTTCATGCTGAGCGTGTCGCCGATGCCCTCGACCGACTTCCAGAAGAAGAACTTCTCCGACACTTCATGCAGCTTGCGGCTCATGGCCGAGAAGTCGCGATACCCGGCAGAGTTACCTGGCGAGAACGCATCCAGCGTTTCCACCATGGTATCCATGTCCTCGCGCAGGTCGAGCACGCTGCCGTCCTCGAAGAAGCAACGCCATTGCGGGTCGAGCCGGCGAAGGTCGAGGTAGTCGGACATCTTGCGTCCGGCTTCGTTGAACACGCGCTCGAGATTGCCGGGCACCGTGAGGATCGTCGGCCCCATGTCGAACCGGAACCCGCCCTCGTTCAGCACCGCTGCCTTGCCGCCCAGCCACGGGTTCTTGTCGAACAGGACAACCTTGTGCCCGCGAGCCGCCAACGTGCACGCTGCGGCCAACCCGGCCAGCCCGGCGCCCACGACGCCGACCGGCAACCGGCCCATATCTGAAATCGCGTTCATCGCGGCCCGCTCCAGTCGCTTAGAAAATTTGTGCTTGTCATTACAATGCTTCCGCGATCGCGGGGACGTAGTGGTCCGCCGCCATCGCCGACGGCGCGCTCCAGTCCGGGTCGATCCCGAGATCCTCGGTGAGCAGCCGTGACGTGATGCGCGCGCTCTCGAAGATCACCGGCAGTCCGCTGCCCGGATGCGTGCCGCCACCAACCAGGTAAACCGAGTTCAGGTCTTCGAACCGGTTGCGTGGCCGCCAATGCAACATCTGGCGGATGTTGTGCGCCAGATTGAAGGTCGCGCCGCGATAAACGGACAGGTCATCCTCCCAATCGCGCGGAGTGATGACCTTCTCGAACCGGATGCGGCTCTCGATGTCCTTGATTCCGATCCGCTCCAGCCGCTGTAGGACCATCTGACGGTACTGCGCCTGCTGCGCCGGCCAATCCACGCCGCCTTCGACGCGATGACCGACCGGGACCAGCACGTAGAGCGTGGAATGCCCTGGAGGCGCCAGGGCCGGGTCGGTGACGCAGGCGTTCTGCACGTAGAAGCTCGGCTCGCCCGGAGCCTGCCCGGCCTCGATCTCCGCCAGGTTCCGCCGATAGTCGGTCGACAGGAAAATGGTGTGATGCGCCAGGTCGGGGATGGATCCCTCGATGCCGAGGTACATCATGAACGTCGAGCAAGAGAACTTCTTCTTGGCGATCTTGCGATCGGTCCAGCGCTTGCGCTTGGCGTCCGGCACCAGCGTCGTCATCGTCTGCGCGAAGTCGCTGTTGACCACCAGCGCATCGTATCGGTGCTCGACCTCGCCGATCCGCACGCCGACGGCGCGCTTGCCTTCGAACAGGATCTCGTCGACCCGGTCGTTGGTGCGCACGGTGGCACCCAACTCGCGTGCCACCTTGGCCATCGCCGCGATAACGGCGCCGGTGCCGCCACGCGGGTGATACACGCCGTATTCGTATTCCATGAACGACAGGATCGTGAACAGGCTCGGGCACCGGAACGGTGACATGCCGAGGTATTTGCTCTGGAAACTGAACGCCAACCGGACCCGCGGGTCCTTGAAGTGCGACGCCAGATCCTGATCCACGCTGCGATGCGGCCGCAACATACCAAGGCCCTTCAGCACGTCGGGCCGGCCAAGGTCGCGGATGCTGTTGAATGCCGACTCCAGGATCGGCCGGAACACCGCCAGCTTGGCCCGGTTATCCGCCATGAAACGCGGAAAGGCGTCGGCATCCGCCGGCGACAATCGCGCGATCTCCGCCGACATCCGCTCCGTGTCGCCAGTGGCGGAGATGGAGGCGCCATCCTCGAACACGAGATTATATTGTGGGTCCAGCCGGATCAGCTCGACCTCGTCGGCCAGCTCCCGCCCACACGCCGCGAAAATGTCTGCCAAGACGCGCGGATACAGAAAGAACGTCGGCCCGGTATCGAAGCGGAACGTGCCCCGCTCGGTCCCGGCCGTGATGGTCGCCGATCGGCCGCCCAGGACCTCCCGCGATTCATGCACCGTCACGTCCACACCGGCTTTTGCCAGCAACATGGCAGAAGCGAGCCCACCAGGGCCGCCTCCAATTATCCCGACTCGCTTGTTCATGCGATCAACTTACCCTCAGCGATCCGGTTCGGCATACGTGACCCTAACCTCATCCTCTCGACGCCGGTAGAGTTGGCCCCATGAACGAAAATGTCATCGCTCCCATTCTCGTGAGGGCTAGGCAGGCCGGCGTAAGCTGGGCCGCCACGCCGATCAAGCGCCGGCTGGCCGTCATCGCACGCTGCCGGCACGCCATCGTCGCCAACGCCGAAGCCCTTGCGGCCACCAACCCCCGACCGCTGGCCGATACGCTGTCGGCCGAGATCCTGCCGCTCGCCGAAGCCGCCAGCTTCCTGGTCGGCAACGCAGCGGGCATCTTGGCGACCAAGCGGCTGGGCCTGGGTCCGCTCTGGCTGACCGGCGTGCGCCAGGAAATCCGCCGCGAACCCCGCGGCACCGTGCTGATCCTTGCCCCCGGCAACTACCCGTTGTTCCTGCCGGGTGCGCAGGCATTGCAGGCCCTGGCCGCCGGCAACGCCGTCGCAGTCAAGCCCGCTCCCGGACGGGCCGAGCCGATCCGCGCTCTGGCCGCTCTGCTGGAGCAAGCCGGTCTGCCCGATGGTCTGCTGCATATCCTCGCCGAGGATGCCGGCCCGGCGGCCATGCGCGCCGGCTACGACTACGTCGTGCTCACCGGCAGCGCCGACACCGGCATCGCCGTTGCCCGCGCCGCCGCGGAAACGCTCACGCCGTCGGCGATGGAGCTTTCCGGCGTCGATGCGGCCTTTATCCTACCCGGCGCTGACCTGGCCGTTGCAGCAGCGTCGCTGGCCTATGGCCTGCGGCTGAATGCAGGCGCCACCTGCATCGCGCCACGCCGGGTGTTCGTGCCGCGGGAGATGGAGGCGGACCTGCTTTCGCGCCTGCTGGCCCAGTTACCGCCAGCAGCCGTTATCCCCGAAGCCACTGAAACCCGTCTCGTGGCTCTCCTCGCCGACGCCGAGAGCAAGGGCGCCCGGGTCGCCGCGCGCAATCCGGCCGTCCTCTCCGGTGCCAGCCCCGACCTGGCAATCCTCAACCAAGACGTGTTCGCCCCCTGGCTCGCCTTGGTTCCCGTCGCGGATACGGAAGCCGCGCTGCAGGCGGCGGCCCAGTGCGCTTATGCGCTCGGCGCGAGCATCTTCGGCCCGCCGGCCGCGGCCTATGCGCTCGCCGCCCGCATCGATGCCGGTTCCGTCTGCGTCAACGACCTCATTATGCCCACCGCCGACCCGCGGCTGCCCTTCGGCGGCCGGCGCCGCAGCGGCTTCGGCGTCACCCGCGGCGCCGAAGGGCTGCTCGAGATGACGGTGGTCAAGACCGTCAGCACCCGCCGCTTCGGCCCGCGTCCGCATCTGGACACCAAACTCAACGGCGACCCGGCCCAACTGTTGACGCTGCTGCACCTGCTGCACGGCAGCCGCACGCAGCGCGTCGCCACGCTCCGATCCTTCGTGACGAAAGCTAAACCCCGCTAACTAGGCCCCCCCCTTAGCTAGGCCTCGGTCGCCAACGGCGCGTGATTGAGCATCGCTACCAAGGTGACGCCGCCAACCGTATTGCCGAGCACGGTCGGGATCAGGAACACAAAGAAATAATCATACAGACTCTTCGTCCCCGTGATCACCGCGAATGCCGCTTCACACGACCCGGCGATCGCGTGGGAGAAATGTCCCATCGCTACCGTGTACGTGAGGACCACGATGATCCAAATCTTGGCCGGGCCGGAACTTGGCAATACCCAGACCATGAGCGCAATCAACCATCCGGCCAGGACCGACTTGAACACCATCGGCCAAAATGGCTCCTGCACCGCCCCGACGGCAATCGACTCCAGGCTTTGCCACACGGTCGGGATAAAGAAATGCTCGTGCGAGATGCCCCACGCGAACAGCCAGGTGCCCACTAGGTTGGCACTCAGGACGATACCCCAGAAACGGAACAGCTTGCCGACCCGGGCCATCGAAAAATCCGTGAGGATCGGCAGCACCGGCGTCAGCGTCGTCTCGGTGAACAATTGCTGCCGTCCGAGGATCACGATCAGGAAGCCGAGCGTGTAGCCTAAGCTGGTCACCAATGGCGTCCACTGCTCGTCCGGCATACGCCCCTGGATCAACGCCATCGTCAGAAACGAGAAGCCCATCGACAGCCCTGCCGCCAGTCCCGACCAGGCGATCGCGCCGCCATGACGCTCAAGTTGCTCCTCGCCTTCTTTGCGGATGACGGCATGGATTTGTCGCGGGCTTGGAGGAGACTCTGGGGCGCTGGATTCAGACAAACGACTCACTCCACAACGAAAGCCGCCATCTCCGTAGCGACGGCGTTCAAGCGGCAATCGTGCGTCTCCGTTGGCACCCTGTCCACCTCTTGCAGCAGGAAGCCGCATCCGATGGTGAATACCGGCGAGGCAGCCAGCGTCCGGTCGTAATAGCCGCCACCATAGCCCAAGCGCCGGCCATGCCGATCGAAGGCGAGCAACGGGACCAGGAGCAGGGTCGGCAGCATCGGGGAGCCAACCGGCTCCAGGGTGCCGAAACGGCCTGGCGTTAGCGTCGCGCCGGGTCGCCAGCGCCGGAACGACAGCCCGGCTCCGCGCGCCGGTGTCACCGGCAGGCCGACGCGATGTCCACGCCCGACCAAGGCCAGCAACAAGGGGCGCACATCGATCTCGTCGGCAAGGGGCCAGTAGCCGCCGACCACTGCTCCGGGGGCGATCAGCCCGGCCGACAGCACGTGACCTGCCAGCCGCATGCCGACGCGCGGGTCACAGGACAGCCGCCGCGGCCGCATCGCGCGGCGGAGATCAGCCTTGTCACAGCGATGCATGGTAAGTGGAGCCACCCTGGCCGTTGGCGTTAGCATCCTCCCGAGACCTATTTGCATAGGTGGGCGCCGGTTATCCTAACCACGGCTAAGACAGAGCCAGCTCCCGCAGGAGTGCTTATGGCCCCGGGGATGTAGAACCTGACGCACCGGGTAGCCCCATTGCTCAAATAGGCGCGTGGCCCGCCCACCGCAATCGCCGGATCGCGAAATCGTACATGTCGGCCTGTTCACAAAACTCCAGCGACCTTCCCGCCGTTGGGAGGCCGAACGTCCGCGTGCCGCTTCAAGCACGTCGAAACCGGCACGGAGAACACCATGAACAAGATTGCCGTTATTACCGGGGCGGGCGCCGGAGTTGGCCGCGCCGCCGTAGAGGAATTTGCGCGCAACGGTTACGACGTCGCCCTCCTGTCGCGCGACAACGATCGCCTCGAGCAGGCAGCCGCAGACATCCGGCGCTACGGCGTGCGCGCACTGCCGATCCCGACCGACGTGGCCGATGCCGATGCCGTCGAAGCTGCCGCAACCAAGGTCGAAAAGGAGCTGGGGCCGATCGACGTCTGGGTGAACGTCGCCATGGCGACCGTGTTCGCACCGGTGAGCAAGCTCACCGCCGAGGAGGTCAAGCGCGGCACGGACGTCACCTATCTCGGCCAGGTGCACGGCATAATGGCCGCACTGTCGCGCATGCGGCGGCGCAATCGCGGCACCATCGTCAACGTCGGCTCCGCACTGGCCTACCGTTCGGTGCCGCTGCAATCGATCTATTGCGGCGCCAAGGCGGCGATCCGCGGCTTCACCGACAGCCTCCGCTCTGAGATCATCCACGACAAGCTGAACGTGCACATCACCATGGTCGACCTGCCGGCGGTCAACACGCCGCAATTCGATTGGGCGATGAACAAGATGGGCAAGAAGGCGCAGCCGGTGCCGCCGATCTACCAGCCCGAGGTTCCCGCCCGCGCCATCTTCTTCGCCGCCACCCACAAGCGGCGCGACGTCTGGGTCGGTTTCCCGACCGTCAAGGCGATCCTGGCCAACCGCATCGCCCCCGGCCTGATCGACCGCTACCTCGCCAAGGCCGGCTATGCCGGTCAGCTCACCGATATCCCGGAGCCCGCCAACGCCCCGGCCAATCTGTTCGAGCCCGTCCCGGGCGCCTACGGCGCGCATGGCCGTTTCGACAAGCGCCGTCCCCGCACCGGAAGCTGGGAGATGTTCACCGATCGCCACAAGATGGCGTTCATCGGAGTGCTGGCCGTCATCGGCGTTGCCGTGTTGCATGAAACCGCCAAGAAGTTGGACATCTGACACCATGCCGGACGACCATTACGACATCATCGTCATCGGCAGCGGCCCCGGCGGTGCCTCGCTCGCCCAGTCGCTTGCCCCGACCGGCAAACGCATCCTGATGATCGAGCGCGGCGACTACCTCCCCCGCTCGCGAAAGAACTGGGACTCTAAGACTGTCTTCGTCGACGGCGCGTACCAGGCCAAGGAAACCTGGTACGGCCGCACCGGCGAGGAGTTCCATCCCGGCCTGCACTACTACGTCGGCGGCAACTCCAAGGTTTACGGCGCCGCCCTGCTGCGCCTGCGCGAGCGCGACTTCGGCGAGCTTCGCCACAAGGACGGCGTTTCCCCCGCCTGGCCGGTCGGCTACGACGAGTTCGAGCCCTACTACACTCAGGCCGAAACCCTTTATCACGTCCACGGCCAGCGCGGCGAAGATCCGAACGAGCCCTGGTCCAGCGCCCCCTACGCCTACCCGCCAGTCAAGCATGAGCCCCGCATCCAGGAGCTGAGCGACACGCTGACCCGCGAGGGGCTGCATCCGTTTCACCTCCCACTCGGCATCAAGCTCGACCAGAACCCGGACGGTTCGGCCACCACGTACAGCCCCTGCATCCGCTGCGATGCCTTTGACGGATTTCCGTGCGCGATCAACGCCAAGGCCGACGCCCAGGTCATCAACGTCGACCCCACCAAGGCGGCGCACCCGAACTTCACCCTACTGACCAACGCCTACGTCACCCGCCTCGAGACCGACGCCGGAGGCCGCAGCATCCGCCGGGTTCATGTGACGCGGAACAACCAGTTCGAGCACTACTCGGCCGACATCGTCGTCGTCGCCTGTGGCGCCCTGAGTTCTGCGCTGCTCCTGCTCCGCTCGCTGTCCGACGCGCATCCCAAGGGTCTGGCCAACGGCTCCGGCCAGGTCGGGCGCAACTACATGCGGCACAACATGTCGATCGTCATGGCGATCCTGAAGGAGCCCAATCACACCGTTTTTCAGAAGACGCTTGCCATCAGCGACTACTACTTCGATGCTCCGGACTGGGAGTTTCCGCTCGGCCTCATCCAGATGTGCGCCACGTCGCATGCCGAGCAGATCCGTGGCGAAGCACCGCTGCCCAAGCTGATGTCCCTGCTGCCCGAGATGCCGTTCGAGAAGATGGCGGAGCACTCGATGGATTTCTGGATGCAAAGCGAAGACCTGCCCAACCCGCAGAACCGCATCTACTACGACGGCGACAAGGTTGTGCTCGACATCCACGAGGGCAATCTCGAAGCCGCAGCCCGGCTGACGGGAAAGCTCAAGGACATGCTCACCCCGATGAACGCCTGGCCGACGCTGATTAGCCGAGACCTTTATCTCGGCAAGAACATTCCCATCGGCGGCACCGCCCACCAGGCCGGCACCCTCCGCTTCGGGACCGACCCGGCGACCTCCGTCCTAGACGTGAACTGCAAGGCCCACGAACTGGATAACCTTTATGTCACCGACGCCAGCTTCTTTCCATCGATCGGTGCCGTGAACCCGACCCTGACCATCATCGCCAACGCCTTGCGCGTCGCCGACATCATCAAGCAACGCCTGGCCTGACGGCAGCGATGCAGCCGCGCGCGTTGCTCGGCTGCTCCCATCGGTCTACCTCGGCGATAACGCACGCCACTCGCCGAGGAGGCCCGATACTCGCCTATCGCTCCCGCACCACGACCCACGGCCGCAACATGGCCGGCGCCCGCAGCCTGTGGCGCGCCACCGGCATGACCGACGGTGATTTCGGCAAGCCCATCATCGCGGTGGTCAACTCGTTCACCCATTTCGTGCCGGGTCACGTGCACCTGAAGGATCTCGGTCAACTCGTCGCCCGCGAGATCGAGGCAGCCGGCGGCATCGCCTAAGAATTCAACACCATCGCGGTCGATGACGGCATCGCTATGGGCCATGGCGGCATGCTCTACAGCCTGCTGTCGCGCGAACTGATCGCCGACAGCGTCGAATACATGGTCAACGCGCACTGCTCCGACGCGATGGTCTGCATCAGCAACTGCGACAAGATCACCCCCGGCATGCTGACGGCCGCCATGCGCCTCAACATCCCGGTCACCTTCGTCTCTGGTGGCCCGATGGAAGCCGGCAAGATCCTTAAGGAGTGTACGATCCGCCGGGCGGACCTCATCACCGCCATGGTCTCCGCCGCCGACTCCACCGTCAGCGACGAGTAAGCCGAGGCCCAGGAACGCTCCGCCTGCCCGACCTGCGGCTCCTGCTCCGGCATGTTCACCGCCAACTCGATGAACTGCCTCGTGGAGGCGCTCGGCCTGGCGCTGCCCGGCAACGGCAGCGTGCTCGCCACCCATGCCGACCGCCGCAAGCTGTTCGTCGAGGCCGGCTGGCTGATCGTCGACCTCGCCCGCCGCTGGTACGAGCAGGACGACGCAAGCGCCCTGCCCCGCACCATCGCCTCGCTGCAGGCGTTTGAGAACGCCATGTCGCTCGACATCTCGATGGGTGGCTCCACCAACACCGTGCTGCATCTGCTCGCCGCAGCCGAAGAGGGCGACGTGCCGTTCAAGATGGCCGACATCGACCGCCTGTCACGCAAGGTCCCCAACCTCTGCAAGATCGCGCCGTCCAAGGCCGACGTCCACATGGAGGACGTGCATCGCGCCGGCGGCATCATGGCGATCCTGGGCGAACTCGACCGCTGCGGCCTGATCGACACCTCGCTGCCGACCGTCCACACCTCGACACTGGCCGACGCACTCGCCCGCTGGGATATCAAAGCTCCCGGCCGCGAATCCGGCGACACCGCCAGCGTCCTGTTCAGCGCCGCTCCCGGCGGCGTCCGCACCACGCAGGCGTTCAGCCAGGACAACCGTTACGAGACGTTGGACCTGGACCGCACCGCAGGCGTGCTCCGCGACCGCGCCCACGCCTTCAGCCAGGACGGCGGCTTGGCCGTGCTGTCAGGCAACCTGGCTTTAGACGGTGCCATCATCAAGACCGCCGGCGTCGATCCGGCGCTGCTGGTCTTTGCCGGCCCTGCACGCATCTTCGACAGCCAGGACGATGCCGTCACCGGCATCCTCGGCAACTAGGTGCAACCCGGCGATGTCGTCGTGATCCGTTACGAAGGCCCGAAGGGCGGCCCGGGCATGCAGGAGATGCTGTACCCGACCAGCTACCTGAAGTCGAAAGGCCTGGCCATGAAGTGCGTCCTGGTCACCGACGGCCGTTTCTCCGGTGGCAGCGCCGGCCTCTCAGTCGACCACACCTCGCCCGAGGCGGCGGAAGGCGGCCTGATTGCCCTGCTCGAACAGGGCGACCGCATCGAAATCGACATTCCGGCCCGCATCCTGCGCGTGGTGTTGAGCGACGAGGAAATCGCTGCCCGTCGCGCTCGCATGGACGCGCGCGGTGCCGAGGGATGGATGCCGCAGCGCACCCGGGTGGTCTCACCCGCGCTCCAAGCCTACGCCGCACTCACCACCAGCGCGGCCCGTGGCGCCGAGCGTGACGTGAGCCAGGTGCGCCGCCGCTGAACCGCGTTTGACGCCGATCGACCGCCGCTAGGCGGTCGCATCCTCCGCAGCCGCAGCGAGGGCTTCCGCCCGCGCTGCAAGGCGAGAGATGCGCTCGGAGTTGTTCCGCTCCGTGGTTCCCGGTTTGCCGCGTCGGGCGTTTTCCAATTCGGCCATCATGTCGTGCAGTTCGTCGGCGAGAAATAGCGCCGCCATCGCGAGCAGCTTCGTTTCGCCGCTGTTCATCCCGAGCGCCTTTACGCGCTCTATCCGCTTTTCGACCTCGCCGCCCATCGCCGTGAGATGGGCTTCTTCACCGTCCTTGCAGCCGACCGTGTGAATGTGACCGTTGATCCTGAGCTGAACTTGCGCCATCCGGCGACACTCCTCTTACTTGGCTAGAGCGTCCCGCAAGGTGGCGATGATGCCGTCGAGGCGTTCGGCGACTTCGGCCGCCACCGGGTCGGGCGCGTCCAGGACCTTGGCGATCCGGTCCAATGCCGCTTCCAGCCGATCTTCCGGCGTGACATCTTCGGCCATTCGATTCCAGCCCTGTGCTATGCAACACGCACACAAAGCGCCCAGCCGCCCGAACGTCAAGCATGTCGCCGCACTCCTTGCTCCCGCACCTCCATCTTCCTCCCGCAATTTGCGTTCATTCCGGCGGGCAAGCCAATCTCGCCCTGGCCGCCAAGCGGCCCGTGACGCTGCTCTCCGCACGTGCTGCTGCCGTCTTCGCCGGCCCGGCCTGGTGGCGCGCGCTGATCGCCGGGTCCGGAACCACGCAGCCCGACATTTTGGATTGCGCCGATGCGTCTGGCCGCGCTTTGGAAGCGATCGCGCTACGGTGCCGCATCATCATCCTCGCCGCTTGCCCCGCCTGGCCGGAAATCGCCGAGCGGGCTGAGTCCGCCGGCTCGATCCTGCTCACCACCCGTCCCCCCAATCTCGACCTCGCCGACCCGGTAGCAGTTCGGCACATTGAAGCCTGGCTCGAGGTCGGCTAATCGCGCCACCTCGTCGCCGCACAGACCCGCTCCAGACAGAAGAAGCTCCGATGGCCACTCGCCTTTATCTCGTAACGCCCACCACGGCCGGCCCCGACTTCGCGGACACGCTCGCGACCGCTCTGGACGCTGGCGACGTCGCAGCCGTGCAACTCCGCCTCAAGGACGCGACCGACGATCACTGGCGCCGCACGGTCGACGCACTCCGCCCCGTCGCCCAGTCTCGCGACGTGGCCTTTTTGCTCAACGACCGACCCGACCTGGCGGCCGCGCTCGAGTGCGAAGGCGCCCATGTTGGTCAAACCGACATGCAAGCCGCCGACGCACGCAAAATTCTCGGCAAACTCACGCTGGGCGTCACCTGTCACGACAGCCGCGACCTGGCGATGCAGGCGGGCGATGACGGCGCGGACTACGTCGCCTTCGGCGCTTTCTTCCCGACGACAACCAAGGATGCACCGACCCGGGCGGACCCGGAATTGATCACCTGGTGGTCCGACATCATGGAGCTACCCTGCGTCGCCATTGGCGGCATCACGGCGCTGAACTGCGCGCCGTTGGTCACGGCCGGTGCCGACTTCCTTGCCGTCGTGGGTGCGGTGTGGGCTCACTCGGACGGTGCCGCGGCCGGCGTTCGCGCGCTCAACGCAGCCATTGCCGCGGCACCGCCAAAGCCTTTTGTCGACGGCACCCCCGCGTGGGGTTGATGCCCGCCCCCCTTCCACAAACGGTCGTGACGCCTCATCTTAGAAGCAATTCTACCTCGTCGCGGGCTATCCCGCCGATTTCCTGAAAGCATGCACAATGGTAAAGCGCCGCAAAGTCGAAGAGATCGTCGGTGTGCTCGAATTCGAGGGTAAAACCCCGGAATCGCCGGAGTTGTTGTCCTGGCTGGCCGATCACAAAGCGTCGAACGGCGGCAAGATCCGCGTCGGCCAAGGCGGCAAGGGCGTCCGCGTTGCCTTCAGTAAGGAGGCGGACATGGCGCTCTGGCGTGCCCGCTCCGAGCAGGAAGCTAAAGCCAAACGCACCGCCTGATCGCGACCGATCGCCTATGACAAAGGAAGATCTTACGGCGTGGGCACTGGCTGCAGGGTGGCGCGTGATCGCGGGCCATCCAAGCCTGACCAAGCCAAACGCACCCAAGGATCCGATCGTTCGCCTGGTCCTCAAGGCGACCGTGGCCAACCTTGAAGTACGCAAGCCAGCGGGCAAGTGGGAGAAAGTAGGCGGCGCGGCCTACGCCAGCATCGCCCAGTCGGAGGACGAGGAGGCGTTACCGACCGGGCTCGGTTTCGAGCAGGTCCCGAGCATCACCTCGTTGATGCAGCAAAACCGGGATGCCATGGTGTTCAGCCGCTTGGGCGGCTGAAACTACGGTGTGCGACCGTCAATGAGCATCGTCATTCCATGATAATCGCCCATTGCTAAAGCAGCGTTAACGGGCAAACTGCCAGGCCAGCAGGGCGCCGCCGCCGACGATCAACTCGCGCAGGCGCTTCAATACGGACAAAGCCAGCGCCGTCTCCGCTCCGATCCCGAACAGGCCGCAGGCGAGCACGAAGCCCCCCTCCTGCACGCCGACCGCACCCGGAATCGCGAACCCGGCGCTTCGGGCCGCCATGGCCAGGCTCTCGATCACGAAGCAAACCTCCAGCCGCGGCTCAGCCCCGAGGGCGCGTAGAATCACCCACACCTCCAGCGTTCCCAGCGACCAGCTGGCGATGCTGAACAGCATCGATCGCAGCATCGCGCCCCGATCCGCCTGACGCTCCACCAGCATCGCGTGCAGCCCGCTCATCGACCAGCCGCGCGTTCCCGGCCAACGGGACGCCACACGCTGCAGCCCGGCCTCGATCGCCCGCAACACGCCCAGCCGCAAGGCGATCAGGATCAGCCCGACGGTGAACCCCAGGCCTCCCAGTCCCGCACCGGCCCAGAACAACCATGCGCGCTGATCGTCTTGAAGAACCAGCAGCAGCCCGACCGCCGCGACCACGACGACCAGTTGCGCCAATGCTTCAACCGTCAGGTCGAGGATGGTGCCGACCACGGCCCGCACGGGGGCTGCGCCGGCGTTGACCAGCAAACGCACGCCGATCACCTGCCCGCCGATATGTGCCGCCGGCAGCATCGTGTTGACGCCTTCGCGGATCCATCGGACGCGGGCAACGAACAGCCGTGACAATGCCGGTGCGCCGATCGCTGCCCGCCATGCCAACCCGGCCAGCAGGAGCTGCCCGGCATGGATGAGCAGGGCCGCTGGCAACGCCGGGCCACCTAGCACGGCGGCATGGACGATGCCGTTCCATCCCACTGCGCTCAGCATCCAGGTCAGTGCTGCCGTTCCGGCGACCAGCGCCGCGACTTGCCCCCAGCGCATCAGCCGAGAACCGGAACCGCCTGGGCGCGCGACAGGATGGAAGTGAGATAGAACGGCCGCCGCCCGGTCGAGAGCAGGGTCAGGCTAGGTGACCAGGCGAAGGCGTCATGAATGCGCCGCGTCAGCCGCGAGTCCTTGTCGCCGGAAAAGAAGTAGTGATTCGCCAGCAGGCATAATCCGCCCGGTGCCAACAGGCCGGCCACCAGGGTCGCCGCGGTCTTGAGGCTCGTGTCGTCCAGTTCGCTCAGATAGTACAGCGTGTCCGCGACCACCACGAGGTCGAACCGGCCGTTCAGCGCGGGGTCGAGTGCGTTGATGTCGCCTTGTTCGAACCTCAGCCCCGGCTGGGTGCCGGTCCGCCGCCGCGCCTGCGCGACTGCGGCTTCCGCGATGTCGAGACCGAGCACGTCATCCGACACCCTCGTCAGCGCCAGGCTCATCGCACCCATGCCGCATCCGAGGTCCAACGCGCGGGCATATCGGCGGCCTTCCGGCAGGGTAGCCATGAGAGCCTCGTATTTCCAACGCTGATAGGAATATCGCGGGTTGTCGGACTCCCAGGGATCATCGCGCTCCGAGTACGCAGCCTCGAAGGCGGCTCGGGCACCATCGGTGGCGCGAACCTCTGAGATCCGCAGATCCGTCTTGGCGCTACGTAGGAATAATCCGATGTCGCGCGGCATCATGAACAGCCACCAAGGCCGTCCCGGGCGCGTCTTCGCTGGCATTAGCGTCCAACCCCACTGTCAGCGCCCGCCCTACCATGCCAACCCGGCGTCAGACAGGTCTGTCAGCCCCACAGCCTTTCATGCCGAAACGTCCGCGGCAGCGACGACCGGGTCGGCCTGCTGACCAGGCCGGCGCCGCGCCAGACTCCGCAGCCACAAACCCATGAACCGCGACTTCATGCCGCTCGGCAGAGCGCCCTGCTCAAGACCCAGTCGCGCCGCCTCCCGCATGCTCCGCCACTGACCCGCCGCCCCGGCCACGGTCGCAACCGTGAGGGCACGCTCGACGATCGCGCGGGTGACTTCCTCCTCCGCCATGCCCATCCGATGCAGCATGGTCCGATCCGCCGGCGTTGTCCGCTCGCCATGATCGGGCCGCCCGATCTGGCGCCGATCATGCGCCGCGACGGCCGCCATCTCCGACAGGATCGACTGCTCCAACGTACGCCAACTCGCCACGGTCGGCGGCTCTTTGAACTCGACCAGAGCATCCGGCACCGCGGCACCGCGATGCCGGTCGAGCAATCGCAGCAGCAGGTCGTAATCCTCCAGTCCAACGAAGGCCGGGCGCCACCCGCCGACCTTCCCCACTGCGTCCCGCCGCATCATCGCCGTGGGGTGCCCTACCGCATCGCCCGTCGCCATGGCGTGACGCAGTCCGGCATCGGCCGCCGACGGCGACACCTGCCGACCCGTCTGGCCACCGGCGTTGACGGACCGCCATCCCGTCACGACGAACGCCAGTTCCGGCGCCGTCGCCATCACGCTCGCCTGCCGTGCAAAACGGTCAGGCGCAGACACATCGCCGGCTGCCACGCGTACGATCAGCCCCGCTTGAGCCAACTCCAGCCCACGATTCAACACAGCTCCGGCGGAGGTCTCCTGAACCCGGATCACCTGCACCCGACGGTCGCCACAATCCCACTCAATCGCCGCCCCCGTTGACGGCGCGGTGCCGTCATCGAGCACCAGCAGCTCGAAATCGGAAAAGCTCTGCGCGCACAGGTCCCGCACTGTCAGCAACGTTGCGTCACTGTCGCTACCCGCATGCAGCAGAACCGTTATCGAGGGCACGCCACACGACTCTTTTTGTCGCTCACCAGACAAACTCCTTCAGCGTGCCGACCATAGCAGCCATCGGTTAATGCTTCGGAAATAGCGCAGCCCCATTGCTCTGCGATCGACAACTCGTAACCTCACGGCATGACCCACACGATCGATGCCGCCGGCCATGCTCTGACCGTTCACGATACCGGCCCCGCTCCTAGCAGCTCGACGGTCCTGCTGCTTCATTCGCTCGGAACCTCCGCCGCAGTTTGGGACCCGATCATGGCCGCGCTGACCGGCGCCGGGTTCCGTGTGTTGCGGCCCGACATGCGCGGCCATGGTGACACTGCCGCCACGCCGGGCCCTTACAGCATTGACGCGCTCGCCCGTGACGCGCTGGCGGTGCTGCAGCATCTCGCTATCGACCAAGTCGCGGTCGTCGGCCTGTCCATCGGCGGCTTGATCGCGCAGCAATTGGCGCACCTTGCGCCCAATCGTGTCACCTCGCTCGTGCTGATGGATACCGCGCTGGCGTTTCCGCCGGCCGCTTTGTGGCTGGAGCGGGCCGCCGCCGTGCGAAAGAAGGGCATGGCCGCCGTGGTGGACGGCGTGCTCGCGCGTTGGCTGACCCCGGCGGCACCCGCCCACACCGTTGATCATTTCCGCCAGCTGATCCTGGCGACGGCGGCGGAAGGGTATGCAGCCTGCTGCGAGGCCATCGCCGGTGCCGACTTCCACTCGCAAAGTGCGAGCCTCGCCGTGCCTACCCTCGTCATCGTCGGTGCCGACGACCCGGCGACTCCGCTCGCCTCCGCCGAGGCTCTCCGCGGCACTATTCCGGGCGCCCGCCTCGAGGTCATCCCAGCCGCGTCGCACATCCCGACCGCAGAACAGCCTGCCGCCGTCGCCGGTGCCCTGTTGCGCTTCTTCGCTCCCGATGCGCACGCCGCCGGGCTACGCACCCGCCGCCAGGTCCTCGGCAATGCCCATGTCGATCGTGCTACGACGGGGATCACCGACCTCGACCGCGACTTCCAGCATTTCATCACCGAATCCGCCTGGGGCGGCGTCTGGACCCGGCCGCATTTCGACCGGCGCACCCGCTCCATCGTGACCCTGGCGCTGTTGGCCGGCCTTGGTCACGAGGAGGAGTTCAAGCTGCACCTACGCGCCACCCGCAACACCGGCGCAACGGCGGAGGACATCACCGAACTGCTGATGCACGTGGCCGTCTATGCCGGGGTGCCGGCTGCCAATTCGGCCATGCGACTGGCCAAGCAAGTCTACGCGGAGGGCTGACCGGTGGCCATCAATCCCGCCGACAGCCCGGTGTTCGGCACGCTCTATGGTGACGACGCCATGCGGGCAATCTGGGACGAGCGCGCCTTCTTCCAGCGCATGCTCGACGTCGAAGCCGCCCTCGCCCGGGTGCAGGCCCGTCTCGGCATCATCCCGGTCGACGCCGCCGACGCTATCACCGCGGCCGCCACGGTCGAGAACCTCGACACGGCCGAGCTTGCCGCTAGCGTCCGCACCGTGGGCTATCCCGTGATCGGCGTGGTCAAGGGGTTGTCACGCGCCGCCGGGCCGGGCGCGGCACGGTGGACGCACTGGGGTGCGACGACCCAAGACATCCTCGACACCGCGATCGTGCTGCAACTCCGCGACGGCCTGGCACTCGTTCGCGCCGAACTCGTTGCCATCACGGCCGCACTCGCCCACCAGGCCGAAACTCACCGCGACACCGTGATGGCCGGCCGCACCCATCTGCAACATGCCCTCCCGACCACGTTCGGGCTCAAAGTTGCGACCTGGTTGATGCCGTTGCCCGACCATCTCGAACGCTTGGATCAACTGCTTCCGCGGGCGCTGCGGGTGCAGTTCGGCGGCGCTGCCGGCACGTTGGCCTCGCTCGGCGACAAGGGCTTGGCTGTGATGGCGGGGCTGGCGGCCGAACTCGGCCTCGGTGAGCCGCCGGGTCCATGGCATGTGGTGCGCGATGGCTTGGCCGAGGCGGTGAGCCTGCTTGGCCTGATCTGCGGTAGCCTGGCCAAGATCGCAACCGACATGATCCTGTTGTGCCAAACCGAGGTCGGCGAAGTCAGCGAGCCCTACATCGCCGGCCGTGGCGGTTCCTCGACAATGCCGCAGAAGCGCAACCCCATCGCCTCCGAATATGTCCTCGCGGCACAGCGGGGTGTCCAGGCGCTGGTGCCGCTGATGCTCAACGCGATGGCTGACGACCACGAGCGCGGGACCGGCCCCTGGCAAGCCGAGTTGCTGGCGCTGCCGCAGGCCTTCGTCTTGACGGCCGGCGCATTGATGCACGCACGCACGATCGCCGAGGGCATGGTGGTCGATGCGGCGCGGATGCAGGAGAACTTGGCCATCACGAATGGCGGCATCATGGCCGAGGCGATCATGATGGGATTGGCGCCGACATTGGGGCGCGAGACCGCTCATCACGCGGTCAAGCACGCAATCGACCGGGTGAGCGACACCGGCATGGCGCTCGAAGACGCGCTGATGATGGTAACGGAGGTAAGTGCTGCCCTGTCCCGAGACGACGTCATACGGTTAGCCGATCCGACAGCCTATCTCGGGGCGGCCGGATCGTTCATCGACCGGATCCTGGCAACGACGAAAGAAGTCGCCGCCCCGATGTAACGGGGCGGCAACTCTCCTTAGGCCAACGTGCGGACGTTGGGCTCGCGATCCCAGTAACGCTTCTTGGCCGCTTCAACGAAGCCACTCAGATCGGTGACGCCCTCGTCCGGTTCGACGCCGGCCTTGTTCAGCAACGGCTTGGCGGCGGCATTGTGGCCGATCGCCTTCAGATGCCCGAACGCATCCATCACCCATTGCACCGCCGCACCGTCCTTCATCAGCTTCTTGCACGCCGCTTCCGATAGCAGCACGGCGCAGGCATCGACCGTGGCCGATGGCTGGCCGGCAAGCTGCGCGTCGGCCTTGATCGTGGTGCCATCCGACAGCCCGATCGTGCCGACCTTCGGCGCGATGAGCTTCGGATGCCCGCCGGCCTTGGTGACGGCGTCCTTGACCTTCATCAGCTCGCCCGCATCGCTGCCTTCGGCGAACAGGATGCCGACCGTGCGGCCCTCAAGCGTGTGCTTCTCCAATGGACCACGGATGATCCGCAGCGCCGGCGACAAAGGCAGGTCCTGTACTGGCGCTGCCGGCTCCGATGCCCGCGGCAACTCCATCGCCAAACCGTCAGCCACCCGGCTGGCAAGGTCTTCGTCGACGTTGCGCAGGTTGGCCAGCACCGCCGTGCGAATGTGCTCGATCGAAACCTTCGACAGCTCGAACACCAGTGCCGACGCGATGTGCGCCTGCTCAGCCTTATCCATCGAGCGGAAGAACATCCGCGCCTGGCTATAATGGTCGGCGAAGCTTTCCGCACGGATGCGCAGCTTGCCGCCCGCTTCTTCGGCCGGGAAGGTGACGAACCCAGCTTGACCAACCTCGCGCGGTCCGCCGATCTCACCCGCCTTGGACAGGCTGTTTGGCTCGTAATTGGCCCGACCCTTTGGCACCTGCATCTGCATGTGACCGTCGCGCTGCATGTTCATGAACGGGCAGCCGGTCGCCGTGCCCTTGGCCTGGTTGACCGGGATCTGGTGGAAGTTGGTCGAGCCGAGGCGGCTGAGCTGCGTGTCCTGATAGGAGAACAGCCGGCCCTGCAGCAACGGATCGTTGGAATGATCGATGCCCGGAACCAGGTTGGTGGGCAGGAACGCCACCTGCTCCGTCTCGGCGAAATAGTTGTCCGGGTAGCGGTTCAGCACCATGCGGCCGACCGTGCGGATCGGCAGGATCTCCTCGGGGATGACCTTGGTGGCGTCCAGCACGTCATAGGGCAGGCTGTTGGCGAACTCGTCGTCGAACAACTGCACGCCGAGCTCCCATTCCGGGAAGTCGCCACGGCCGATGCGCTCGAACAGATCACGGCGCTGGAAATCCGGATCGGCGCCAGCCACCTTGACGGTCTCGTCCCAGATCGTCGAGGCCAGCCCGGCCTTCGGCTTCCAGTGGAACTTCACATACGTGCTCTTCCCCGTCGCATCGACGAGGCGGAACGTGTGAATGCCGAAGCCCTGCATCATCGCGAACGAGCGCGGCAGCGTGCGGTCCGACATCGCCCACATGATCATGTGGGTCGATTCCGGCATCAGGCTGATGAAGTCCCAGAACGTGTCATGCGCCGTCGCAGCCTGCGGATAGCCGCGGTCGGCCTCCATCTTGGCGGCATGGATCAGGTCGGGGAACTTGATCGCATCCTGGATGAAGAACACCGGGATGTTGTTGCCAACGAGATCCCAGTTGCCTTCCTTGGTATAGAACTTGACCGCGAACCCGCGCACGTCGCGCGGCGTGTCGGCCGACCCGGCGCCACCGGCCACCGTCGAGAAGCGTACAAAGACGTCGACCCGCTCGCCCTTCTTCTGGAACAGATCCGCCTTGGTCACGTCCGATAGCGAGTCGGTCAGCTCGAAGTAGCCATGCGCCCCCGTGCCGCGGGCATGCACAATCCGCTCCGGGATGCGCTCATGGTCGAAGTGGTTCATTTTCTCGCGATAGACATGGTCCTCGAGCAGGACCGGGCCGCGGGGACCCACCTTAAGCTGGTTCTGGTTGTCCGAGATCGGCATGCCGTGGTTGGTGGTCAGCGGCGGATGGTCAGCGTCGCTACGCTGGTGCGTCTCGCCACCATTACCGTAATCGCGCTCGATCTTGCGTTGGTCGTCCATAGGTGAAGCTCCTGAGTAGAGGAGCAACTCGGATGGACGCCAAATGTTCCATTCGGCTAGCCAACGAGGCTCTAGCCGGCTGCCAGCGTCTGCACTGCCTCCTTGCGCTCGAACAGCTGCATCAGCAGACGAACCGCCCGGCCGCGCTCGCTTTCCAGCCGCGGATCGCGCTCCAGCAGCATCGCGGCGTCCTGGTGCGCGATGTCCAGCAATCTCTCCTGCAGCTCCGCATCGGCCAGCTTGAACCCAGGCAGTCCGCTTTGCCGCGTGCCGAGCCCGTCGCCGCTGCCACGGATGCGGAAATCCTCGTCGGCGATCAAGAAGCCGTCATCGGTATCGCGCAGCAGCACCAGCCGCCGGCGCATCGTCTCGCTCAGACCGTCCTCGTGCAGCAACAGGCAGAAGCTTTGCGCGCTGCCCCGCCCGACCCGGCCGCGCAGCTGATGCAGCTGCGCCAGCCCGAACCGCTCCGCGTGCTCGATCACCATCACGGTCGCTGCCGGCACGTCGACGCCGACTTCGATCACCGTGGTCGCCACCAGCAACCGCACCCGCCCGGCCGCGAACTCCGCCAGCGCGCCGTCGCGTACCGAGGCGTCCTGCTGCCCGTGCGCCAGGCCGACCTGCGGCCCGAACCGGTCCCGCAGCACCGCGAACCGTTCCTCTGCCGCGGCGGCATCCACCGTCTCGCTCTCGGTCACCAGCGGGCACACCCAATAGATCTGCTCGCCGCGCCCGAGCGCCCGCTCGATCCCATTCAGCACCTCGGCGAACGTCGCCAGCGAATGCAGCGTGGTGCGAATGGCGAGGCGTCCGACCGGCTTGCCCTGAATGCGGCTGACGGCCATCTCGCCCCATTGCGTCAACAGCAGTGTCCGCGGGATCGGCGTGGCCGTCATCACCAGCACGTCTGTCCGCGTGCCCTTGCCACCGAGCTGCAGCCGCTGCCCGACGCCGAACCGATGCTGCTCGTCGATCACCGCCAGCCCCAGGTCGCGATAGGCCACCGCGTCCTGGAACAGCGCATGGGTGCCGACCACGAGCGGGAAGCGGCCGGAGCCGATGCCTTCCAGCGCCGCCCGTCGCTCGTTGCCTTTGACCGAGCCGGTCAGCATCACCACCGGCACCGGCGACAGCGCCGACAGCGTGCGGAAATGCTGCTTGGCCAGCAGCTCCGTCGGCGCCATCAGCGCCGCCTGCAGCCCGGCTTCGGCGGCTCGCAGCATCGCCATCAGCGCCACCAGCGTCTTGCCGGAGCCGACGTCGCCCTGCAGCAGCCGCAGCATCCGCACCGGGCTTCCCAGGTCCCGGTCGATCTCGGTCAGCGCCTCGGCCTGGGCCGGCGTCATCGGGAAGCCAAACCGCTGCAACGCCTCGGCGCGCAGCCGCCCGTTCCCCATGATGGCCCGCCCGGGCCGCTTCCGCTCCCGTTGCCGCGTCCAGCCGAGCGCCAGTTGCTGCGCCAGCACCTCGTCATAGGCCAGCCGCGCCCGCGCCGCCGGGTCGGGCATGGTGGTCGGCAGCTGCACGGCCGTCAGCGCCTGGCGGAACGCCGGCCATTTCTCGCG
>Ga0160428_1001002_pt1 | contig 24427 bp, 24 predicted proteins | sample SolpanmetagenomM_FD_108198 | JGI IMG/M metagenome (GOLD analysis project Ga0160428, IMG submission 108198) | Solar panel surface microbial communities from Lawrence Berkeley National Laboratory, California, USA - M | ecosystem: Engineered > Built environment > Solar panel > Unclassified ... | reverse complement strand
CTCAACCAGCCATGGATCCTTTCAAGGTTGCAGGTGCTGGTCTTGATAATATCTTATTCTCCGCAAAACGAGCTGGACTTGCTACAACTGTCACTGTGCTTGCACCTATCAAGTACGACTTGGACTATCCATCGGCATATTATGCTCTGCCAGATACAAGCAAGAGTTCTATCTTCGATATGGACTTCAACAACCACATATTTGATCGTGTAGGCGGGAGAGTCGTGGAAAGCATTTTCAAGAGTCTGGAAGACCCCTTACTGAGCAAGTGGGTTATCGTTGCTCTCGTCCTTAGTCTATTGCTGAATGGCTATCTTTTCAATGCAGCGAGGTGGAGTATCAAAGATCCTGCTCAGCTTAGCTCAGAGGCATTTGCTCGTGCTCGATCACTCAGTCAAAAGCTGAATGGCACTCAAGTCGCTAAAGCTCTGACTTCAGATTCCGACAGCAGGAAAGAGCCTACGCGCTCCGACGGACACAATTCCAACCAGGAAACATCTAGTACTCGCACAAACGGCGTTCGTACTGTCGCCGAATGTGAAGCGATTGTCAAAGATAATAGGTCATCTTCGCTGGAAGACGAAGAGCTGATCAATCTAACAGTTCGCGGCAAGATTCCTGGCTATGCTCTTGAGAAGACTTTGGGCGACAAGACTAGGGCAGTCAAGGTCAGACGTGGTCTCGTCGCGAGGACGCCAACAACAACAGACCACACTGCCGCTCTTGAGAAGTCGCTCTTGCCGTATGAGCACTACGATTACGATCGAGTCTTCGGTGCATGCTGCGAAAACGTTATTGGTTACATGCCGATACCAGTAGGTGTCGCAGGACCTATCGTCGTCGACGGCCGAAGCTACTACCTTCCTATGGCCACTACAGAAGGTGTTCTTGTTGCAAGCACAAGTCGTGGTGCAAAAGCTATTAATGCTGGAGGCGGTGTCGTCACAGTTCTTACAGCGGATGGCATGACCCGTGGACCTTGTGTGAGCTTTAGTACCCTTTCCAGAGCCGGAGAAGCCAAGCTCTGGCTTGATTCGGAAGAAGGACAGAAAGTGATGAAGACTGCATTCAACTCTACTAGCCGATTTGCACGACTTCAGACTATTAAGACTGCTCTTGCAGGTACCTACCTCTACATTCGTTTCAAGACAACCACTGGAGACGCCATGGGAATGAACATGATCTCCAAGGGTGTCGAGCACGCCCTCAACGTCATGTCGACTGAAGCCGGTTTCGAGGATATGTCAATCATTACTGTATCTGGCAATTACTGCATTGACAAGAAGCCGTCTGCGATCAACTGGATTGAGGGCCGTGGCAAGAGTGTAGTTGCTGAAGCTATCATTCCTGCTGAAGTGGTGCGAAATGTGCTCAAGAGCAGTGTGGAAGCTCTTGTCGAGCTTAATGTGGCCAAAAACCTGATCGGAAGTGCCATGGCAGGCTCTATCGGTGGTAACAATGCTCATGCTGCTAATATTGTGGCTGCTATGTATATTGCAACTGGGCAGGATCCTGCTCAAGTGGTGGAAAGCTCCAACTGTATCACCACGATGAGGAAGTAAGTTGATCATCCCAAATTAGCCAATTTTGAAAGCTTGCTAACAAATCACCAGTTACAATGGCAACCTCCAGATCGCTGTCTCCATGCCTTGTATTGAGGTCGGCACGATCGGAGGTGGTACGTTCCTACCGCCTCAAGCAGCTATGCTCGAACTTCTTGGCGTTGCTGGCGCACATCCGACCTCTCCTGGTACCAACGCACGCCAACTAGCTCGTCTTATTTGTGCAGGTGTCCTAGCCGGTGAGCTGAGTTTGAACGCCGCTCTCGCCGCAGGACATCTCGTGAAAGCACACATGGCACATAACAGAAGCCAGGCTCCTACGAGAGTCGGCACACCAGCACCAGTTTCTGATGCACCCACTAGCATGACTGCTGTCAGCAAGCCCCAAGTATCTGGGGCTTGAAGTTGCTATTGTTGTATGTTGGAACATTCGCATGTCAGCGTTGGAGTCGTTATGTACTTGTACGAGGCAGAAGTGGAAGCATATCATGTTTGTACATAGAAAAGGACGATTGCAGCATAGTATAAGAGCATAGACGGTGTAATGAAACTTTGAATTCCCTATTCCAATTTTTTTTGCATTCTAAGCGATTGTTTATTGTGAGTGCCAATCCACAACCTATTGTGACATTTTCTCGTCTTTTATTCGTCCTTTGGCCTTATCGTCACCGAGCTCAGCACTACCCCACAATGTCTAGGGTAGAGGTCGCACAGCCTGGCACATCCACATAGACCGTCATCCAGCTACGCATCTAGTAGGCTTTACCGTCTACACAATTATGCTCATACCGAGACTGTGTCATTCTCGACTTGCAAAGGCGCAGAACTAGAATATAAAATGGACCATAGCGTCCATAATCCAAGGATGCATCATTAACACAAAAGAATTTCAGAGCATCTCTCGTTGATCAATAGTACATGTGCTGTCTATCGACATCCGTGATATATATATACTCCATGCCTAAGAAGCACACACAGAGATGATGTTCAGCATTGCAAGAAGACTCAACCCTAGTCGCGTCCAACCACCGGCAAAACACCCGCAAAAGCCTCACCCAAGCTCACCAAGTCCAGATCCGAGGTAAAGTCTTGGCGTCATATACCACCTCCTTTGCGCCAGAGCCTGCCGCATTGCCAGAATGGTGACGAATGAGTAGAGAAATGGGTAGTCGTCGAATCCATCTTAATTCAATCGTTCTTCAGGATCGTACCTGCTCTATGTACTTCGAGTGAAATAAGCTTGGCAGGCAGGCATGCAGCTGAGCATCACGGCAGGAGCATTTCAGAATAACCAAGAGAAATGCTTGGCAACAGCGAAAACATATAGATAAATATAACAGTGTGGTTTGCGCTATTTACTCATACTCATACTCATACTCAAACTCATACAGCAATCCACACAACCATTCATACCAGATACTTTATCTGGTCCTTTGCTCTTTCGCTCAACCAGGACTCCAAGATGCTCGACTTCCTACTGCTCTGTCTAGCAACCGCCAGCATCTCAGCAGCAGTCCCACTGAACCCACCACTTCAAGCTGTCCTACAATCTCCAATCAACACTGCTCCTGCTCCATCACCATTGACTGCCTACGACACCCTCTTCCAACAAATCCGAGAGTCCGAGTCGCCCAGGACATTCGTCGGTGTTTTATTCGAATCTTCTTCATCGCTAGACATGCCGACGCAATACTTTGAGTTTCCTCTTGGTGAACGCATATCTCCTCGTTCGTACTTGACAAGCATTATCCTTGCTTCATCAATCAATGCTTACTACTGTATAGTCGAGTTTCCAATGTTACCACTTCATCCCGCACATGCTCGGATTGTCAACGCTACTATGCGGAAGGGGTCGCGGAAGAAGCTTCTGAGCGCGGAGAGACTGCTGAATGTTATGTGTCTCACTTATCCCAGGGTTGGAGGAGGAGGAGAGGACGATGAGCACGCAACAGGGTTACCTCTGTCAACAGCTGAAGCACGACCGATTTGGTGGCTGGTAAAGGACGGTGAGGTGGATTTTGAGGATCCGTTGGGTCGTTGGAGCCTCGCAGGCAGGGAGGTGGAGTCGTATGAGTGTATATGACGTTGTATGGTCATAATTGCTGTGCTCGACATGGCAAGGCGTAGATGCCATGATGTATCTTTTTATCACCAGATGCGTGTCTTACCAGTGCTCTTGATCCTTTCACGTCATTTGAACGCACCCACTCTCACTCCTCAACTGGCGCCATCTCATAATCCCCTCCAGCATCTCCAGTAGCTTTATTACCACCAAAGGCCATTGGTTGCAGCTCTCTCCATCTACAACCCCATATCCCCAACCCAATCATGATACCCGTACTCGACGCCCTCACCATCCACCAAAAGATATTCCTCGGTATAGCCTTGGTATACAGCGACGTCACAACAAGATCGATCAGATGGATTGTGATAGCAAAATCGGGCACCAGTTTCGAGCGTGCGATGAGGATGAGGAAAGCAATTGCACTGTTACAATGACAATTAGCTTCGGGCGCACTACCGAGATCAACGGAAAAGACTGCTCTAGGCGCGTAGCATAGCAAATAAGAAGAAACATACACAATCGGCGCAGTCAACACCCAACACAACCCCAACGTCCACCCATCCGTGATATCACCTCGTAGATTCTGCCAATCAAACAGCAACCCGGCATCTGGATGCTTGCCGGATGTCAAGGAAGTGAAGACGATGAGAACCATGGCGGAAAAGTAAAAGGCTAGTTGCAGGACGAGGATTTGCGTGAGGATGCGGAGGGGTGCTAGGTCTGCTAGGGCTCCTGGACGGGCTGGGCGGCGGCGACGGGGCGCCATGGCGGGGAAGTGGTGGTGGTGGTGGTGGTGGTGTACGCTGGGTTAGAGGGTGGGAGCCAGAGGGGTGGACATTGTGTGGTTAGCTTGTTGTTGTTTAGATAGCTCGTTATATGTTGTTACGTCGTAGGTAGGTAGGTAGATAGGGGTGATTTGAGATTGACACGTGCTTGTATAAGCTTCGATCCGCATCATGAAACTCGAAAAGGCGAGTTCCCAAATCCCCCCAGCAAGCGTCACACCACCTGATCACTCCGTCCCATTGCAACCAACCACACAAACACATCCCAATCTCCTCCTCACATACACACACATCCCCAAACATGGGCTGGTTCTCCTCCTCCCCCTCCACACCCACCCCCCAAGCTCAAGCCGCCACCCCAACATCCCTCGACGGCACCTACACGCCCCTCAAGCGCAACGAACGCAAAGCCTGCTGGGAAGCGCGCGATACCTACTTCAAATGTCTCGACAAAAACAACATCCTGGATGCGGTAAAAGACGCTGATGCGGCGTTGACGAATTGTCCGAGCGAGAATGCAAAGTATGAGCAGGATTGTGCTACTAGTTGGGTATGTTTGGCATTCGCAATCATTATCGGTAGGAGTGTGTCTGTCCACTTTGACTAACGCAAACATAGATTCTCTACTTCAAACAAAAGCGCGTCGCCGATTTCAACCGCGAAGCCCAACTCAAGAAACTTGAGAGTCAAGGCGCGGTGCCCATTGCGCAGGCACAAGGGGAGTCGAAGTGGAAGTTGTGGTGAAAATAGAGCAAGCAAGAGGGGTCGCGTCAAAACAGACAAGAGGAGAAGAGAAGGAAGAGGATGGATGAAGCTAGCAAGGGCAAGTTCCCCACACCACTTCTGTCGAGCAAGCTGCTGTAGCGCTCACGGCTAGTCCGGTTGTGCGAGCGGTAATGGGTGAGGATGTGGATGGCGCGCTTCGGGTGTGACTGTGCTGACTGACTGGCTGCCTGCGGCCGAAAGGGGGGGTTTGATTTTAGATGGCATTCATTGGATGGAAGTGGAGATGGCGTGTTTGTGAGGGTATTCAAAGCGTTATGAGGTGAGGAGAAGATATACTGATACCACGAGAGGGCCAGATTTTATGGGTGACTCCGTTATGGTCATGTTTGTGCAATGCATGCGGGACGGCAATACACTAATTAACGAGAACGTATTTTATGAGTACTGTACAAGCACTATATAACATCCAGACGAAGATCAGATCTACATAAATTTCCTCATCGGAGGCTCGACTTTTGCTAAACAACATCGTTCCCATATAAATGCCTTCTTCAAACTCAGACAACATCGAGGAGACAATAAAATATTTGTGACGAAGCTCGACGCAAATCAAAATCATCGAGCACATATACCAAATTAAAGAGCTCTAGTATTATGCTATCAATCCCATATCATCACTCTACTCTCCCATTATTCCCAGCATGCATTCCATTTCCATCTCATGCTCTAATCGAGAAAAAGAACAAAAAGAAGACACTCACTCCTCTATACTCCTTCCATCATCATTATTACTTTACTCCCACTCGATTTCCCACCAATTCGCTTGCGCCTTGGTCTGATCAGAGCCGGTGCCAAGCAGTCATTGGACAAGTTCGAGTCTCAAACCACTAGGATCCGGTCCCTTCTTACCACGCCTCGCCAACAAAGTAGAGCTATCAAGACTCAACTCAAACGGTCCTCTTTGCTTAACCTGCCTCTTCGCTGCAGCCGCCACAGCAGCGCTGTGCTGACCATAGCCCTTGGCTTCTGGTGCCGCCTTGGGCTGCTGGCGTGCCTGTTGCGCAGCAGAGTATGGCGCAGATCGTGCATTAGCAGCAGTGTTGAGATTGGTCTCACGCATCTTAGCTTCCATAGCACTGATATCGTTGGTCTTTGGCTGTTTGGCGGGGATGTGGCTTTGGTTGGGGTTGTATGGTGCGCTTTGTGCGTGGTACTCCTCCTCGTTGTCTTCTTCGTCTTCGTCGAGAGGGTTGAGTGCGTTGAATCCGCCTCCACCGTAACCTGCCACCTTGCGGCGCTTGGCTTCTTCCTCTTGGCGGTGAACAGCGTAACTGACGTCGAACACTTCGCGCAGATTGACAGCACCGGGTGATCGGAAATCTGCGCGGCGAGTGGCACCAGGTGTCTCGCCAAACATGTCGTTTGCGTATTGGTTCTGTCTTGTGGTCATTGGAGTGGCAAGAGGAGGGGCATCGGCGGCAGCGTGGGTGGTCTCTTGGGACTCACGAATCCAAGGGTGGTTGAGGAATTGTCTGATGTCGTATCTCTTGTCAGGATCGACCGTCAATAGATGTGAGATGAGATCCTGGGCACTCTTGCTGATGTCGTCCCACCATGGGCTGAGGAAAGTGTATTGTCCACGCGCGACCTTTTCGGTGAGAACTTGAATACTCTCATCGTAAAATGGAGGGAAACCACAAAGCAAAGTGTAGAGCACACAGCCGAGAGCCCACATGTCGACACTCTTAGAGTATCGCTCATCCTTGACAATCTCGGGTGCAGTGTAACCGACAGTACCACAAGGAGTCATGGTCTGAGAATCCCAGATGACTTTTGACAAACCAAAGTCGGCAATCTTGATGGCACCAATACCACCAGCACCGACGCCCTTGATGAACTCGCCTTCATCTACCTTATCCTCATCCTCAGGTCCGTGAGGCTTGGGAGCCTTGGTCGGTACGAATGGTACAGGATAGAACAGAAGATTCTCAGGCTTGATATCACTATGGAGATTCTTGTCAACATATGAGCTCGCGAAAATGCAATCAGGGAAATACCATACCGATGAACAACACCAGCCTCTTCGTGCAAATATTCCAGAGCCTTGGCAACCTGAACAATAACATGACGTGACAAGTCCTCAGAGAAGTAGGTAAGTCTCACAATCTGGTGGAAAAGTTCTCCACCAGGGCAAAGTTCCAGAATGATATAATAGTATTGTCTCGATTCAGAAAAGTCGATGAGCTTGACGATATTGGGATGATCCAGTTGACGCATGATTTGAACTTCTTTGAGAATGTTTGCACGCTACAAGAGATGGTAATCTGTATCAGCGACCATTGCTCAATCCAGAAATAGCAAAGCGAAGCGTTGTCGGCAATACAAACAATGCTTGAATGTGAGTGTAATCAAAGAAAAAGAAAGTATTTGCGCACCTCCACTGTTTTGGTCTCCTTCTTCTTCTTGAAATCCGGGTGAAGGTGAGCATCTCCCTGTAAAACAGTTGATGTTGGCAACTGATCTTGATGACGTAAAATAATATTCTCAATCGCATGTTGGGTCGCATTGCTGGAACCCACCGATGCCCGACTCAACACATACGAGTGAGGAAAAGATGGGACAGAAACAAAGCACACGCAAAGGAAAACAGGCTCATTGCCAAAAGTTAGCTTACCTGGTTCGAGCTCATCTCAAACTTGCGGACAACTTTGATCGCAACCTCACCCCATTGACCTTGTGTATCTCTTGCTCTGTAAACATTGCTGAAAGCTCCGTCACCCATCTTCTCGACCAGGTTCCATCTTTCTAATCCAGGATATTTCGGCATCTTACCCTTGCTTTCTCTTTCTTCCTCGACAAGACGTTCTACTTCTGGATCGTATCCGCCTTGTTGCTGTTTCTTGGCCGCAGCATCTTGCATTTTCTGCTTGTCCGCAGCAGCTTTGGCAGCAGCATCGTTTGCCTGGGCGACAACATTCCTGTTGTCACCACCGCCAGCAACGGAGAAACCACCTGCGGCGCCTTGAGGTAATTGCTGAGGTTGCTTCGCGTTCAAATTGGGTTCTGTGATACCATAGTGTGGCTGTGGAGGAGCTTGTTGGTAGTTTTGGTACTTTTGTGGTTGGGCATGCACATTGGAGACATTTGTTGTAGGTTCGGCCTGCTGGGCTCGAGCTTGTTTTCCATGACGAATGAAGTTCTTGAGATTCTGAATCGTGCTCATGTTGGTGGTAGTGGACGACTGTTTAAGACGTCTTGTTAAGTTTGACGGGACTGGTAGAAAGTAGAAACTCGTCGATGATTAAAAGGTTGGTGATTGATGCTGCTGTCAAAACAAGCTTGTCGAATGGGAAACTATATCAGTCCTGTAAGTACAACGCCAGTATAGAAACAGATATCAGGAAGCTGGTGTCGATGAGGCTCGTGGTTGACAAGGATGAAGATCAAAGTAAGTGGTGATGATGAAACAGAAGGCTTGGACAGATAGGAAAGATGTGGTGATGCTTGCAAGTAGACGTCACCGACCCATGACGATAGTAGGTGACGAGCACAGACAGACAGGTGTGGGGAGAGGTGAGGTAGGTGCAAATAAGGATAGTCTGGCGAGTCGCAGGAAATTAATTGGAAGAGCAGTCTTACCGTGGGGAGTGTGCTGTGACGCAATGGCGGGGAGTTTGCTAATCGTCAAGTCTTCCTCTCGTTTAGTCAAATCGTATCTTTGCTGTGATGTGTGCCAGGACGATATTGAGGGTTATTCAAAGCAAAGCGGCTGGTTGACGAGGAATCGGAATCTCTAGCCAAGGAGATGGAAGCAGCCTTGAGGGGGTTTCGAGGAAGAGGAAGAGGTATAGTACGATGAGACGAGGAGCGAAGAACGACGTAGGGGGAGGACGACGCTTGGCAGCAGGTGGAAGATTAACATAAACTGGTGCAGATCATTCTGACGTAATGCATAACAGCAACCCCCCCAAGCATTATTTTGCCCTGCATTCGGTTGGTTTCCAGCCGCCCGTCAAGTAGCATGGAATGTCGCTTTGTCGTGCTACTCTAGTATAAGACCTATACGAATATCATCCTGCAGAGATATCTATCCACAGTCACGTCTGTCCAAGTGGTCAGCTAATGATGAAGCAACGAGAACAACAATGACCAGCACATGGTAGCGGCTCGCCTTGCCTTGCCCGAGGGAGGTCTCGTCATGTATCAAAACGGCTGCCGGCAACGTGCATCATCACACTTAATGCATCATCAGGTTCATCCGTCTGCATCGTGTTGCTCCAGGCAGCACCTCCAACAAGACCTTCCTAGGAGAGGAGGAAGATTGTAGTTGTCACGCAAGAGGACCAAGCGTCAGCCACATTCAATTTGTTCCAGCGTCATCGAGGAAGTCTAGCCTGGACCTGGCTGGGCGCCACGAAAATCACCACCAGAGAACCGGTTTCGGATCCAGAGCCGACCATACGATGCTTTGCAATCGAGCTGTTGTTGCTATCATTTCCTCTGTTGTTCTCTCCCAGGCCTTTGTTCACCAAGTGGGGAGCTGTAGCAGTTTCTGGAAGTCTTGTGAATGACCGTCTGTTGAGCCTGGCCTGGTTGAATGCTGAGAAGTGCAGGTAGTGTTACTTATTAGATTCTAGGATTTCTAGCAGGACACAGACAGGAGTAAGCACATCTCCAGTTGTATAGTCTGGGAATCATTCTCTTCGCTATGCAAGCGAGACCTAAAGTCTTACGATTATACCATTCTCCATACTCTAAATCATTACATGTATATACTGCTCAATCCTCCATCATCCTCTCCACTTCCATCCCCACGCGAGACACTTCCAGATATCCAAAACATTTGAATACTTCAGCCTGGGCTGCAGGTCGTGCGCATGTGATTGCTCTTTGTATCTTGACATTGTCTTGATATCGACCTCCTCCATCTCACACCGCTCCAGGCTCATCTTCAGGATTCTCTTCACTCTTAATCGGATGATGCAACGTCGAACGCAGACACATCCGCCCAGTGCCTTCAGTCTCGTGCCTAACACCACCCTGATGATCCTCGACTTCACCCCACCATCGTCGCCACAACTTTCCAGAAAACTCGGCATTGTAATAGAAACTACTTCCTAGTAGATTGTGCTCGCCCCATCCAAAAGGCGAGTTGACGGCTGTCGGAGGATAGTTGAAGGTGCTGTCGAGCACATCAATTGGCCACTGTCGGTCAAAATAGATAGGGTGAGGGATATACACGGCTTTGAGACCATGGTGAAGAGCAACTGTTGGTGGCCACATTTCAGGGAATGCAGAGTGTCTCATCTGATAAGTTTCGTCGTGCATAGCGTTAATCATTCTTCTGGAGTAGCGTGCTACAGTGATAATGGCGCATCGACGTGGTGGGATAGGTAGGTTGAGATCGTACCCTGTGATGTCAGCACGAAAGACCCAATTGGTCTTGCTAGGGTCGAAGATGGGGTTGAACGTGATCAAATCAGCTTCTTCCCCCACACCCCAATCAAAATTGTCCTCGAAGAAGCCAGTGGGTGGTGTCATGTTGTCAGGCACGTCAATCATGCCGTTATTGGGGAATGTGGCAGGTCCCCAGACAGGAATCTGTCCTGTGGATATCGTCTCTTCATTGACGAAGCGCATGAAGTCGCTGTAGTTGCCATGCTTCTCTGGGATGTAGAATCTCGAGTTGCGCTCCCACAGTCCTTTACGTGGCTGCTGCTTGCCCCACTTCGCTACACCTTCGTGAAACTCATAGAGCTGTCCAGTATATCGCATATCCATCTCCCAGTTCCACACATAGTCGTAGTGAGGGAACTCTTGTCCGAACCACTGAATAGCCAGATGTGCTGCACGATAGACCCCGTGAGGGTCGGACAGCGAAGGGTTATCGAACACATCATCGAACTTGCCAGGATAATATGCCTTCATGAGAGGGACGGACCAAAGTGTCGTGATGCCCCAGAACTCTTCGGGGATGTTGTCCTCGATGACCTGTCTGTATAGCTTTTTCGAGGCCCAGATGGGCAAGTTGTCGTCTTTGGAATGAAGAAGAATGTGCACGTCGTATTCTCCTCCAGACTTTAATGACAACTCGTTTATCATGGCGCGCAACGTGATGATCTCTCGTTCAGTATATCTGAATCCAGTCCAAGCACGAAGCACATATGCCGTTCTCGGAACTTTCTTCTTGTCCGAAGCACTGAAGATGCGCCCGATTACGCTTTTCTCCTCGACACTGTTAAATCGGGCGTGGTTCTTCTCAAAGCATCTCTTCTGTGCCTTGCCCCAGTCAATTCTCCTGTAGTCAAGTTTTGGCTGTTGTCTCCAGACTTCTTCACTGCCTTCGTGCTCAGATTTCATCCCGACATCGAGCCCTCCCTCTGATCTGCTGTATCCATATCCATATGGCCCAAATCTTCCGAATCTTTCGAAACATACGTCGGGGCGAAAACCAAGTTCATTGTACGAGCCAAAGAGTGGCATAGTCATATGTTGCGGTACGCCAGGATATGCGAATGTGTCTGGTGCTGGTATCTTTTCCTCAGTGTCGAGGAAGCATGGTTCCACTTCAGCATACTCTGCGAGGTATTCTTTCGAGTCGTAGGCTGGATAAGGATTGAATCTTTCTAATGGTAAGGGTATTCTTGCGCCAGCTTCTCTTGTTGCTGGCTCTTCATCACGCTTGTCAAAATGTACAATGCCTTGCTGTAGCTCTTCGGGTATCCATTCTGATGGTCGTACCAATGTTCGAATACCATTATAAAAGCCCGATACTCTGTGCGCCATCGTGTCAGTCTCCTCTCGTTTACAGCATGGTATTGTAGAATCAGCGAAACGTACTTTGGAAACTCCATCCACGGGTATCTTGGGGACGCCGCCTTCTCCCAGTCCATTGAAGGTATTCGTGGCTCGGGCGGCCCAAAGAAACCACCTCTTTCCTTATGTGTTGTCTGTATAAACCCTATTACACCTCCCACGATCAAAAACGCTATTATTACACCTGCCAGTATCCTCGTAGGCCCGGAAGAACAAATGCGATAGTAATATTGTCTCACTCTCGAGACGGAGCCATAATTTGGCGAAGAAGCGGTGGCAGGCGGAGTAAGTGTCGAAACAGAGGAGCGCCATTTCTTTTTGTACTGAGCATTGGGGCCATTGGCGGCAGTAGACCCATTGATACCGCGCTGGTGCTCGCCAGCGGGCAGAGGGTCGTAGCCACCAGGGGCCCCCTGGGAGACGGATCGTCGGCGAAGCAGTTTGAATGGATTCCAGGTAGAGTCTTCAAACACCGCTTTCATTGCTGTCGCGCAGACGAACAAGTTTGCATCCCGGGGAAGAAACCTGTCAAGTCCACCACGACGAGGTCAATGGAAGGAGGTTGTGTTTGAGCGACTTTCTGATTGAAGATGGCTGGGAGAGAGGAAGTGCAGTCGAGGTTGTGACACTGAGGATATCTCGTAAGGTTTGTCTGGGGTTGCTTGATTCGTAGCGACCCACTAGACTAAAAAGTAACAAGCAAGAAACGGACAGTCGAGACTTGACGGATCAGTCTCGAGATAGATACGGCTCCAAAAGTGTGCGTGGAGAGTGCTGATATGGAGGAGTATGCGGTTAGGTGTGCAGAATGAGGCCGAGAGTACGTACTGCAGTAGATAATCTACCACAGAGGGGAGAATATGAGACTAGCGGAGATCGACTGCTTCTATCTGGCTAGATATGATGAAACACCGGCATGAAAGCCACTCATAAAATAGAGTGCCGTGGTATGTCACAAGCGATCAAAGAAATACCCGCAATTGCTTTGATGATTGCGCCTTCATTATGCACGCTTGACCAGAGTATCTACAATACTTAGCACACTGCTACCCTTCCTGCTCCTCACCGAGCATTAAAGGCCAGCACCAGCACGCCTCACACTGCATCTACATCTCTTATAACCATCTTCTGGCTCCAAGCACGCGACGCCAACGCCACCGACGCTTCCTACAAGACGTTGAGGATCTTACAACCATGCTTTCGTCGGCGAGCGTTTCGCCAACGAGACCGACCGTTGCCCTGCTTGTTGCGTCCTCTTGATTCATACTTGATGTTGAAACAGGTTGTTTCATCCCCAACTCGTCGGACTCACTCCCACTCACTCTTGTCCGGCATTCGAGCTGTTTCAAGTCGTGAAAACTTGTTGTCCTTAAATAATAATTGTTGTGATTTATATGCCGGCTGTGGTTTTGTACTCAATACTACTCATGCACGGTCCCTCTTGATTAGCCGCTCATCAGGGGTAGCTGACGCGGCCTCTGCCGGGGTGAGGGCTTCCACATCAAAGATCGAGTGATGGTAGTAAGAAGAGTGATATATCATGTGTTGTACAGGTAGAGATAAAGAAGGATTATGCGTTGTATCTAGTAGAAAACACAAAAAAAACATATTCAAATGCCCTAAACAGTCCATTACTCCATCCGATATATCATGCTCTGGGGGTATATTCGTCTACCATCTCGAAGCATCCATCACCACACTCACACTACCATCCCATCCCCTCCTCAGTAGTCCAAGGTATTCTTACAACCACGTTTCTTCAAGTGGATGACGCTGAGACCCGCCTGGAGCACCACCACTACTAGCGCCAGGCGCACCTGCAATAGCAGCGCCAGGTTCTTGTGTTTGATCAAACTCCCGCATCATATCATCCCACTCATTCCACTGCATACCAAAGTCTTCCATACCTGCATAGCCAGAGAATATGGAATCTAGCCCTGTTGGATAGCCTTGCGGCGCTGAGTTCATGTTTTGGGTAGCAGGACTCACGTTGGGCATTACGCTGCCATTAATGCTCATAGGTCCCCAAGGGTTGTTTGTTTGCGTGCTCGGTATGGCTGCGCTTGAGTCGTAGTACCAGTTGTTCGACGGATGTTGGTTGGTATTGCCGACGTTTGGCCACTGTTGGTGGACTTGGGATTGCATTGGAGCGTTGTGCGATCGCTGTTGTGGTTGTTGATGCTGTTGAGGGTGGTTGTTTGGCATGTAGTACTCGTTGTTGCGTACATGAGGAACTGCTGGTAAGTTCTGTTCCACCAGCAAGCTATTAGTCCTGCTAAATGCATTGCTGCTACCAACACTACTGAATGTGGCCGCCCTGCTTGGTTCAGCAAATTCTGTCTTCAATTGTGAATAGTCTGATTGTTCGTATTCAACGTCACTATCGTCCTCTTCAGACTCAGCGTCCATCGAAGACAGAGCTCTCTCTCTATCAGCCTTGGCAGTATCGTACAGTTTTCGAATAGGCCGCCAAAGATTGTGGCCATTCTTGCCATCCCCTTGTTTTTGACCGAAGAGCTCGACTGTGGCATCAACAGCTTGCCAAGCGCGATCAACTAGCGGTCCTTCGGTGGCGACACGAAGCTCTGAGAGTATGGAAGCTAAAGCATGGAATTGACTCCAATTTTGAAATAGCCATCCCCACTTCACCTTCTTACATTGTTCGTGGATCAGCAGGGCGTACTCGATACTCTCCAACGAAATTGTGAATATTCGTTCTTTCGTTGCTTTAGAGAGACTAGCTCCTTGGTCTAATCGCAGATATGGATGTAGCAGCGACAACCACTGTTTCGAGAAGATCATGCGTGTCAATGTAGCAGCCAACCAGTGGTTTGGATCTTGCACATTGCAATAGCGGAAAAATTTGTCTTCGAGATGTTTCTGAGTATCCTGTATCCATTTCTCTTTCTCTTGCAACGATATGCCTGTTCGTCGCTCGCCTGGACGTTGACGCATGGAATTGACTACCACATCGAATGCTGTTGAAGGGCGTGTATGTAATTTGGCATACAACATTGCAGTCTCGAATCTGGTCAAACAGAATGAAATGCTCGTTATTCCTTGTCGTTCGGCTGGTGTCTGTGTAGTTGTTGGAGTCAGATCCTCGTCCTCGACGTTGAGTGGGAATTTTGTGTCGAATGCGTGTTGTACAATTACGGGATCCCAGCCATGATACTCTGATGCTCGGATGTCAAGTACCAGAATTTGCCACCACGTCCTTCGCCGTATCTCGACGTCTAGTGGCGAAATGGCAAAATTAGAGCCATCACGATGTAAGCCCATTGTAATGGCTATTCGGCATGCAAGTCCACACAGACTCCATATGACTCGGGAGTCCTCAAATCGGCGAATAGTGAAAAGATATATGATGAATGCTTGCAGTAACAATATCTCCTCTGTGAAGAGCAAATGCGATCTTGTCAGTGCTTGCTCCGTGGCCTGTCGGTATCTCTTCTGTAAAACGTCCTGCGTCTCACCAGTTTTCTGCAGGAGCTCCTCTGCGGACAAAGCACTGACAGCAGAGTAGTAGATCGCAAAAAGCAAGGTCTCTTCGGCTCTCGAAGCCTTGCCTTGGTTGTCTATGAGCTCGTGCAGCAACTTCTGTGTTGTTGGAATGTGCAGCATCCTCATCAAAGGGTCGTAATATTCCAGATATGCTTGCCAATATTCTTTCGCTAACTTTGGCGAAGGATGTTGAGAATGCAAATCAAGTTGGTTGGTGTTGCTGCTAAGTAGGTAACCATGAGTCCCTGGTGAACTCATAACGTCGGTCATGGGCGATGGCGATTCGAGCTCCTCCTCCGATTCCTCGTCCAATATCTGTTTGAGGTCCTCCACCTGGAAGTCGTTAGTTCAATGCTAACGTCTTCTACGATATTTGCTATTATACCTCGTTACTTAATGCTGCCCAAAATCTGTTATTCACATATCTTGATCGGCCCTTGTCATCAATGACGAGACGCCCAAAACTTTCTTCCAGTCTGTTCTCCGTTCTCACATCTCCAATGACTCCCGTATCCGTTCCTGACTCCAACTTGACCTGTGCCGTCCCATTGCTACTTTGAGACCCCTTATCGGATGGTGGCGGCTCATCATCAACCTGGACACCAAGACTCTGGACAACGCCTTCGAGCCTGCGAAGACGTGCCAGAAGCTCCGTGTCTGGCGGCTTGCGCGGTTTACGAGGAGCCCGTCCTGGTGCAGGAAATATACAGTCGATGTGTGCTTTCTGACAATTACTGCATGGATATCTCTTGTCGCAACGGACTTTTCGCCGCCTGCATGTTACACATGATCTAGGATTGAGCGCGGGACCAGAGGGCGTACCGCCAGGTCCAGTGGCGCCTGCTGCAGAAGATGGAGTAGAGGCTTGCGGTTTGGGCTGACCAGGATGGGGCGGAAGCAGTGGTGGGGTTTGATGTCTTGTTGCATCATGGTGGTCGGCCATGGTCACGAGGAGATTGCGACCACGCGCCGCAAGATACTAGGATGTGATATCGGGACTTGGAAGATCGCGAGCTGGTTATCAATAACCAGATAAATCATTGCGGACAGACAGTCACGATAATGCTTGGTAAACTGAAAGTCCTTGGCAGAATGCCCATGATGAAGAGGTTGGTGGTGGTGTATGTGGGGAAGTCTAAGAGGCAGAACACGTAATGATGGAATCTTATAAGATGGTCCATATCAAACTTTAGGCCGTTGCGCGAACAAGCGCAATTTTTTTATGTCATAAAATGCTTCATAAGTCCTGATACTTTATCTAGACAGACAACAAAGAGCCGGCGGCAAGCGTAACCATTCTACCCTTCGTTACTTCTGCTACGGCCTCTCCAATTCCGCATACAGCCTTGCTGCAACCCCTTCAAAAGCCTCGCAGGTCTGGGAGAACCAAGGTCTTCAACTTTAGCCAGAAAAAAAAGAAGGATGTTGCCAAGTTGCCAAGACTGTCCTCGGTCTGTAAAGCGTGCGAGAGAACCGACTAATACTGTTCGGGGCATCCGAGGTGAGTCGAGTAGGTTGACGTCGGTGCCGATGTCGGTTAATCGATCAACCTTTGGCGTCCTCGAACTCGTCCAATTCATCGGTAATCGAGTCCTGTCGTTTGACTTTAGGTCCTGACAAGTCATGAAGATCCTGTTTTGGTGCGGGAGTTGTGTGAGCGAATTGCTTGAGTGGGCCAGATCGTGATGACATGGAGGAGGATGACACAACGGGATGGGAGGAAGACGAGGAAGAAGAGGGTTTATGATGCTGAGGTGCGGCTGCACTTTGTTGTGTTTGGGATGAGTGCTCCGGCTTACCATGACCTTGCAGCATGCTTCGAGGTAGTACAGGCGCAAAGTCCAGAATTTGCGAAATTTGCTCTTTGGGCGTCTTGCCGTTGCTGGAGTATTCATGCGTCAGTATATACAACCATCACTTCCAGCAGCTAAGAGAACACTCACATGTTCGCGTTGATGACAAAGTCGAGCTGGCCCTCTCCTTCCTCAGACTCTCCAGGGCCATCTCGTACACGGCGGAACAATCTAGGCTCCCAATTGGCCTCGTTGTGTTGTGTAGCTTCTTCTCTTTGCCTGTCTTCGATCCTGGACTTCTCGTCTGTTGCAGTATTCTGGTCTTTGCGCTTTAGTGCCTCTGTACACTTTTGCCATAGTCGCTGGGATTCTCGCTCCTCTTGTTCCGCGATTGGTCGTGTAGAAGGATACGTCTCTCGAGCTCGTGTTGCGTCGAAGAGCAGGGTCTTCTTGCCAGACTACATACTGTCAATAATTGCTAATCCACCGGACGTAACGGCTTTACTCACGTGAAGGTCCTTAATGTGCATCTCACCATTCCAGAAGCCGGACAGCTCAAACAGCTTCTTTTGAGACTGTGACTCTTTGATGAATCCACCAATCTCATCATACTTTCCTCCTACCCAGCCCTTTGTCTTGAACTCCAGATCAACCTCAAGGCCAGTCTCAGGGCACTTGACCAAACTGTGGTCACCGAGCTCATACTTCATCTTGCCGAAAAGTACGCCGCGCGCATACATATTGGGCTGAGTAACAAAGTATCGCTCGTTGCGGTTGAGGAAGCGCATGACCGCTAAACCTTCCATCATACTGGCGGCAGAATTGCCTAAGAACTTGCTGCGTGGTTTTAGTGTACCGTCGATGCGGATGTGGTGTTCTGGCGCCATAAAGAAATAGCTAGATTTTGGTGGATGATGAGACGTCTGCTCAGAGATGTAGTAGCCACGGGTTCCATCCTTGTAGTCCCAATAGCCGTAATATACCTCACCCAGGATTGGGTTCAGAGGCTTCTTGACACCACTGCCAAGCCTGTTAGCATGTAGTATCTCCTCGACCCGCTTGTCGTGTGCTTACGGTGGCTTGATGTGCCATCCACTGAGATAAAACTTAACGACGGACACAAAACGCTGTACAGGGTCGTCAATATCCGCCATTGGGAGAAGTGTTTCTGGGTGCGCCATGAAGCTACGTGTATTAGCGTCATGCGCCGAGGGAGCTTCACATCTTGACAAAGCCCTTACTTTGTGATTCTTTCCAGCATAGATCGTGGTTCGAGGAAGAAGGTGGGTAGTGTAACACGACTGAGGTCGGCGCCAGGTCTGAGCTGCGAGATGATGTGGGAAAGGACTATATGGATCAGCTAAGCCTAGTCCTATCGGGAAGCACAATCTGTCTTACTGCTTCCTTGCTCTTCGTCGACAACAGTTTCATCATCGCCAGTAACGTCATCGGGGTGGCTTTCTATAGAGCTCCTTCCTTCACCTAGACAATGTCAATTCTCCTCGTCCGTTGTTGTTGATGTGCTCGAAACTGACTTTGCACCGACTTTCGGCGATTGCCATGTAGATGTCCTAGACCCACCATGCTTGCGATGTTTCAAGCAAGGTGGCAGTTACGCGCTTGTCTTTAGACCAGATGGAAAACCTTCCTTAGGCAACAGGAAGGTGGGGTGTAGCGGGGTGACGTAAGGCCAGGGCTGAGGAATAGGAGGGGATGAAGCTTCTGGTCAGGACACGCCACGGAGTAGTGACGATGGTATGTTTAGGTGGTGATGTTAGGGAATGTGTAACAATGCAGTCGTGAGCAGTGGAGGTGACGATGACAATGAAAAGGGCTCCGAGAAGCTTCATACAGTCGCGCCAAGCAAAATCGGGGGCGAAAATCGTCCTCGAGCCTTTCCAATTTTCCTTTCAACTTCTAACAAGACTTGAGGTGCTACTGCTCTATCATGTGTCTTGCCTCCGCCTGAAATGGTAGCCTCCAATGTAGTGCTCATATGTCTAACGAAGAGTCAAAAACACCGCGCTTATCGCGCTTATCGGAGTCCTTCCTTACTCATTCAACATCATGCTATGAAGTACAACGCAGCTTGTCTTGGAAGGATCGTAGATGGCTGCTAAAACAGGCAGCAAAGGGTCGACGAAAACCTCAATGGTATCTGCCTCCAGCGACGCAAACAAAATAATGGTAAGGCATGAGAACGAGGAAGAAGACCCCGGTGAGATACCACATCGTACGATGGTTCGAGAGCACGAAAAAATGTTCCCAGCAATCTCCACAGGTGTTTTTTCTTCGAGTTACGATTTGCACTTTCCAAAAGTTCAAATGCCAAGCCTTTGAGATGAATGAACTCGTCCTAAAATCCTTTATATATGTAGAAAATTTCATCTTACGGAGGATGAAGGACACCTTCGTGAAGCTGCTGCCTCGATCTTTCTTGACTAACATCTCCCTTAATGTTTCTTCGAAAGGGTTGTCCTACCAATTTAGTATTCTCTTCAGCGATGGAATCAGCACTTACTTTGCAGATGGTCATCACTCTACATATAATAATACAGTATCGGAGCAGCAGGCAAAAGACAAGCGTGAAAGCAAGAGTGAATACTGGTTATTGACGTTGTTCGACTGCCCTCACGAAGGACTACAATTACGCTGAGATGTGCGTGAGGAACTATTGCTCGGAAGCTTACTTGGCCGCTCGATGAGGCTGACAGCATAATGACGGTCATGGATAACGGGAGTCTTATGAGTATAATAAGAGCGGGACTAGCAAAATTCCAAGAACTTGGGCAAGTAATTTCAGAGGACAATAGTCACAACAACTGAATCCACGGGAGCATGAGCATTACATTGTAACCTGAAACAGTGCCACGTACTAGCCCCAGGTAAGCCATGCCTTTGCCCCCAGTTTGGAACAGGGGCCTTCGCAAGAGTACGAACGCAAGCAAATCACCAAATATATTGTCCCGCGGAGAGCAGTCTACTTGCTCTATCATTCGTTCGGCCGCCCTGATTCAAAGGAAAACAGGGCGCTCTTGACAATGAATGCTATCATCGTTTTGATCTCGCGAAGCCAATAACTCGATGCCAAGTATAAGGTCATGACGCAGACCTTGAAAGAGTATATGAATTTCTAAGAAGGCAGCAAATCACCAAGTGGTAATTCGCAATCAGAGTGGGCCTGATTTTGTCTATATCGTTTGTCCACATTGCTGACCGTCCTCAACCACTCGCTAGCACTAAGTCTTGAACAGAAGAACTCAGCACTCAGTTTACCGTAGAAGGTCTCAGCACTCCGTCTTTAATAGAAGAACTAAATGCTTTGCACAACTTAGGCAGAACACCGCTGTCGCTAATGGAGACTACAAAAGCGGTTTAAACGCAGCCACAAAGCCTGCCAAACCCGAGGACGATGGCATAACGTGGCAAAAGTTAGATGGAGCCGGTTGGGCCTAATCCTAGCAAGCATCTCAATGGGGAATGGGAAGTCATAAAGGTAGATGGAAGTTTGTCGGTACTCCATCCCTGTTACGCCTTATGCTTCTGATATGAAGTTGACAAGGATAAACCAGCAGATGTGAGGAGCAGGAGGAGGACTTGCAAACGTGTTCGGGAATGACCACAAATCCATGGCTGTTGACTCTCGAGTGCTGTTGAATCTCGAGTGCTCAGGTCTGGATGTTGCCAGGATGGCGAGCGGACGCATGAACAAGGCATCCCAGTTTGAAAAGCTATCCTGCGCAGAGCTTTACTTGGTCATTAACGTCGTCGTAATATTGTATATCATATCATCAGCACATGTTCAGGTTTAATATTACTATCAGCTGGCTTGGTCTCTATGACATGCATTTCATATATCTCAAAAGCTCTTTGGTATACTCTTGGAAACACTAAATCTCATTTTTCAATTTTCGTTGATCTTGGACCCAATTGCTCTCATGTCCTCTATGTGTGTCTAACATCCTGCATCTCTGTCCATTCCAATGCTTCCTTCGGACCATAACCCAATTCACGCAAATCACACCTTCCTAGACATCGGCACATCCCCTTCCGTAATCCTCTCAACAAACACCGGACTCGGATCATACAACATAACATGAAAATGCTCCAACGCATGCACCGACTTAAGCGCTGCCCAATTCTTAAACCAAGTCACCTATAATCCCGCACAAAACAAACCTCTCATTAGCCTTTCACAGTTCAAATCGCTTTCCCTTCTCCTATCTATTGGTCGTGCAGCATGTTTTACTCACCTCAGTAGAATCGCTACCCTTCCTAAACGTCTCATCAACATACGCCTCAATCTCCTCCCTCGCTTTCTCCGTCAAATCCCCTGTTTGCGCGTCCTCCTCAAAGCTGAATTTCACCCAGACGACTAGATGGACGATTTTGGAGTCGATGCCGTACGGCCAGTCGTTGTAGAGGATTTTGATGTCAGCTAGATCATAAATCATTAGCTCGTATACTCTCACTCATTGTAATCATCAGCAGCTCTTGCACTTCTCATGTTTGTGGCGTCAGTGTGATGTAAAACTAAAGTAACGTACAATCATCCCGAAAAGGCGTAGCATTCGGCGTGACATCCTCCCACTTCACGCGCTCCTTCATGATAAAATTCATGACCGAGCCATGCGACGCTTTGATGTTTGCCAGGAAGATTCGGTAACGGCGGAGGTCTGAGGGTGTTCTTTTGAAGATTTCAAGACGGTTTGTTCCTTTGCAATACCAAAACCAATATTAGAATCAAGACCATTTAAAGCAGTTCCTGTCTCACTAGTGCTTCTTTCTGCATTGGATTGTAGGGTTCTATTCCATAGCCTGTGGAATTTCAAAAGTGGAGGATTAGAAGTGTTGTGATTTTCTTACTGATAACATCTTTCACCTCTTCCCACGACAGGCGTGAGTATTCAGCGTCCGGTGTACTGAGTATCCTTTGGTCAAATTCGTCGCAGGCTGCTAGGTAGGAAGGACATTCGGTTGTCCATTGATCTTGAGGGATGTTGACGTTCCAGAATGGTATTTTTTGGGGTTTGTCTTGTTGGCTCATTTTTGGATATCACGTTACGATTGCGAAGAAGTCACTTGCGGATTCTTTGTCCTCTCTCTATTAAAGTTTGGAAGATATTAGACCACGCTACAATCAGTATTGTCTTGTTGCGCCTGCTGTGCAACCAAAGTCCTCAAGTGGATTCAGGGGCACGTATGACAAGATTCACCAAGAGTGATGTGAAGACTTTCAGGTGGAGGAGTAACGACCAACAATTCATACGGAGCTCCTATATACAAAGCTCAACGCTAGAAAGTGGGTGAGGTGCTAGGAACACTCAAATATACAAAGATCCGTGATCAATTCCAGACCACTTTCGATATTTTCGACAAATGCTCTCCCACATCTTCCAATACGCCCTGTAGATGCCCATTTCACCTCTATATCCTTGCGCAAGATACCTTCTGATGCGGTTGTTGTGTGAACGACGTTGCCATGCTCAGTACTCCGTTTTCTCGTGAGCCCAAACGGGAGCCCATTTAGTTGCCTATAGGTGTCCCTGCGAATATAGTCGCTAGATTGGTACGTGCGTGCACCGGTGCTTCAAGCAGCTTCAAGCACCAGCTTCCTCGGATTTCCTGATGAAGTACGCTTTCGCCATCTCATACGCCGACCTAGGACTCGTCAGTATTGCTCAAACTTACCAACCTATTTTCAAGCTCAAAACTTACCAACAAATAGCCGTACTCGGCATCGTCTGCAATATTCTCGGCCTCAGTCCTCTGAAAAATCCTCCCCAACCATTCCTCGCCTTTATTATCCTAGCCGCCTGCATCAAACCGTTTGCATTTCTAATCTCCGGATCCTGTACTGTTCCTCGTGTTTGTAGCAATGTCTTGATCACGTCCAGAGGCGTTGTTACAGCAGCTGCGGCACCTCCTGCCAATCCACCAGCAACACAATGCGTCAGAGGGTCGTATGATTTGGAAGGGTTCATCATTCGTGATAATGATTCGTAGGCCATGAACTGCGCGGCGGTGAAAGGAACGGTCATGGTCAAGGTTGTTGGGTAGGAGATGTAAAAGGCACCGAGACCTTCTGTCCGGAAAACTTGTCGTGCACATTGGATTAGTGAAGTGTATTCGGAGCCATGGACCTGCATGCGTTGCTTGATGACTTTGTATAGAGGTTAGCAGGTATCGCCGAACATCATCCTCCTGTCGCTGCTTACCATCGAATGGGTTCATCAAGGCGTCGCTCGCAATTGTTGCGCATGCTCCGCTGGTCGCTGGGTTGATTCTTTAGCGTCATTTTCCCGCTTCGACTTTCATGATCTCTACACACCTGCTGCCAGTGGGTGATGCCCTTCTCCGTCATTGCCACCCATTCCCTGTTTCACCGTCTCATATGTGGCAAAGTATACCGCATGTGCCGGTCCTAAATCCAAATAAGCCAACAGTCCTGCCTGCGATCATTATCTCTTATGCCCATACCTGCTCCTACAACCACACTAGACAAGCCCTTCCACAATGCGCTGATTCCTTCTACCCGCGATATCGTTGCAATTGCGTTCGAAACTCCAGTGTAGACGGCTGCGGGTGTAGGGCTCACGACTTGCATACGAGTCTATACCGTCGTTTGTCAGAACATGAGGGGATGATGCGCTTGATGGTTGGAGGCTCACTTTGAGGACGTCGATCGGGTACATTACTGAATGTTCCTGGAAGCAGTCTTAGCATCTTGTCGTCCAGTATTGAATTACTCTTGTCATACCGCAATACCAGCGAATGCGCCTGCGGTCATGTTCGCCGCAAGCGAGAAGTTTGACGGTAAACCTTCATAGCTGTTATCTTCAGATCAGTCGCCGCACATGAAGTCTTCTCATACACCGATCCCAGACGTACTCATAGTCCTCTTGCTCAATCAGCCCTGCATCGACAGTGGCCATTGAATGGCTTTGGTATGATCGCGCTCTTTCTGCTGGGATATGTGAGGTGAGTTACTGGTGGTATGATCGTATAGAGGAGGACACAGAGCAGGGCAAGGCAGCGGTAGCAGTGGTAAGGTCAAGGTAACTGGATGGTGGTGATGGGCAATTTGAATGATTTCGATGTCTTTTTTGCGAGGTGCTCTACAATTCAAACTGTTCTTGGCATCAGTGACGATTTGACTTTTGGCCAGACCTCTCT
>Ga0160428_1001001_pt1 | contig 24431 bp, 16 predicted proteins | sample SolpanmetagenomM_FD_108198 | JGI IMG/M metagenome (GOLD analysis project Ga0160428, IMG submission 108198) | Solar panel surface microbial communities from Lawrence Berkeley National Laboratory, California, USA - M | ecosystem: Engineered > Built environment > Solar panel > Unclassified ... | reverse complement strand
CGGGAGAGTCGCAGGAGGTTCTGACCGTAGGCCGTCTTGGCGAACATCTCGCCGCGGGCCACGAGCTGGTCGCGGTTGATGAAGCCCTGGAGGTAGGCGATCTCCTCCAGGCAGGCCACCTGCAATCCCTGACGGTGCTGGAGCGTGCGGACGAACTCGCTCGCCTCCAGCAGGCTGTCGTGGGTTCCGGTATCGAGCCACGCGTAGCCGCGCGACATCCGCTCGACGTGGAGCTGTCCGCGCTGCAGGTAGGCCTCGTTGACGCTGGTGATCTCCAGCTCGCCGCGGGCCGAGGGCGTCACGTCGGCGGCGATGTCGAGCACCTGATTGTCGTAGAAGTAGAGGCCGGTCACCGCCCAGGTGGATTCCGGATTCTGCGGCTTCTCGACGATCTTGGTCGGGCGCCCGGACTTGTCGAGGTTGACCACGCCGTAGGCCTGTGGGTTGTCGACATGGTAGGCGAAGACCGTGGCGCCCTGCCGGCGCGCGGCGGCGCGTTCCAGCAGTTCGCCCATGCCGGCGCCGAAGAACAGGTTGTCGCCGAGGATCAGCGCGACGTCGTCCTCGCCGACGAAGTCGCGCCCGATCACGAAGGCCTGCGCGAGGCCCTCCGGGCGCGGCTGCAGCGCGTAGGAGAACTTGAGCCCGAACTGCTCACCGGTGCCGAACAGGCGCTTGTAGTTGTCGAGGTGCTCCGGCGACGAGATGATCAGGATCTCGCGGATGCCGGCCAGCATCAGCACCGAGACCGGGTAGTAGATCATCGGCTTGTCGTAGACCGGCAGGAGCTGCTTGTTGATCGACAGCGTGGCCGGGTGCAGGCGCGTGCCGGATCCGCCGGCCAGAACGATGCCCTTCATGGCTTGGAAACTCCCTCTGACACCGGCCCGACGAGCCGGTCCAGGATATCGTCGAGCGCCGCCTGCCAGGGGCGCGGCGCGAGGCCGTAGGCGGCCGTGAGGCTGTCGGTGGACAGGCGCGAATTCGCCGGCCGCCGGGCCGGTGTCGGATAGGCGGAGGTGGGGATACCGTTGACCGGTACCGGGCGGCCCCCGCGCCGGGCCGAGCCCGCCACGATCGCTTCGGCGAAGCCGCACCACGTGGTGGCGCCCGCGTTCACGCAGTGGAACGTACCGGTGGGCGCGTCGGCGTCCGTGGCCAGGCGCCGCGCGATCGTCGCCAAGGCAGCGGCGAGGTCGGCGGCGGAGGTCGGGCAGCCGTACTGGTCGTCGACGACCGTGAGGGCGTCGCGTTCGGCCGAGAGTCGCAGCATCGTCTTGACGAAGTTGCCGCGGTGCGGGCTCACGACCCAGGCCGTCCGGACGATCGCGTGCCGCGGATTGCCCGTGCGCACCGCGAGCTCGCCGGCCGCCTTGCTGGCCCCGTAGACGCTCTGCGGGTCGATCGGGTCGTCGGGTGCGTAGGCGCCGTCCGGCTTCGAGCCGGCGAAGACGTAATCGGTCGACACGTGTACCAGCGGGATCGACGTCTCCGCGGTGGCGGCCGCCAGGATCGCCGGAGCCAGCGCGTTGAGGCGCCACGCCGCGACCACGTCGGCCTCGGCCTTGTCGACGGCGGTGTAGGCCGCCGTGTTGATCACGACCCGGTAGTCCCGGGCCGCAAGCTCCGCCGCGACGGCCCGCGCGTCGGTGATGTCGAGCTCCGCGCGGCCCGGCGCGTGCACGGACACGCCCGCCGGCCACGCGAGGGCCCGCAGCTCGGTTCCGACCTGCCCCGCACCGCCGAGGACGAGGACGTCCATCAGGCGTTCAGCCCCAGGCGCTCGCCCTTGTAGCGGCCCTCGCGGATCGGGCGCCACCAGCTCTCGTTTTCGAGGTACCAAGCGACGGTCTCTTCCAGCGCCTGCTCGAAGGTCTTCTGCGGCCGCCAGCCGAGTTCGGTCTCGGCCTTGGAGCAGTCGATGGCGTAGCGCCGGTCGTGGCCCGGACGGTCGGCCACGAAGCTGATCAGCTGCTCGTGCGGGGCGTTCTGCGGACGCAGCCGGTCGAAGGCCGCGCAGAGCGCCTTCACCACGGCGAGGTTGTTGCGCACTGCGCGGCCGCCGAGCAGGTAGGTCTCGCCGATCCGGCCGCGCTCCAGCACGGCAACGAGGCCCTTGGCGTGATCCTCCACGTGGATCCAGTCGCGCTCGTTCAGGCCGTCGCCGTAGACGGGCAGTTTCTTCCCCTCCAGGGCATTGAGGATCATCAGCGGGATCAGCTTCTCGGGGAAGTGACGCGGCCCGTAATTGTTCGAGCAGTTGGTCACCAGCACCGGCAGGCCGTAGGTCTCGTGCCAGGCGCGGGCGAGGTGGTCGGAGGCCGCCTTCGAGGCCGAGTAGGGCGAGCGCGGATCGTAGCGGCTCTCCTCGGTGAAGAACGCGTCCGGCGGCAGCGAGCCGTAGACCTCGTCGGTGGAGACGTGGAGGAACCGGAAGCTCTTCTTGTCCTCCTCCGACAGGGCTTCGTAATAGCCCCGCGCCCCATCCAGCATGGTCTGCGTGCCGATGACGTTGGTGCGCACGAAGGCGCCCGGATCGGTGATCGAGCGGTCGACGTGGCTCTCGGCGGCCAAGTGCATCACCGCCTGAGGCTGGAAGTCGGCATAGGCCTTCTGCACGGCGGCGCGGTCGCAGATATCGGCCTCGACGAGGCGATGGCGCGGGTTGTCGGAGAGCGACGCCAGGGAGACGGGATTGGCCGCGTAGGTCATCGCGTCGAGGGTGCAGACTTCGTGGCCGAGATCGTTGACGAGGTGCAGCACCAGCGCCGAGCCGATGAAGCCGCAGCCTCCGGTCACCAGGATGCGCATGGCGATGTACCTCTTCGGACAGGTCTGAAACGGGATGGCCGGGCAGCGTAAGACCGGCCGGCGTGACGAAATTGCGGCCGGGCCGCGCGGTTCAGAAGACTGGCCCGAGGTCGGCGAGGCGCGGCGCGCGGCGATCCTTGTCGGACAGGATCGCGGCCTCGCTCGACACCGGCCATTGGATCCCGATCTCGGGATCGTTCCAGAGCAGCGCGCGGTCGTGCTCCGGGCTGTAGTAGGAGTCGACCTTGTAGGCGACCATGACGTTGGGCGTCAGGGTGCAGAAGCCGTGGGCGAACCCGTGCGGAACGTAGAGTTGCTCGCCCGTCTCGGCGTCGAGGGTCGCCGTCACGTGCCGGCCGTAGGTCGGGGAGCCGCTGCGGAGGTCGACCGCGACGTCCAAGATCGCGCCCTGGAGGACCCGGATCAGCTTGGCCTGGGCCTGGGGGGCGATCTGGAAGTGGAGGCCGCGGATCGTGCCCTGCGGCGCGGAGAAGGACTGATTGTCCTGAACGAAGGTGGTCCTGATCCCGGCCCGCTCCATCGCGTCGATGCGGAACGTCTCGGAGAACCATCCGCGCGCGTCGCCGAAGCGCTTCGGCACTATGCGCTTCACGTCCGGGATCTCAGTCTCGATGACGTTCATGCCAGCGCCTCTCCCGCAGATCCTGTCGCGAGGCCCTTCGAACGTGTCCGCGCCGGTCGCGCGGAGCCGTGCACCCGCCGCGCCGAATGCAACCTCGTTGATCGACCCGCGACTTCCGGTCATTCGCCGGCCGTGTCAAGGCGTGCCGGTTGCGGTGGCGCTCTCGCGGGGGGCTAATGGCGGACGGGGCGACGCGGTCCGTGGAGGCGCTCCTGCGCGCGCAACTCGCCGAGCCCGCGTGTATCTGGAGCCTGGGCGGCTACGGAACCGCCGCGACCTTCGCCCGAGACCCTGGAGAGCCGGTTCGAAATCCGGGCCCCGACGAGATGGGGCTCGTGACGGCCCGCGGCGCGATCGTGCTCGCTGCGCCGCCGGATCTCCGACCCTTCGCCTACGAGACCGGCTTCGCGGATGGCTGGAGCCAAGCCGTGGCGCTCTGCTTGCCCGCGGCTGCCTGCGCGATGGGCCGGCGGCGCGTTTTGACGGAACTGGGCCCCGACGCGACGGCCGCTCGGCCCCAGGACCGTGCGACGCCCCTGTTCGATCTCGGGCTCGGCCTCGAAGCCGCGGATGCCTGCGTGCGGACCGCGGACCCGCTCTGGATCGAACGCCTCCGAGCCGGGCTCGGCCGTTCGATCCTGCTCCCGGATCATCCGGCCGGACACGTGCTCGCCGAGACGAGGCTGCATCACGTCTTCGTCACGCGCCTGGGGCGGATCGAGGTCTACCCGTGGAGGGCGGCCGATGGCACCTCGGGCCCCGGGCCGCGCAGTCACATCCTGCCGAAACTCCTGGCGCTCCGGCGGACGCACGCGGCGACCGCACCGATCCCCGGGGAACTGGTCCCGTGCGGCGGCTTCCAGCCGGCGCACCCGCTGAGGGACGGATCGGGCCGGCCGATCCCGTTCGATGCGGCGCGCCACGGGGCCTTCGGGCACCTCCTCGATGCCTGGGGCGATCCGGCGCTGGTGGCCTTGCGGCGTACGGTGCTCGCCGGACAGGAACCCGACCCCTCCCGGGCCCGGGGACGTTTCGCGCGCTCGGCGATCCGGGCTGCGCGCGCGCAGCGCGCGGCGATGCGTGCCTGATTGCCGCCCTCACCGATCACAGGGCGGCGGAGGTGCGAGCAGCGGCGCCAGGTCGGGGTGCGCGGCGGCCGGCATCCAGGCCCCCCCCGGCGGGTGGATCTGCGTGGCCGCCGTCAGGGTCCCGGACCGCGCCATGGCGGCGAGCTCGGAGAGGGACCAGGGGCCCTCGACGGCGTCGCGATAGACGTAGAACCGCGCCATGGCCCTCGCCGGCGGCGCGGGCTCGGTCAGGCGGAGCAACCGGTCGCTTGTGAAGGCGCCCGGCTCGACGGAGCGCTTGTCCGCGGCACGGAAGGCCGGCGGATCGCCCGGATCGCGGTTGGCCTCCTCGGGCGGAAGGTCGCCGAGGCTGCCCGGGATCGGTTGGGTCCAGTCCGCGATCCGGGCGAGAAGCGCGTCGTGGAGCGCGTCCGCATCGCCCGGAAGGCGGCCCGCCTCCGGTGCCGCGCGCCGCCAGCGCTGCGCCAGCGTGTGGGCAACCGCGTGACCGACGCCGCCGACCCGCACCTCGGCATCGAAATTCACCGCCTCCCGCCGGGGCGCATAGGCGCGGTTGGCGGTCCACCTGAACAGGGCGGCGAGCGCCAGAATCTGGACGGCCGAGAGGCTCGCTTCGACCTCGGTCAGTCGCGCCGCGATGATGGCGGCCTGAGCCCGGTCGAAGTGTCGGCGCCGAAGCGTACGTTCGGAGCCGACGCTGCGCCAGTCGCCCGGCTCGAATTCGAAGCGCCAGAGTCCCGTGTCCGGCGACCGCACCAGCAGGTTGAGACAGACGGCGCGCAGGAACAGCGACAGGGTCTCGCGCAGCGCCTCCGTCTCCTCCGCGGTCGGTGCGACGGGGTCGGGGAAGCGCAGATAATCCTTGTGGTTGTGCAGCGGGATCGCGTCCAGGCGATCCAGTTCCAGCGCGTAGGCGCTGCGCCAGTCCCGCCGGAGTGGACCGAGCACGTCCAGGGGCACGCCAGACAACTCGCAGTAGCAGACGATGCGGCCGCGCTGGCTGGATTCCAGCACGCTGATCGCCCCGGCGCCGAGCATCGGCGGCAGGCTCGCCCGCAGGATCGCGCCGAACTCGGCCTCGAAGGCGTGCGCGCCCTCGATGGCGAGGATCGTCTTGAACTGGTCCCCGCTGGGGCTGAAGGCGTCGAACTGCACTTGGATCCACGGCATGCAGCGCAACAGCATCAATCCGAGGATGTCCCGCTGCCGCTCGGCCGGCAGGGCGCGCAGGGCATCGAGGGCGGAGGGAATGCGCGCGCGGTGGGGGCCGAGCCGGCGGCGGGCCATGGCGCGCACGGCATCGAGCAGCTCCCCGCGGCCCTCCTCCGACCGCAGCAATGCGAAGATGGCGCGGGAACCGCCATAGGCCTGGAACGCCTCCCGCGCCCAGGCGAGGCGGTCCATCGGCGGCGCCGCGAGGCCCTGTGGGGCGCCCGAGGGCAGAACGAGAAACGTGCCGCCGGAGGGGCGGTCGATCGCGTCGCGGATCTCGGCGATGTCGAGCCGCAGCGCGCGCATCAACGCGCCGACATCCGCGCGGCCCTGGTTCAGCACCCCCAGGAGACCGTCGTGTCGGGCGAGTCCGGTCTCCGGATCGCGCCCGATGCGGCTGCCGAGTCGCGTCGAGACCCGGCGCAGCAACTCGGCGGCCTCGCGAGCGGCCAGTGCGCGGATCCGCAGCACGCAGGAGCCGCGAAGATCGTCCCGGGCCTGCTCCAGGTAGCGCTCGGCATCGCGGCGGTGCGAGAAGATCAGGCCCGGCCGGACTTGCTCCAGGCGGCTGAGCGAGGCGGAGAAATGTTCGGCCAGCATCTCGTCCGCCAACCGCGCGTAGGTATCGGCGGCGGTGGTCAGGCGGGCGAGCGCCCCGCCGTCGGCCTCAATCAGGTCGTTCACGCCCTCGATCAGGGCGCGCGCATAGTCGAGGCCGCCGCGCTCCTGATCGTCGAGGACGCGGTACAGCGCTGCCAGCAGGGTGCCGTCCCGATCAGCGAGCCAAGCCGCCTCGAGCTTCACCCGCGCGTCCAGCACCTCCGCGCCGCGGGGACCGTACAGGGTGCCCGAGCCTGTCCGGCCGAGGATGTCGTCCCGCAGGCGCTCGGCCGCCTTGCGCAGGTTGGGCGCCCAATCGCGCGGGACCGCGAGTTCGTGGCGGATCGCATCGACCGCGTCGTCGGCGGCGAGCGCCACCGCCTCCTGGATCGAGGTTCCGTCCGGACGCCGCAGGATCTGATCGATCAGATCGAACTCCGCGATGCCCGGCGGCGCCGGACGGAGCACCTTCGGAAAGGTCTCGAAGACCGAGAAGCGGAGCGCGAGGCGATCGGCGGCGAAGCGGTCGCGCTCCTCGATGGTGGGGATCCGCCGCTCGGGCAGGCCCCGGGCGACGCCGAAGAAGGTCCCCACCATGTCGAGCCCGACCTGGGCGGCGGCGGCCTCGACTTCCAGGCTGCCCTGCGTGGCGAGCACCGCCTGGCCGAGGGCGGAATAGCTGAGGGCGTAGAGGGCCGCGTGGTTCGCCCGAAGGGGGCTGGGAGGCGCCCATTTGCGCATCTTGTGCTGGGTCTGGTTCACCGCGACGGAGCGCTTGCGCCCCGAGAATTCGGAGTTGCCGAAATCCTCGAACAGGACGTCGGCCATCATGTCGTAGAGGTCGCTCACCGCGTTGGTCCGCTGGTCGGCGAGGTTCTGGCTGTCGAACAGGTACACGTCGCTGAAGGGCCGCTCGACGCCGGGCGCGACCCGCTCGTGATCGCCCCAGCGCTCCACGTAGGGTGGCTGCGGGGTGCCGCGCATTGCGTATTCGAGCTCGGAAAGGGTCGCGACGCCGTTGGCGAAGACCCGATCCCGGTTGGCGCCGACATAGCCCGAGGGCAGGACGAGGAAGAGGTCGACGGCGTCGGGACGCTTGGGGGTCTCGAGGGACGAGATCGCGTAGCCGGCGTCGATCACCGTGCCTGAACCGGTGCCGCCGGCCACCGAGGCGACCACGACGAAGCGCAGCTCGGTGGCGGTGTCGATGCCCAGCGCGCGCAGCTGCGCCTCGTTCGACATGTTGGCGAGCACGAGGCCGGCCTTCGCGGCCAAGCGGTCGGTCAGGTTGCGAACCTCGTCGAAGAACAGCAGGCGGGCGATGGCACGGATCTGTCCGGCGCCCTTGGAAGCGTCGATCCGCGAGAGATCGCGGGCGGGCAGCCACGCGTCGATGTGCGGGTAGCTCCGCCTCTCGGCTTGGTAGCGGGCGAGGTTGACGGCCTTCTGCAGGGTCTCGCCCTCGCGGAAAGCCACCTTGGCGGAGAGCGGATCGGTGGCGGGGCGGTGCGATTCGCGCGCCTCCAGGGTGTCGGTGTCGAAATACAGGAAGGCGGCCGCCGGGAACTGGTCGAGGGCGCCGATCCGGTTCCCGTTCCAATCGGCCTGGAGGATGCGGCGGCGCAGGCGCAGCAGAACCTCCATGCCCGTGCCGCCGAGCGCCACGAAGACGGTCGGCCGAACCTTCAGTTGCCGCTCGATGCCGGCCTTGCGCGCATCGTCCATCGGTTCAGCGCCTGCGTTCGGAGGCGCGCAGGAACAGCGCCAGAGCGGTGGCGAACAGGATCACGCAGAGCGAGAAGCCCGCGGTCAGTCCCGCCCAGGCCTGCCAGAGACGTCCCACCGTAGCGCCCACCACGATCGAGGCCGTCAGCATCAGGGCGGCGAACAGCACCCAGCTCGCGCCGTCCGCGGCGTCGAGGGTCGCGCGACGGTTGATTAGGTGGACCCGGACACCGTGCCGGACGACCAGGAAGACGAGCCCGAACATCAGGAGGGCGGAAGCTCCCAGAAGGATCTCCGGTGTGGTCGGAGCGCGCTCCAGCCTCGCGAACGGGCTCGCGGCCGCGGCCGGCGGCGCCGGGGCCACCCGCGGGGTTGCGCCCTGCGGCGGCGGTATCGTGAAGTCGCGCCCGCCCGGCCCCTGGATCCGGATGGCTGGCGGATATCCGGCGTCGCCGTGGAGCCCGATCATGCTCCGGGTCCGGCATCCGCGATCCGGGTCGCGCTTGGCTCGCCCCGGAGGCTCGCCCGCACCCGCCAGCGGCTGCCATCGGGTGCGCAGAGGACCGCGGCGCGATACGGCCTGAGGATGACGCGCTTCGTCGACGAACCGAGCGTCACCGTGTAGAGCTTGGCACGTCGAAGCCTTGCGGCGCAGAGGCCCGCCGCCCCGACAAGGGCGCCGGCACCAAACGCGGTCGCGGCGAGCGGCCAGGGTGAGAATGCCGCCTCGATCCGGACAGGCAGACTGACAGCCGCCTCGGCCACGCCGCGATAGTCGCGAAACAGGCCGGGTAGGCGTTCCTCCAGGGCATCCGCGGCGGCCGGCTCCGGGGACTGATCCGCGCTGAAAAGGTCGCTCCCGAAGATTGGACGCACACGCTCGAGGAACGCTGGATCGAGGGTGAGGCGCAGGTTGGTCAGGCGGAGGGTGAGGATGCCGTCAATCGCCTGGCCAGCCGACAGCAGCCCGGCCAGACCGGGCGGGCGCGGCATCGGGGGCAGCGTCAGGGTCACCGCGAGGGGCGCACTCTCAGCCTGCGGTGCGAGGTCGACCACCGTGTCCGGCAGAACCGCCGCGCGCGCCAACTCGGTCGCGGAACGATCCGCGCTCCAATTCAAGGCGAGCGTGGCCGAGGCGATGCGCTGCGGGTAGAATCCGTTGGTCAGATGCCCGATGAAGCGCAGCACCGTTCCGCCGGCGGCGTCGGCTCCACGCACCACCAAGATGCCGTCCTCCAGCCCGGCCTCCAGGCCGCCGCTGTCGACACGATCGATGCTCAGGGCCAGGGCGCCGGCCCTGATGGGCTTGAGGGTCACCGGCGGGTGATGGAACAGGGCACGCAGGGCCGGAGTGGCCAGCACGGTCGCGAGCGCCCGCCCGCCGGATGGGCCGTAGCCGATCCCGTAGACGACGAAGCCCGCTTCCGAGAAATTCCGCCCCCTCAGGGGCATCCGGACCGGATAGGCGATGATCCGCGCGACGGCCGGCGCGGCGCGCAGGGTCGCGTAGAAGGCGGCGGTGTTGCGCTCAACTTCGGCGCTGTTGCCGGGCGCGTTCTTGTTGTTCGTGATCATCCAGATCACGCCGTCGCCGCCGTGCAGGCCGGCGCGGATCCCGCCGAGCAGCGCGCCGTTGAAGTCGGCATCGGCATAGGCCTGTCCGCCGGCCTTGCGCGGCAGGTCGATGGCCGTCACGGCGGCCCGAACGCGGTCCGCTCGGTAGGGACCCTCGTACAGCATACGCGGGGAAGGACGTCCTGGGACCTGACCGTCCTGATCGAAGGCTGCAACCGCCACCACATCGGTCTGCGTTCCGGCGGCCGCTATCAGGGCCTCGACGAGGGGCCGGAACTGTGAGCCCTTCGCGGTCAGGAAGGGCTCCATCCAGCCGGAATCCTGGATCAGGAAGAGCTGACGCACCGGAGACTCCGCTCGGGCCGGTTCGCCCGTCAGCACGAGGAGCGCCAGGAGCGTCTGCAGCCAAGTCTTCATGCCGAGCGCAGCCGCAGGGTGTGGCAACGGCCACTTGATCGGCTCCACAGGTAGAGCGCCCCATCGTGCAGGAGCGCTCCCGGGTCGCCGATGGCGCAGACGTCGAGGCTGACCGGCAGGCGACGCAGTCCCGCCCCGTGCGCGTGGTGGAGAAGATGGCCCGTCACGGGGCCGGGTTGGAGAGCGCCCCGTATGAAGCCACCCTGCTGGCCCTCCAGCCGGAGGGCCAGCAGGACGGTGTCCCGTGGCATCGCCAGCACCGGGACCAGGAGGCTCCCCGCGTGGCCGCCGAGGTTCAGGCTCTCGGCTGGCGCCTGCCAGGGCGCCGCGAACCGGGCGTCGCCCCAGTAGGTGACGGTCCCTGCGGTGAGATGGGGGCCGTCGAGACGCTGGAGCGTCGCATCGCGCGACAGCGCGGCGACGTGGTAGCGGCTGTCCGCCGAGCCGAGCTGATGGGGCACGTCGGCCCGGTCGCGCCACGGGGCCTGATTGAGGATCGGACTGAACCCATCCGGCCAAGAATCGAAACGGATGCCGTCGTCACCGGCGTCGCACGTGACGAATCCGCCCGATCCCGTCCAGATCGCGTCGCCGAGGCGGTTCACCCACGGGCCGGAGAATCGGCCGCCCGGGGCGCGTCGGCCGGTCTCGAACAGGTCGAGCCCGTCCGAGCCGGCCGTGCCGCGGCACCGGACCAGCCAGCCGTCGCGCTCGGCCCAGGCGAGCAGGTCGGCCCCGCGCCAGCAGGGCGCGGAGAGGAAGCGCAGGCCCGGCATCCGCGCCGCGCCGTGAGCCAGGCCCGGGCCGAATTGCGGCAGCGTCAGCGAAACCAGCGCGGTGGCGGTCGTGTAGGCCACGCCCTCCGGGCCGACGGCGAGGGCCGGTCCCGTCGCGGAGACCGGAAGCCGTCCGAGAGCCGAGAAGCCGCGGCCGGTCCAGGCTTCCAGCGCGCCGAGATTGTCGTGAAGCAGGTAGAGGCCGGCGGGGCGTCCGGCGCGGAACAGCAGCGGTCTCCCGCTGGGGAGCGGCACCTCGACGGCGCTGCCGCCGTCGATGTCGAGCAGGGCGGGATCGGGCCGTGGCACGGGCGGACCCAGCGCCTCGCCGGTCGATGGTGCATGCGCGAATGCGACCGGGAACGGTTCGGCACGCGAGTCCCGCCGGATGCCGAGGAGCGCGATCCGGGCATCATCCGCGCCGATGCGCTGGCCGGCGACGTCGGTCGCCACGGTTCGGCCGTCCCGGAGGTGCCAGTTCTGCCGGCCTCGGAGATTGGTGAACCGGGGATCAGGATCGATCGGCCAGACGCCGTCGGCTCCGGATGCGCTACTGTCGCAATCGAAGCGGGCGTTGTTCCAACGGGTCTCCGGAGATCCATCCAAGATCAAGGGCGTCGATCCGTAGCTGAAGTGCCGCCGCGATCGTCACCTATTTCCTGCGTGTTGGGAAGGGCTCACGCGCCTGATCGTCCCGCATCTTGCCGTGATCTTGTCAGGGGATGCCGATCATCTTGTGCGTCTGCAGGGATAGGCGCCAGCGTGCATCGCGCCGGCAATAGGCGATCGCCGCCTGCGTGCTCGCGGTCTGGCCCGGCCCGTCCATCGGCTGAAGGAAGCGGTGCCTGAAGGGCAGGTCGACGAATTCCGCGGGATCGGCGTCCGCCTGTGGATAGACCAGCTTGAGCTCGTCGCCGGTGACAAGGGAGAGGGCGTTGCGGCCCTTTGGGCTCACGCAGATCCAGTCGATGCCGGGCGGCGCCGGCAGGGTGCCGTTCGTCTCGATGGCGATCTCGAAGCCTTCCGCGTGGACGGCCTCGATCAGGGGCACGTCGAGCTGGAGCAGCGGCTCGCCGCCCGTGAACACCACGTAGCGGTTGTCCGGTCCGCCGGCCCAGGCCGCCGCGATGGCGCCCGCGAGGGCGGCCGCGTCGGCAAAGCGTCCGCCGCCCTCACCGTCCATGCCCACGAAATCCGTGTCGCAGAATCGGCAGGCCGCCGCCGCGCGGTCGGCTTCACGCCCCGACCAAAGGTTGCATCCGGCAAAGCGGCAGAACACGGCCGCGCGTCCCGCCTGCGCGCCCTCGCCCTGCAGGGTGTGGAAGATCTCCTTGACCGCGTAAGCCACTGCCGTCCCAATCATCGTCGCCGCGACGCCTGGCCAGCACATAGGCTGTGCGCAGCCGGTGGACCACCGACAGTCGCGCGGCGCAGACCCCCCCTGGGGTCTCGCCTTGCTCTTGCCACGGTAGGCCCGTTCATGCCGTGATGCTGCTCGGCGACCGAAACCGGCCGTCCGGGTTGTGCCTCGTGCCGGCCGGCCGGCCGGAAGACCGGCGCCTCGCGGTGCCGACCCTGGCGATCCTCTGACGAGTCGGGCTCGAATGTCCTCTTCTCTCTACCGGCGCCTCACCGTCGGGCTTGCGGCGCTGACGGGCCTCTTCGGAACGAGCCTCGTGGGTCTCGGCGCGGCGCAGGCGGTCACGGTGCCGATCCTCGTCGCCGACGTCGATTCGGGCAAGGTGATCTACTCGCAGGCGCCGACGGATCCCTGGTATCCGGCCTCCATCACCAAGCTGATGACCACCTATGTCGCCCTCGACCTCGTGCGGCAGGGCAAGGTGTCGCTCGACTCGATGATCACGGTCTCGGCCGCCGCCGCCGCGGAGCCGCCGTCGAAGATGGGGTTCAAGCCGGGGACGCAGCTGACCCTCGACAACGCCCTCAAGATCATCATGGTCAAGTCGGCCAACGACATCGCCTTCGCGATCGGCGAGAATCTGGGCGGCTCGATCGATAACTTCGCCGCGATGATGAACGAGACCGCCGTGCGGATCGGCATGCGCGACAGCCACTGGTACAATCCCAACGGCCTGCCCGATCCGCGCCAATGGACCTCGGCCCGCGACATGGCGGTGCTGGCCCGGGCCCTGCTCCGCGACTTCCCGGATTCCCACGACCTGTTCTCGATCTCGGCGATCCAGTTCGGCCGCGCCGTGATGGCGAACCACAACGGCCTTCTCGGGCGCTATCCGGGTACGGACGGCATGAAGACCGGCTTCATCTGCTCGGGCGGCTTCAACGTGGTGGCGACCGCCACGCGCAACGGCCGGCGCATCGTCACCATCGTGATGGGGCAGCCGAGCCCGCGGGAGCGCGACGTGAAGGCCGCCGACCTGTTCGATTACGCCTTCACCCAGAGCGCCGGCTGGACCAGCCCGACCCTCGATGCCCTGCCGGCCTCTGCCATCCCCGCGCCTCCGGACATGCGGCCCTTCGTGTGCGGCGGCAAGAAGCCCCCGGCCATCGAGGACGGCCCCGGTGCGCTGAGCGCCCCCGGCTCCGCGGCGCAACTCGTCGGCGGTGCCGCAGCGAACTCGCCGGCCCTGGCGCTCGCGGCCTTCTCCAACCCGGCCCTGCGGGCCCGGAGCCTGCCGCCCCGGGCGCCGCTCCAGCCCGTCGCGGTCTGGGTCGGACGCAATCCCGCCGAGAGTCAGCAGATCCTCGACGCTCAGGAGGCCGAGCAGAAGGCCGCCGTCGCCAACACCCGCGCCGCGAAGCTCGAAGCCGCCAAGGTGAAGCGCGCGGCGGCGCTGGAGGCGGCCAAGCAGGCCCGCGCGGAGCGCTTGGAGCGCGCGCAGGCGGCGCAGGCGGCCAAGCCGGCCCCGAAGGTCGCGGCCAAGCCGGGTCATCCTCTCCCCCGGACGGCGAGCGCCTACACGGCGGTCGAGACCCCGACGATGCCGGAGGCCAAGCCCGGCAGGGGATTGGTCAAGCCGGCGCCGAAGGCCGCCGCCCACAAGGCCGCCGCCCACAAGGCCGCCCCCGCCGAGGCCGCCACTGCCAAGGCCGCCACCGCCAAGGCCGCGGCGAAGAAGCCGGCGGCCAAGAAGGCTGCCGCCGGGGAGTAGGATCGATGTCGGACGTCCCGGGCCGTTGCCGCAGGCGTCCGACGACCCCACGTCGACGTTCATGTCACAGATGACCGCGCCCGAGCCGGATCCACGCCGTCCTGAACCGATCCCGCTCACGGTGCTCACCGGATTCCTCGGCGCTGGGAAAACCACGCTCCTGAACCGGCTGCTGCGCGATCCGGCGCTCGCCGACACGGTGGTGATCGTCAACGAGTTCGGCGCCATCGGCCTCGACCATCTGCTGATCGAGACCGTCGACGAGGACATGATCCTGCTCGGCGCCGGCTGCCTGTGCTGCACGGTGCGGGGCGACCTGATCGCCACCCTCGAGGATCTCCTCCGCAAGCGCGACAACGGCCGGATCCGGCCGTTCCGCCGCGTGGTGATCGAGACCACCGGTCTCGCCGACCCGGCGCCGATCCTGCACGCCCTGATCTACCATCCCTATCTCGTGCTGCGCTTCCGGCTGCAGGCGGTGGTGACCGTCGTCGACGCGATCACGGGCGGTGACACCCTCGACGCCCATCCGGAGGCCCTGCGCCAGGCGGCGATCGCCGACCGCATCGTCCTGACCAAAACCGACATGGCCCTCGATACCTCGGCGATCCGAGCCCGCCTCGCCGCCCTCAATCCGGCAGCGCCGGTCGTCCTGCCGGAAACCCCCGCCGACACCCTGCTGGGTGGGCTGTTCGGTCTCGACGGCAAGGGCGCCGACGTGCGGGCCTGGCTCGGCGACGAGGCGCTGGCGCAGGCCCAGGGCGATGACGCCGACGTGAACCGGCACGACGCGTCGATCGAGGCCCTCTGCCTGACCAGCGAGGCCCCAGTGCCCCGCGCCGCCTTCGAGATGTTCATGGACCTGCTGCGCTCCGGCCACGGGCCGAAGCTGCTCCGGCTCAAGGGTATCGTGGCGCTGGCCGATGATCCGGGCCGCCCCCTGGTGGTGCATGGGGTCCAGCACGTCTTCCACGCCCCGCTCACCCTGCCCGCGTGGCCCGACCCCGACCACACCTCGCGTCTCGTCCTGATCCTGCGGGACCTCGATCCGGCCTTCGTGCGCAGGCTCTGGGACGCCTTCCTGGGTCGCCCCCGCGTCGATGCGCCGGATGCCGCCGCGCTCACCGACAATCCCCTGGCGATCCCGGGTCCCTGAACCCGCGACCCGACGGCATCGTCCTTGAACCTGTCCGCTCGAACAGCGCTTCGGGCGCGTCGGACCGTCCCGAAATGGGACGGATCGTCGAGGGGCAGGACACGCAATGGTGCGACGCTTCACCGTGATACAGGGCGGGCTCACCGGATTGCCATCCGAAGCGCGCGGATCGCACGCCGAAACCGTCGATCCCGAGGCGGTTCTGGTGGCGGCCAACGACTCGGCCGATCCGGCATCCACTTGGCGGATCGACCTGCGGTCGCCAATGACGGTTGACGCGGCGTCCGTCTCCGCGTGGCGGGCCATGCTGGTCCGGAACGCCGTGCGGGATCCGCTCCGCGATCCCGACCATCTGCTGCCCCTCGCCCAGCATCGACCCGCCGGGCGCCGGGTCGCGGTGGCCCTCGCCTGGAGCCAGGATGCGGTGACCGGCCGGGAGGCGCTGCGCGGCGTGGTGCCCCTGGCGATGCCCCATCCGATCTGGGGTGGCCGCGCGCGTCCCTGGCAGCCCGCGGAGGCTTTGGATACCGCCCTCGTCGACAACGACGCCGCGAGTGCCGTCGATCGCGCGCTGCGCGTTCGCCTCGCGGCTCTGCGCCGCCCGATCCGGCTCGTCGGGGCCATCGAGCCCGTGCGGGCGACGGCGCCCTTCCGTCTCAGCTTGGCGGCGAACCGCCCGTCGCGGCCGCGCTCGATCCCGGCCGGGAACCTCCTGGGCACCCGTCCGCATGGATGGGAGCCGCCTGCCTCCGAGATGCTGGCGGTGACCGAGCCGGACGCCGTCCGCGATGCCGTGGAGACCTTCCTGACCCTCGACGCCCGGACGGCACGGCGGCCGATCATCGCCGACCCGGCGGAAGCGTCCCTGGTGCGCGTGGTAAGCCGCCTCTTCGGCCGACGCGGCGCGCTGCGGGTCGAGTTACTGCGCCGGGCCGGCGCCATCGTCGCCGGAACGCTCCATATCGGAACCGGCGGCGCGTCCGTGGCGTGGCGACGGGTACAATCCTGAGCGGTCAATCCGCCGCGCGGGTCCGAACCTGTCGGCCATGGAGCGTGGCCCTAGCTCCGGTGCATGGCGCGCGACACCGTCCACGGTCTCCGCCCGGCCTCGCGTCGGACGCGGGCGGCGAAGATGGCCCCGACACCGGGAACCGGCAATGCCGGCCGCGTCGCGGCCGTGCTCACGCGGCTGGCCGAGATCGATCCGGATCCGAAGGCCGGCTTCGACAGGACCGATCCGTATCGGCTGCTGGTGACGGTGTTGCTCTCGGCACAATCGACCGGACCGACCGTCTCCCGCATCGCGGACGCTCTCTTTGCTGCAGTCGAGGATCCGGCCGGGATGCTGAGTTTGGGTGAGGCGCGCATCACCGACCTCATCCGGCCGGTCGGGCTCGGCCCGTCGAAGGCCCGCAACATCGTCAAGCTGTCGGCGGCCCTGCTCTCCGAGTTCGGCGGCACCGTCCCGCGCAGCGCGGCGGAGATGCGCTGCCTGCCGGGCATCGGCCGCAAGAGCGCCGAGGTCACGGCGAACTTCGCGTTCCATGAGCCCGTGATCGCCGTCGATACCCACGTGTTCCGGGTCTCGAACCGGATCCCGCTGGCGCCCGGCGCCACGGTCGACAGCGTCGCCGACGGTCTCGCCGGACTGGTGCCGGACCGCTTCAAGGACGGCGCGCATGTCTGGCTGTTCCGCCACGGACGCGACACCTGCACGGCGCGGAAGCCGGCCTGTCCCCGCTGCCCGGTCGTCGATCTCTGCACGTGGTCCGGAAAGGACCTGTGAACGGCGCTATTCGTCTTCGCCGAACCGGTTGGCGAGCAACGCCTCGATCGCGTCCAGACATTCCGCGGCATCCTCGCCCACGGCGGTGACGGCGATGCGGGTGCCCATGGCGGCGCCGAGCGTCAGAAGCCCCATGATGGAGCGGCCGCCCACGGTCTCGCCGGCCCGCGTCACCGCGACCGCGGCGTGGTAGCGCTCCACCGTCTGGACGAACTTGGCCGAGGCCCTGGCGTGCAGGCCACGCCGGTTGATGATCGGCAACATGCGCAGCAGGCCGCCTTCGGGCACCGGCGGATCGTCGTCCGTCTCGAAAAGTTCGTCCATCGGGCGGCGTGGTTTTCGTGGTTGGCGAGGAGCGGACGCGGTCCCGCTTCAGGCGGAAGACGCAGACTTAGCAGAGATGCACCGGCTTGCCAGGATTCCTTCCTGACAACCGTGTCGTCGCTGCCCGAATGCGTCGATCCGGGGCCGCGCGATCGCCACGGAACCTCCGCCCGCCTACCATTCGTATTCCGCACCGACGCCGAGGCTGGTCCTCCCGTCGCTGCCGGCCTCGCCCTTCAGCTTGATCCGCCGGGTCACGTCGAAATCGACCCCGACCGCCGTGTCGGCCGGCTTGGCCCCGGCCTTCACGCCGACGCTGACGCGATCCGAGATGTAGCGCGAGGCGCCCAGCGCCGGGCCGCCGCTAGCACCGGTCGAGACGTCCAGGCTGTCGAGGCCGAGACCCTTGCGCGCCTGCTCGAACACGTCCGGTCCTGCCGCGCCGCCCGAGAGCTGCGCCACTGCCTGGGCAAGTTGCAGGGCCTGGAACGGCGAGAGGCCGCCCGCCGCCTTCTTGAACAGCAGGCGCGACAGGATCTCGTCCTGCGGTAGAACCGGATCGGAGGTCAGCGCGAATTGCGGCATGTCCGCCGGCCCGGTCACGGCAACGCGGGCGGTCACGTCGCCGGCCTTGGTCTCCGCGGCGAAGTCGAGTTCCGGTGCGGTCAGGCTCCCCGCGAAAGTCAGCTTGCCGCGGCTGAAATCGAGGCGCTGGCCGACGAGTTCGAGCCGCCCGCGGCGCATCGCGAAGGCGCCGACGGCATTCGGTGCCGCGGAGGTCCCGGTGACGCGCAGTGCACCGCCGAGCTCGGCATCGATGCCGCGCCCGCGCACGAAGATGCGGCTCGGCGCGCTCACGGCGACGTCGAGCGTGGCGTCGAACGGGACCGCCGGCTTCCTGGGCCGCCGCCCGACTTGAGCCGCTTTCGGGCCCGCGCGCTGTACCAGTCGTACCCGCACATCGGGCGGCGTGTTGACGTGGCGCACGCCTGGAAGCGGGCGGATCGTGGCCGGCAATCGGTCGGGAACGGCGACGTCGATCGACACCACGTCGACCCGACCGGTGATCCTGGGCGTCCGCACCAGCGGGCCGGCCAGGGTGATGTCCGCACTCGAGACCGCCGTCATCAGCGGGCTGGAGACCAGTTCCGCCCGGTCGGCGGTGACGTGGAAGCTCCCGGGGAAATCCGGTGCCAGAGCCACATGTCCGGTGACCGCCAGACGGCCGCCGTTGCGAGCCGCGGCGGTCAGGCGTTCGATCACGACGGTGTCGCCCCGGCCGCTCACCCGGCCCTCGATGCCGGTCAGGCGGATGCCATTGAGCGGATCCGTGAAGCTCCCGCCGGTCAGCACGGCGAAGCCCTGTGCCCGGGGCGCTGCGAGCGTGCCGGCGACGCCGCCGTCGATGGCGACGCGACCGGCGACGCTCTGGCCGCCGACGCTCAGCAGGGAGTTGGCGAGCGATGCGTCGAGGGTGCCCCGGGCACGCAGGTCGAGCGGTCCGCCCGGCTCGACCGGCAGCGTGCCCGCGACTGTCAGAGCGACGCCCCGCCCGGCCGAGACCCGCCCGTCCAGGCTGGCCTCTCCCCCGGACAGCGTGCCCTTTGCGCTGGCGTCCACCGGCGGCAGGCCGGCCTGCCGGGTCTGCGGCGCCACGAGCTTGTTGACGGTGAGCGCGTAGCGCCCGCTCGGCCGTTCGGCCGGCCCGCGCAAGTCCGCCTCCCCATCGATGGTCCCCGACAGCGCGAGGTCCGGCGCGGCGATCCTCACCAGGGACAGGGGCAACGCGCGGATCCCGACCCGGAGGTCGAGGTCGCGCCCCGCCAGCCCGTCCACGGTGATCCGTCCGGCGCCGGCCGCGATCACGAAACCGTCGATCACCGCGCCCCCGTCGCGCAGGGTGACGGTCGCCGGGCCGCTCAAGGCGAAGCGCTCGCCGCCCCGGGCGGCCGACAGGCGCTGGACCTCGACGCGGATCTGGTCGGCCGGGACGACCCGGACCGCACCGTCGAGGCCGAAACCGCGGGCCTTGGCGGTCAGCGTCACGTCGCTGCCGGCGGGGCTGCCCGCGGCGGCGAGCCGAACCGCGTCGACCTGCTGGCCGGCGGCGATGAGCCGGTCGGCCTCCAGGCGTCCGTCCAGAACCGGGTGGGCACGGAGGTCGCGGCCCCTCAGGTCGGCGTCGAGGCGGGACAGCGCGGAGGTGCCGTAGCGCAGGTCGGACCCGGTCGCCCGGATCGCGGCATCCTGGCGCCCGCCGTCGCGGGTGAGCACCACGGTGGCGTCGAGATGTCCCGCCACGGGTTCGGGCGTCAGCGGCGCGATATCCTCCAGGTTGCTGGCGCGCACGGACAAGGAGCCGGCGGAGAGCCAGGTCTCGGCCGCCACCGCGGCGTTCCCCGCCACCGCGACGGAACCCAGATTCAGGTCGAGCCGGTCGAGCACCCAGTCGGCGGCCGTGCGCGCGATATGGGCGCCGCCTGTCAGCGCCTTGCCGGCCACGGTCCCGGAGAGGCGCAGGCTTCCGTCCGGGGCGAGGAGCGCATCCTTGAGGGCGGCCTCGACACGCAGGTCGCGGATCGGCTTGCCGTCCGCCGTGGCAGTGGGCGCCGACAGCGTCGCCGTCAGATCGGGGTGTTCCAGGGAGCCGGTGAGCCGGGCGTCGATCCCAGCGCGGCCGGTCAGGCGGCCATCGAGATCCGAGAGGCTCCTGAGATCCAGGCGACCCGCGACGTCGGCGACGGCCGAGGTTGCCTCGCCTTGGAGGGTCGCGGTGAGGCCAGCGCCCTCCAGACGAAGATGGTCGAAGCCGTAGCCGTCGTAAGATTGCGAGACGCGTCCTTGAAGAGTGGGCGCGCGGCCCAAGGCGCGGTCCGCCGCGGCCAGTCCGGTGACGAGCCCGGCGGTCGACACGGTGAGATCGGCCGCCAGCGCCTTGCGCGCGGGATCGCCGCTGAGGCGCGCCTTGACCTCCACGCGACCGGCCAGGCCGCGCCCGGCAAGTCCCGAGAATACCGCGAGGTCTGGCAGGGCTGCATCCACCGAGCCGGTCAGTGTGTTCTGGCCGACGCGGCCGGCGTAGCTCGCCCGCGCCGTCTCGGATTCCAGCCGCAGGGTGGCGACGTCGATCACGCCGTCCGGCCCGGAGGCCGCCCGGACGGTGAGCTGTGCTCGGCTCCCGAGGGACCGGCGCAGGGCGGGATCGGCCAGTCGCAGACCCTCGACCTTGCCATCCGCCACGATGGCGAAGCGCTGCGCCGCCGCTTCACCCTGCGGCTCCACGCCGAGGCGCGCCTCGATGTGATCCAACGCCGAGTCCCGGCTGCGCAGGTCGGCCGCGTCGAGGCTGCCGCGTATCGTCGGCGCCGTCAGCGGCCCCTTCAGGCTGCCGTCGAACACGAGCCGGCCAATCTCGGCCTCGCCCGCGCGCGTCACCGCGCCCTCGGTGGGCAGGGCGCGGGCCTGAAGCGTCAGATCGGCGATCCGATCCTTGGTCAGGCTGCCGCCCGCCGCGAGGCGCGCCGTGCGGGAGGTCAGCTCCAGGCGGTCAATCCGGAAGGCGCCGCTATCCGCGAAGGCCAGCCCGCCCTCGAGCTTGGTCGTGCCGGCGAAGACGGATGCCGCCGGGCCCGGTGCCAAGCCCTCGATGCGCGCCGCGAGGTCCAGGGCGAGGCGCCGCTCGGCGCCGATGCGGGAGATCTTCGCGCCACCCTTTGCCCCGATGTCCGGCCCGGCGGTGAAGTCGAGCTTGGCATTCCAGGCATCAAGGGTGCCCGCGCCGTCGAGGTCGAAGTCGATGGGCGGAGTGCCCGGGAGATTGGCCGCCTTCGAGAGCAGCCCGCCCGCAGGCTCGATCAGGTTGGCCTTCAGTTCCAGGCGGTCGCCCGTCGGCACGTAGAGGAGCGAGAGCAGGAAGCGCCCGGCGGCATCAAGGCGCTGCGCCCGCGCCTGCAGGTCGAGCCCCTCGCTGGCCGCGCCGAGCCGCGCCCGACCCTCGGCCGAGAGGCGCGCGGTCTGCCCGGCGACCGGCTCGCTGAGGACGAGTTCGGCCAGCTTGAAGCCCTTGACCTCGACCTTCACGGGCAAGTCCGGCAGCAACTTCCCGTCGGGCTTGGCCTCCGGCGGCGTGGGACCCGGGATCGGCCGGCGCAGCACCTCGATCCGCCCGACCTCCAGGCTGTCCACCTCCAGTCGTCCCGACAGAAGGGCGAGCCGGCGCCAGACGATGCGGGCCCGGTCGAGCTTCAGCCAGACGCCGTCGCGGTCGCTCACGGCGACGTCGCGGATCGTGGCATCGGAGGACAGGGCCCCGTCGACCGCGCCGATCGCCACGCGGGACGAGGGCGTGGACAGCGCGCGCGACAGGAGTCCGCCTAAGACGGACTTGTCGCCTTCGTCGGCGCGGGTCGGTACGGCGCCGGCCGGCATCAGAACCGCCAGGCCGATCAGCACCAGCGCACGCAGCCACATCTCCCGAAGGGAAGAGCGGCGCCGCGATCCGGTCCGCCCGCGAGAAACGACCATTCAGAACGCCTGTCCCAGGCTGAGATAGAGGACCGCCGGACGCACGTGGCCGCCCTTGTACGGGTCGAGCGGAAAGGCGAGATCCGCGCGGATCGGACCGATCCCGGTGTAGTAGCGCAGGCCGATGCCCACCGATTTCCGGATCTTCTCTTCGAAATCCGGCACCGCGGAGGCGAAGGCGGTCCCGGCGTCGAAGAACGGCACGACGCCGATCGTGTCGGTGACCTTGATGCGGGCCTCGAGGGAGGCCTCCAGAAGGCTGCGGCCGCCGATCGGCAGGTTGAAGGGGCCGATGGGCCCGAGCGTCCGGTACGGATAGCCTCGCACCGATCCGCCGCCGCCGGCGAAGAACCGGAAATTGTCCGGGATGTCCCCGAGGGGCGCACCCGAGACTGAGCCGAAGCCGATCCGGCCCGCGAGGATGTACCGGGATTCGTCATCCAGCGCGTAGTAGGTCGAGCCCTGCGCCTTGGCGACCACGATCCCTGGCGATGAGATGGCCCCGGGGTAGACGGCCAACGACGCGATCGCCCGTACGCCGCGGGTCGGATCCAACAGGCTGTCGGTGGAATCGTAGGTCACCGAAGCCGGCGTCCCGATCAGCCGGTACTTGACGGTGCCGAGCGCGTCCTTCGAGCGACCGACCTGGGCGTCGAGGCCGATCTGCGCCGAGAACGTATCGGAGAACCGGTGCCGGATCGCCGCCGAGGCCCCACCGCCATCCACGAGATAGCTCTGCTGCACCTCGCGGGTGACGAAGACGTTGGCCAGGAGGTCGTTCCGGCTGCCCCACAGGGCCGGCTGGACGTAGGTCGCCGACAGGCGTCCGCCGAGCCCGTTTGTTCCGATTCCGGCGATCCTGCGCTGGGTCGCGAATGGATCGTTGCCGAGGCCGAGATAGTAGAGGTCGGCGTCGATCCGGAAGGTCTCGCCGCCCCCGAACAGGTTGCGGTTGGCGTAGTAGGCCCGCACACCGGGACCGTCGACCGTGGAGTAGCGCGCCGACACGCCCACGAGATTGCGCTCGCGTTCGCTGACTTCGACGAAGAGCGGCAGGTTGCCGTCGGCATCCAGCGCCGTGCCCTCACGGACCCGCACGCCCCCGATGCCCTCGATCCGCGCCACGGACCGGCGGATCGCGGCTACCGCCTGAGGCGCATACGGATCGCCCGGCTCCGCATAGATGAAGGATCGGATCGTCGCCGGATCGATCCCCGGGGCGCCGCTCACCGCGACGGCGCCGAGACCGGCGGCAGGCCCGGGCTCGATCGTGAAGGTCACGTCCATGACGTGCGCGGCATCGTCGACAACCGGATCCCGGGCGACGGCCTTCGCGAACGGATGACCCCGGCTCCTGAACTGGTCGACGATCTGGGCTTCGCGCGCCAGCACCGTGGCCGAGCGGGCCGGCACGTCCTCGTCGACGCGGGTGATGCGCACGGGCAGAACGGCATCGGAGAAGGGTCGGCCCGCCGGGTCACGGACGACGATCCGGCGCAAGTGATAGAGCGGGCCGAGATCGACGGCGATCCGGGTCGGGACGAGGCCGCGATCGCGCCAAGCCTCGGCGGCACGGACGGCGCTCGCGGCCGGGCCCGTCGCCGGGACGCCATCGATCCGGATCGCGATCGTTCCCTGGTAGTAGCCGTAGCCCGACAAGACATCGGCGAGCTTGACGCGGTCGGCCTCGGCGCGGCGCAGCAAGCCGTCCCCGTCCGGGGGCGGTTCCTGCCGCAGGCGATAGAGGGTCGACGTGTCCTGCAATGCCCGGAGGACATCGGAATCGTCGGTGCCGGTGATCCGCACCGTGTAGGGCAGCGCCGTCGGACTCGGGGCCGGCGGCTCCGGCTCGTTGCCGAACAGGTTGAACAGATCGAAGGCGCGAGCCGGGCCCGGGACGGTGACCAGCATCGGGCATGACGCGGCGCCGGCCAGGATCACTCGCGACACAGCACGGCGCACGCCGACGATGTGGGTTCGGCTCACTGAGACGGAGACGCGCAAACCGCGGTCGTCAGTCCCGTTCGAGGGCGGAAGCACCGCCCGTCTCAATCAGCATCGCACGTTCCCCCCTACGCTACCCGACATAGCGTGCCCCGCCCCTTCTTAAGGCCTGGTCTCCGCGAGGCCAACACTGCGGTGCCCGTCGCCTCGATTTGCCGCTGGAGCACCGCCGCATTTCATGGTCCGGGTCGCGACGCGACCGTCGGCGGGGCCGGGACCGGCATTTCGGGCGCGTCTAAGGGAATCCGCGGCGCTTGGTGACGGAGCGCGTGACTGTCGAGATCACGCTCGGCGACATCGCCACGTGCGTCGATGGACCGCCGGACGTCAGCGCGTCCAAGATGCCGGGCCCCGCGCGGGTGGCCACCTTGAACAAACTCGTTCGCCAGCCGCTGTGCGAGGCGCGACGTTCCTCATCGACCCTGGATCTCCAGGGACGTTGAATGGGGGGCGGCGCAAGTACCGCCCTGCCCTGCCCTGCAGGCTGGGACGGTGCGCACGAAAAAAGCCGGCCCGCGGGAAGCGGACCGGCTTTGTCGAAGATCGTTGGTTGCGGGGACAGGATTTGAACCTGTGACCTTCAGGTTATGAGCCTGACGAGCTACCGGGCTGCTCCACCCCGCGCCAAGTCTGTGCGGCTGGTCCCGGGTGCGGCGCGG
>Ga0160428_1001000_pt1 | contig 24439 bp, 18 predicted proteins | sample SolpanmetagenomM_FD_108198 | JGI IMG/M metagenome (GOLD analysis project Ga0160428, IMG submission 108198) | Solar panel surface microbial communities from Lawrence Berkeley National Laboratory, California, USA - M | ecosystem: Engineered > Built environment > Solar panel > Unclassified ... | reverse complement strand
GCGCAGCAGCGCGGGGTCGCGCACGGTGGTGAGCGAGTGCAAATCGGCAATGAAATAGAGCGACTCGTTGGCCGGGTTTTTCGACAGCTCGATGGCGGGCAGGATGGCCCCGAGCAGGTTGCCGAGGTGCGGGCGGCCGGTGCTCTGGATGCCGGTGAGGATACGGGACATTATAGAAAATTAATTGCCAAACGGGTCCTCAATAGACTGTTCCTTTACCTTTTTGGATTTGGGTTCCGAACCTCTTAACTCAAAAAAGGGGAAGGGCTGGCCTGAGTTTATGGCATGAAAAAATGCTGGCAAATTCTGGTCGTCGATTCGATGGTCAGCTAATAGTTTCTGTAAGTCAGGGCGATTTGCAGCATAAGGAATTATTGCATTATAAAACTTTTTTCCTTGGTTGGTCCAAACATAGTTGGGAATTGTAACGGAGTTTGCTATCTCTTCTTGTTTTATAAGGTACATAAATGCTGATACTCCTCCTCCGCTACCACTGCCGGTAGTATAATCATAGCGCATCAAACAAACCTGTCCACTATCAACCAACTCGACGAGTGTGTTGCCCATTGTTTTAGTCCCGAAAGTAGAAAGCGCCTCAAATCCACTAGTGGAAATATACCGGTGATTATCTGCTGTTCGAGCATAGTAGACTTCGTCAGCTTTGTATTTTGTTTTCTTACCGGTTTTGTCTTTTACAGTAAGTGTTGTTTCATAGTATTTTAAATCGCCTGTATACGTTTGTTGATGGTTGTTTGATAAAATATAGGCTCCGGGTATGAACTGCGCACTGCTTACTAATGGTAACGCAAAGCAGACACTTACTAGTAGTTTTTTTAGCATAAGGTAATGGTTAGTTTAAGGCCAGATTATGCCCCTTTATCTGCGAAAGCCTCCTCCTGCGCCTCCGCCGTTTCGGCCGGCCCCAGGTAGCGGTCGATGGCGTAGTGCGCCAAGTAAAGCACGGGCGTGAGCACGATGGCCGCCGCAAACTTATACCAGTAATTAAACCGGGCCACCTCCAGCACCTGCGTCATCGACCAATTGCCGAACAAATGAAACGCCACGTAGAGCACCACAAAGCTGTCGACAAGCTGCGATATGAGCGTGGAGCCCGTGGCCCGCAGCCAGATATACTTGCTGCCCGTGATGCGCCGAAACAGCTGAAACACGCTGGCATCCAGTACCTGCCCAATCACGAAGGCCGTGAGCGAGCCGATAATGATGCCCAGCCCCTGCCGAAAAATGCTTTGGTAGGCAAACTCAATATCGAAGGGCCGCCCCTGCGCATCGGTCTTGTTGAGGTCGAGCCAGAAATCGGCCGGTGCGAGCTTGGTCGTACCCAGAATGACCAGGAAGGCGTACAGAATGAGCCCCACCGTAAGAAACGTGATGCGCAGCACGCCCTTGCGCCCAAAGTACTCGTTGATGACGTCGGTCGAGATAAACACCACCGGCCACACCAGCACCCCCGCCGTGAGGCTGCCGCTGAGGCCAAACGTCTTTTCGACCGAAAATATCTTGACGCCGATAATTTCGGCCAGCAGTGCATTTACCAGAAAAATGCCGCTGAGCACCAGGTAAAGCTGCTGTTTTTTGTGGGCGCGGGTAGCCATGTGGGGGAAAGCTTTAGCTTGCCGGGTTAAGAAATACCCGCCGGACGGGGGCCGCTAACGCTTGCCTTCCACGCTCACCAGCAGGCCCTCGGTGGCCAGCTCGGTCCAGGCAAAAACGGCGCGAGATTCCTGCAAATGGGCTTCCAGCTGCTTGTAGCGCGAGGAGAAGTGGCCGATGAGCAGGCGGTGCACGTCGGCCGAGCGGGCGAGCTGGGCGGCCTGCCGGGCCGTGCTGTGGTGGGTAGTGGCGGCGCGCTCGCGCAGGTCATCCAAAAAAGTAGCCTCGTGGTAGAGCAAATCGACGCCGTGCACCAGCTCGGCCAGCTCGGGCTGGTAGCGGGTATCGGAGCAAAAGGCGTAGCGGCGCGGCGGCGCAGCCGGCACCGACACATCGGCATGAGCCAGGGCGGGGCGGCCGGTGGCCTCATTGGCGGGCAGGTCGTGGCCCTGGGCCAGCTGGCCCAGCTCGGTGGGGGTGAGGCCGGCAGGCAGCAGCTCCTTCACCAGCTTGTCGCGGCGCGGCTGCTCCTCAAATAGGTAGCCGCTGCACGGAATGCGGTGGCGCATGGGCAGCGACCATACCCGCACCAAAGCATCTTCATACACCACGGCGTGGGCCTCCGTATCGACCGGGATGAAGGTGATGCTGTAGCCCGGCTGCATCTGCGAGTGCAGGGCCTGGGTGGTGAGCACCAGTTCGAGGCCTGGCGGGCCTACCACCGTCAGCGGCTCTTGGCGGCCTTGCAGGTGCAGCGTGCTCAGCAGCCCAAACAGCCCAAAATAATGGTCGCCGTGCAGGTGCGAGATAAAAACGACCCGGAGCGAGCTGAGGCGGCGGCGGTGCTCCAGCAGCCGCAACTGCGTGCCCTCGCCGCAATCGATGAGGTAGCGGCCCTCGCCTATGGCCAGCAGCTGGGCCGTGGGGTGGCGGCCCACCATCGGCGTGGCCGAGCCGCTGCCCAGTATCTGAAGCTCAAATTGCACTGATGTGTAGCTGTTAGCCGTTAGCTATTCGCTGTTAGCCAGTTCGCGGGGCCAGCCGTAGGCCAGCCACTGAAAAAGCATAACCGCTAGCCGTTAGTTGCTGCTTTCGACGAACGAAAAGCTAGCAGCTAATAGCTAACGGCTAACAGCTTAAAAAAACCTACTCTTTGTCCGTCAGGTCGCGCTCGATAGCGTGCAGAAAAATGCGGTCGATGCCTTCCTCCACCGTGGGCAGAATGTGCAGCACCGATTCCAGCTTGCTGATGGTGATGAGCTTCAGCACGTGGTCTTGCAGGCCGGTGAGCACCAGCAGGCCGCCGGTCGAGTTGCACAGGCGGTTGGCAATAAGGATGCTGCTGAGGCCCGACGAGTCGGTGTATTTTACGTTTTGCAGGTCCAGTATCAGGTTGTTACTGCCTTCTGCGTTGAGCTTAACAAATTCCGATTTCAGGTCAGGCGCAACGGTGGTATCGAGCTTTTTTTCATCAATGGTGATGACGGTGTAGCTCTCTTTTTTATCGATGGAGTACTTCATAAAACCGCGGCGGGAGAATGAGAATTGTGTGCAGAGAAGCGAAGGTAGGGATAAAAAGGAAAATGCGAAACCTAGCCAGGCTGAAGGTGTGAGGCTAACTAGTTGGTAGGGTGTAGGTAGGGTGAGTTGGCGGTAGTTTCGGGGCCCCCAAACGTGAGCGAAGCCCACGTACTGAGCCAGTCGGCCCGCGCAGCCAGGGCAGGAGGCGCATTTTCGATGCGCACCGCAGCCAGCAGGTAGGGCCCCGCGCCGGGCAGGCGCAGGAGTAGCCGGCCCTGCGCGTTGGAGTAAGTGGTGAAGTGCGTAACCGCCGGGGGCGCCGATGGTTTAGGCCCGGCTGATTGCCCCGCTTGCCATACTTGCACGAGCACGCCCGGTACCGGCTGGCCGTGGCTCAACACCCGCACTGTGAGGCCCGCGCCGGGCCGCAGGCGGTAGGGGTTTTGCTCGGGTACCAGTTCCAGCGGCAGGCCCAGCACCCGCCGAAAAATGGTGTCGGCGGGGGCGCTGGGCAGGTGAGGGCCGGCGGTAGCCAGCAGCAGCGCCTTGGCACAGCGGCGGTAGGCTTCGCGGCCGGGCTGGGTGGCAGCCACGCCGGCTTCCTGGCGCTGGCGCAGGGCGTAGCCCAGGCCTGCTTCGCGCAGGTAAGCGGTAAACTGCCCGGCCGGCAGCTCGCTGTACGCCAGTTGGCTCGTGAGGGCCAGCAGGTGAGTGCCCGGCGCGGGGCAGCGCAGGGCGGGGGCCAGCGAGTCGGTGAGTAGGGCCGGGCGCAGGTCGGTAGAGTCAGCCGCTGCGCTGGGGCCGTAGCGCACGAAGCGCGCCACCCGGCGCGTGGGCCGGGCCCAGGCGTTGCCCGCAAAGCTGGTGCCCACCAGCAGCCGGAGCGGCACGGGCGTGCCCACAGCTACCCGGAAGCTCGCCGGCTGAAGCCAGAACTCCTGGGCTAGCGCGGCGGTGGTGAGCAGCAGCAGCGGAAGTAGCTTGCGCATGGGGTTTTCCGAGCAGGGTGTTGCACTACTGACGCGCAGTTTATCAGACTATTAATCAAATAAATGCTATACCATCCTGCGCGTTAATAATCCAACACCCCGCGCGAATGAATTACTGCCGCTCCAACGCCAGGGCATACGCCCGGTCGTAGTACACGCGCAGGTTTTTCCAGTCAAAAATATCGGCCGAGCTTTCTACCCGGTTGCGCTGGCTGATGCGCTCGCGGCGGCTCAGCAGCACAAAGTTCCAGAGCATGTCGGTCAGCTCCTCGGCGGCCTGGTCGAAGCTGCGCTCCTGGCGGCGCACCACAAAAATGCCCTTGTCCTCGTGCTCGCCCACGTTTTTTTGCACGTAGTCGCCAAAGCCCGAGAGGTCGCTCGTGATGGCCGGCACGCCGCGCGCCACGCATTCGAGCGGCGTGTAGCCCCAGGGCTCGTAGTAGCTCGGAAATACGCCCATGTGGCAGCCGCGCACAAACTGGCCGTAGTCCATGCCAAAGAGGGGTGAGGTAGTGCTCACAAAATCAGGATGATACACGATTTTGACGCGGTCGTGCTGGTTGTTTACCAAATTGGCGCGGCGCACGAAATTCAAAATGTCGTCGTCCTGGTCATTCACCAGGTTGTGGGTGATGACGGAGGGCAGGGCCGAGGTTTTCCAGCTTTGCAGGCCCCGGCGGTAGCGCAGCTTCCAGTAGTCGTCCACCATGCTGTCGAGGTCGGGCAGGCGGTGGTCGGCGCTGGCGGCGGCGGCATAAAACAGGCGCTCGCCCACCTGCTCCTCAATAGCGCGGCAGGTCTGGCGCACTTCTTCGAGCTGGGCGCGGCTTTGCAGCACGAGCGGGTTGATGCTGGTGTAGGGCCGCTTGGTGATAAAGAACATCACTACTTGGCCTTCGAGGCCGCTTTGCTGCAAGCGGTGATTGAGGCGGGCCAGCGCCTCCAGCGTCAGGTCGAAGCCCTTGTTATGATACTCGTAGCGGCCCGAGGTGAAGAGGTAAATCGTCTGGTCGAGGTCGAAGGAGTAGCTCTGAAAGAAGTGGGCCATCACAAACTCGTGGATTTTGTCCTTGTAGAGCTTGTGCAGGTTCTGAAACTCGTGCAGGGCCACGAAGCGCTCGATGTTGAGGCCGTTGGGCAGCACCGCATCCGGGATTCTATCCAGCAAGTAAATGCACTCGCGCACCGTCAGCTCGCTCACCGTGGTAAAGACGTGGCTGCCGTGGGCGGCGGCGCGCTCCATGCTCACGGCGGGCTCGATGTTGAAGTGGCGCGCCTGCTTGCGCCAGTCCACCAGCATCAGGTTGTCGTAGAAATTGGGGTCGTTCATGGCCAGGTAGCGGCCCAGCAGCGTGGCGTGCGTAGTAAAGAGCAGGTGCACCGGCACCTGGCGGCGGCGTAGCTCGGGGATGGCTACCCCCGTCATCCACTCGTGGAAGTGGGCCACCACTTTCCACTGGCCCACCGTTTGGCGGGCCACCGTTTCGATAAACTGGGTGGCCAGGTGGCCAAAGGCAATGACCTGGTGCAGCAGGTCGTCGTTGTCGGGCGCCGGTATCTGGTGGTCGCGCCAGAGGTCGCTCTTCAGCGTGCCCAGCTCGCCGTATTTCTGAAACGGGTTGATGAGCACCACGCGGGGCCGGCCCGTCACGAGCCACACCCCGAGGCAAATGTCCAAGCCCTGAGCGCGCAGCGTGCGCACGGCCGTGGCGTAAGGGTCGTTCATGCCGGCCAGCTGGTTGTCGTCGTAGGCCTCAAACTCGCCCTGGGCCTGCTGCGGAAAGTAGGGCCCCAGCAGGCAGTAGCGCCCGCCCCAGGCCGGCATAGTAGCCGGCACCTTCGAGCGGATAACGGTGTAGATGCCGCCCACCTGGTTGCACACCTCCCAGGCTACTTCTATCAATAACGAGTCGGGAAACAGGGCTTCGGGCGCGTGGGGCTGCGGCTGCATAGCGAAAGAGGAAAGGGCGGGAAATTGAGGGCGGCAAGGTAAGCCGGGCCGTTGCGAAGTTCCTACGCGAAAAAACGCCAGCTGGCGGTGGCCCGCCCAAAACAAAACTCCCAGCGGGTAGCTTTGCAGGCGTCATTTTCCCCTTCTTTTATGTCCGACCTTCTCAACGTGCTCCAGCCCGAGCACCCCATTTTGCCTCAGCTCACGCAGCGCCGCAGCCCGCGCGCCTATACCGCCCAGCCCGTGCCGGCCGAGGCACTCCAGCAGCTTTTTGTGGCGGCCGGCTCGGCCGCTTCGTGCTTTGGCGAGCAGCCCTGGCGCTACTTGGTTGGCAACAAGGAAACGCACCCCGAGGCGTTCGATAAAATCCTGAGCGCCCTGGGCGAGTTCAACCAAGTGTGGGTTAAAAATGCGCCGGTACTGGCGGTGAGCCTGGCCAAAACCACGTTCTCGCACGATGGCAACCCCAACCGCTACGCCCTGCACGACGTCGGCCAGGCCAGCGCTACCCTGGCGGTGCAGGCGGTAGAGCTAGGCTTGCAAATTCATCAGATGGCGGGCTTTTCGCAAGACGCAGTGCGCGCCAGCTTTGCCATTCCGGCCGAGTACGATATTGTGGCCGTGCTCACCATCGGCTACCCCGGCGACCTCGACAAGCTGCCCGACGCCCTGCGCGAGCGCGAGCAGGCGCCCCGCGTGCGCAAGCCGCTGACCGAATATGTGTTTGAAGGCGGCTGGCCGCAGCTTTCTACCGAGCGCTACGACCAGGCACCGGTATAAGCGGAGCGCTTGCCCACGTACCTAGCGGCTTGTAGCAAAAAAGGCTGTAGCAGTTTAAAACTGCTACAGCCTTTTTTGCTACAAGCCGTTGAGGCTAACTAGCGTGACAGCACTACCGCCGCATACGGGCCCAGGTCGAGGTGGCCGTGCTGGGGATAGCCGTCGTAGGCGCCGGCTTCGGCGTGGGTGCCGAAGCAAGGGAAGTTGCTGAAATCGGCGTCGTAGCCGGCCCAGTCGGAGTTGAAGCGTACCGTCCACTCGCCGGCGGCGGGCAGACCGATGGCGTAGCCCTCGTGCGCCTGGTTGGCGAAGTTGACTACCACGATGGTCGCATTTTCGGGGCTGCCATCCCAGCGGGCGAAGGCGATAATCTTGTCGTCGTTATTGACGTGGAATACGTGGCAGCCCTGGCCGCGCAGGCCGGGCGTGGTGCCGCGCAGGTCGCGCCGCAGGGCAATGAGGTCGCGGTAAAGCTGCGTAAGGCCGCCGTGGGCCTCGGCCCAGGCCCACTCCAGCGGCTCGGTGTCGTTGAACGAGCCGGGGGCCAGAAACTCCTGGCCCTGAAACAGCATCGGGATGCCGGGCGCGGTGAGCGTGAGGGCGGCGCCGAGCACCATGCGCTTTTTGGCAAAGTAGTTTTCGACGTTGCCGGGTGCTATCTCCTCGGGCAGGCGGCTCTTGCCGTTGGCCACCTCGTCGTGGCTTTCGGTGTAGATGACGCGCTGAAAAGCATCGCCATTATAAGCAGTGCAAATGGCGCGGCCCACGGCGTGCATGTCGCGGTCGGCATCGGCAAAGGCCGTAAGAGCCTCGTGCACCGGGTAAATAAACGACGACGACCACTGGGCCGAGAATCCTTCGCCCCCGTGCTCCAGGGGGGCCGTGATGGCGGGGTTGCCGCGCAGGTCCTCGGCAATCGTGATTTTCCAGGGCTGGCGGGCCTTTATTTCCTCATTTACCCAGCGCATGAGCGTCCAGCCGTCGGGCAGGTCGGCGCCGGGGTCTTCCTCGCCCTTCACGTTGCGGATAAAGGCAATGGCATCCATGCGCAGGCCGTCGCAGTGGTAGTCTTCGAGCCACATCAGGGCGTTGTCGCGGATGTAGCGGCGCACCTCGGGGCGGCCATAGTCGGGGCGGTTGTGGCCCCAGGGCGTTTCGGCGCGCCAGTCGTTGTAAAAATAAATGCCGCCGCCATCGTTCTCCTGCCAGCCGTCGAACTGCCACAGGTCGAGGTCGCCAGGGCCGAAGTGGTTGTACACTACGTCCAGAATCACGGCAATACCGTGCTCATGCGCCGCCTTTACCAGTTCGCGGAAAGCTTCGCCCCCGCCGTAGTCGCTTTCCAGCGCGAAGGGGTTGGAGGGGTTGTAGCCCCACGAGTAGGCGCCCGGAAACTCGGTGGCCGGCATAATCTCGATGCAGTTGATGCCCAGGCTTTGCAGGTAGCCGAGGCGCTCGATTACGTCGCGGAAGGTGCCGGGGTGGCCCGCTTCCTTGGCGTTGAAGGTGCCGATGTGCAGTTCGTAGATGATGAGGTCGTTCCAGGCCGGCATCTGAAAATTATCGCCTTCCCAGTCAAAATCCTGGGTGTCGAACACCAGCGAGTGGCCGGCCGAGTTGGTGACGGCGCGGGCGTAGGGGTCGTTGCGGGTCAGCTCGCCGGCGGGCGTACTGAGGGCAAACTTGTAGCCATCGCCGGCTTTCACGCCGGGCAGGTCGGCGGCCCACGTGCCGTCGCCTTCGGCTTGTAGCGGGTGGGCTTTTTTATCCCACTCATTGAAGGTGCCCACTACCGACACGGCAGTGGCGGCCGGCGCCCACACCCGAAATGTGGTGCCCGTAGCGTGAGGCAGGGCCCCGAAGCCGTCGCGCACGGGGGCGGCGAGGGGAAGTTTGGCAGCGGTAGAAATAGCTTTAGCGGCGGTAGGCGCGGTTTTCGGCGTAGTAGCGTGGAGCGCCACCGGTTTGGCTGGCTTGTGCGTAGGCTTAGGGAGGGTAGGGGTAGACATAAAAAAAAGCCGGCGCGCGGGCTCCGGACAATAAGGAGCCTCACTGGCGCGGCCAGCGGATAGGGGTGCTTGTACGGCGCTAACCGGATTAGGATATGCGCGCGGCCCTCAGCGCTAAGCCCGGTAGTAAAAACCTAATTTTTGGAACTATTTCTAGGTAAAATTGGGTTCGGACGCCACTGCTGCCTGGCCCGTGCGTTTCCGCGCGGGGCCACCTTTTTCTCTGCGGCAGACCGCTGCCTATGGCCTTTGCTTTACCCTCCGATATGTTTAGCCTGGCCTACGAGCCGCGCACCGATATCTTGCGGGGTAGCTGGGCTGGCCCGCAGCCCGCTTCGGCGCTGCCGGGCTGCTACGTGCAGCTGCTGGCCGCGGCCCACGCGCACGGCCGCTGCCGCTTCTGGCTGCTCGACCTGCAAGCCCGCAACTGGTCAGATGACTCCTTTGCCCGCTGGTTTGCGGCGCAATTTATTCCGCAGGTGCTCAGCACGCTGAGCCAGCCCGTATTTATAGCTTGTATAGTGCAGCCCGAGCAGCGCGCCCACGTAGAGAACGACCGTACCGAGCTGCTGCTGCGCCAGGTAGCGGACTGCAACGTCTACCCGTTTTACTTTGTCACCGAGGCCGACGCCCGCGCCTGGCTGGCCGACCAGCAGGCTGGCGAACAGCCCGCGCTCGAGGCGCAGTCGCGTGGCGAGCGGCTCCTGCGCTAGCCCCTTGATTTTTCGGATTTTCCGAGCAGCTTTAAAATAAAAAAGGCCCCGCGCAATGTGCGCGGGGCCTTTTTTAGGTAGCTGAGCAAGCGGTGGCTAGTCTTTCACGAAGCGCCGCACCACGCGGCCCGCGCTGGTGTGCAGCTCGAAGAAATAGACGCCGGCTGGCAGTCCGGCCACTGGCACCGTGCTGGCGCCGCCCGCCGTAGTGCCCTGCAACACGGCCTGGCCCAGGGCCGTGCGCACGGTATAGGCGGTAGGCTGCCCGGTACTAAACGACAGGCTTTCGTGAGCCGGATTAGGACTGAGGGCTAGCTCCAGCCCGGTGGCAGCGGCGGCCGGGCTGGTGGCCACAGTGAGGGTGGGTGAGTAAGCAGCTGTGCCATCCTGGTCTACCTGGCGCAGGCGGTAGTAGAGGACTGCCAGCGGGGCGGTGGCATCGGCGGCGGTGTAGGTGCGGGGCAGGGCCGCGCTACCGGCAGCCGCCACGCGGGCTACGGCGGTAAAGGCTACGCCATCAAGGCTGCGCTCGACCTCAAAATAAGCACTGTGCAGCTCGGAGGCGGTAGTCCAGCGCAACTGCACCCCGGCGCTCGCGCGGCTGGCCCCGAAGCTGGTGAGCGCCACGGGCAGGGGGTTGACAGCTGCGTTGGCATCGGTACTGGCCAGGATGAAATCGCTGAAATCGGTAAATGAGTCCGAAGTGAGCGTGCTGCTGGTATTGGCCGAGCGGCCGATGCTGCTCCAGCCGCTGCCGTCGCTTTTGGCCACCACGAAGCTGGGGGCGGCGGGGGTGTTCACGGCGTCATCGGCCCCAAAACTGAGCTGGATGGTGCCGCTGAAGCCGCCCTGGGCCGGGGCTGGGCTAGGCGTGAGGCTGAAGTAGCGGATGCTCGAAATGCGAGCCAGCGGCGCCAGCAGCGTCTGGTCGGCGGGTCCCCCCGTCGTTTGCACGGCGGTGTAGGTGGTGGCTACGGCCTGGGTGGCGGCGGCCAGCGTGAGGGGCCGGTAGGCGCCATTGCGGCCAATGGGGAAAAGCGTGGTGCCGGCCCCCGCCGCCGTGGCGCGGGCCAGCGGGCCATTAACGAAGCTGGCGGCCGTGGGCGTGGCCGGCAGTAGCGTGGCGCCGCTCGTGAGGGTAAGCAGGTTCACGGCGTCGGTGCTGAGCAGGCCGCTCGTGAGGGTAAGGCGGCTCAGGGTGAGGGAGCGGGCCAGCACGAGGCCGGCCGCGTTGTTGAGCTGTAAGGTGGCGTTGGGGCCGAAGGTGAGCGCGCCCGCCGGGGCCGTGCCGCCGAAGGTTTGGGCCGTAGTGCCGTTGAGCTGCACGGTGGCCCCGCTGCCGGGGGCGAAGGTGAGCGAGCTGCCGCCGTTCACCAGCACATTGCCCTGGAGGTTGACGCCGCCGGTCAGGTTCAGGCCCACGTCGCCGGTCGTAATCACCAGGTTGCCGGCTATCGTCACCGCGTTGGCCACGGTCGAGGCATTGGCGTTGCCATTGCCCACGTTGTATTCCAGGTTGCCAAACGTGCGCCCGCTGAGCGAGGGCGGCACGGTGCCCGCCACGCCATACACGTAGGTGCTGGCCGGCTCCAGCACCGTGATGCTGGCCGGCTGGGTGAGGGCAAACGGGTTGCTGCCGCCCAGCTGCTCGTAGCGCGCGCCGTTGCGAAACACTACATTATTAGCCAGCGCCGTGGCCGTGCCGAAGGCGCTGCCCGCAAAGTTGGCGCGGGCGCTGAACACGCTGCCGCTGCCAAACTCGATGCTATTGGCCGCGCCGCTGCCCAGCAGGCGGTGCGCGCCGGTGCCGGTAGTGCTGGCCGTGGCCGCGTCAAACACCAGGGTGCCCCCGATACTGGCCGTGGCCCCGGTGGCCAGCTGCAAGGAGAGGCCGGTGGCCGTGGTGCTGGCAGCGGGGTTGAAAACGGTGAGCGTGGTGCCCGCTGCCAGCGTCAGGTCGGGGCCGGTGGCGAGGTTGCTGATGGTGAGCACCCGGTTGTCGGGGTTGCGGAAAGTGGCGCTCACGCCGTTGCTGAATTGCAACTGCCCGATGGTTTGGGGCGAGGCGAAGTCGGTGGTAACGGTGGGCGTGGCGGTGGCTTGGCCATCAAACACCAGGATGTCGTTGCCAGTGGTGGTGGTGCGGGTGGGCGTCCAGTTGGTGGGCTCGCTCCAACTCGTGGAAGTGGCGCCGGTCCAAGTGTAGGTCACTATCGGCACGGCCGTGGCCGTTACGGTCACCGGGGCTGCCAGGCCCAGGCTGGCCACATCGTTGGTGAGGGTGGCGGTAGTGGTGCCGCCCGTGGCCGGCGCCGTAAACTGCACGCTCACCACTTGGCTCAGGTCGCCGCTGGCCGTAGCGGCGCTGCTGGTGGCCGTGGCCGCGTAGGTTGCGCCGCCATCCACCGATACCAATAAGCTGGGGTCGGGGCTGGCAATGGCCACCGTGGTGCCGGCCGGCAGGTTTTGGCCGCTGAGCGTGTACGTGCCCGTCGCTACCTGGCCCGTGGTGGCCGAAATAGCGAGGGTGGTGGGCGTAGCCTTCAGGGTGGGGGCCGTGTTAACGTAGTCCGTAATCGTCACGTCATCAAAGTTGATGCGGGTGCCGGCGGCCACCGTGGGGTTGGTGTTGGCAATGCGCAGCAGCACCGAGCCAGTCACGTTCAGCGTGTAGCTATAAGGGCCAGTGGTAAAGGAATGGGTGGCGCCGTAGGCTGGCAGCGCGCCCGCCGCCGGGGTGCCCGGCACGGCTGTAAAGGTGGTGCCGCCATCGGTCGAGTAGCTCAGCGCAAAGCTCACGTTGGTGTCGGAGCCGTAGGTGGCCGCGTAGAGGCTCACCACGCCCACGCCGTTGGCTTTGCTGTACTGTGCGTAGCCGCCACCCCGCACCCGGATGCTCTGGGTGCCCCGGTACGCCTCGCTGCCCGACGAGCCCGTGAGGGCCTGAAACAGCGTCCAGTTACCCGACGAAAACGCGAAGGCTGCGGCCGGCGACACGTAGCTGGTGCCCGTCGAAGCGGCCTCGAACGGCTCAAACACGCCCGCCGTAATGGCGAAGGCTGCCGAGGCCGCGCCCGTAGTGGCCGGGCTGCTGGCATTTACCCGAATAGCGTAGCTGCTGCCCGCCGCCGCATTGGTGGGCAGGGTGGCCGTGAGGCTGCCCGCTGCGCTAGCCGTGGTGGCGAGCGTGGTGCCGGGAAAGGTGCCCGCCGCGGTCGAAAGCTCCGCCGAAAAAACGTTGCCCGCGCCGAATACGCCCGCGGTGGAGTAGCTCACCGTGACGGAGCTGCCCGGCACCAGCAGCGCCGGCGCCACCGCCGTGGTGGTGATAGTGGGGGCCGTCGTAACGTCGCCCGATACCGTGACGGTGGCCGCGGTGGTCGTGGCCGCGCTGGCATTGTCAAACACCGTGTTCGTGACCGCCACGCCGTTGTAGGCGCCCACCGCCGTGGTGGCGGCCAGGCGCACATACACCTTGGGGGCGCTGCTGCCCGTGGGCAGGGCCGTGCCCGCGTAGGACAGGCTGGCCGTTGGGCCAAACGTCGTATTGTCGGCCGATACCTCGTAGCCCGAGCTCGCCGGCAGGCTCACCTGCACGCTGCCCCCCGCCGGCAGGTTGGTGCCCGCCAGCGTGTAGGCCTGCGCCGCCGAGGCCGCGCCCTGCGCCGCCGCAAAGCCACTAAGCGTGGTGGGGCTGGCCGTGAGCAGGGGTTGCGGGGCCGTCACGGTCACCTGCGTTTCGGCGCTCGTTACGGCGCCGCAGCCCGCAAATACCGAGCGCAGCACCACGTAGTACGTGCCGGCGGCGCTGGGCGTAAAGGTATAGGTGGTCGTGGTGATGCCCGTAGCCGTGCCGTAGCTGCCCGAAGCCGTGCCATACAGCCACTGGCGCGAGGTGGCGGCCGGCGTTTCGGTGCCCGTAAAGCTGAGGCTGGCGCCCTGCGCAATGGTCTGGCCCGTGCCGGGCGCAATCGTTACCGTGGGGTTGCTCACGATGGTGAAAGCCGTGGCATTGGCCGTGCCCGTGGTAGTGGGGTTGTCGTTCACCACCCGCACCTTGTAGCCCGTGCCGCTGGCGGTGCCCGCCGCGATGGTGGCCGTGAGCGGCGAGGCTGTACCCGTAGTAGCCAGCGCCGTGGGCGCCGCAAAGCTGCCGCTGGCATCCGAAAGCTGCACCGAGTAAGTGCCCGTAAACGTGCCGTTGCTGGTAAAAGGCACCGTAATGGTGGCCGCCGCCGTGGCGCACACCGGCGTGCCCGTGGGGGTGCCGGTGGTAATAGAGTTGCCCGCCGCCGTCGTGCTGAAGGCCAGGTCGTTGCCGTAGCTGGTGCCCGCCGCATTGGTAGCATAAGCCGTGGCATAGTACGCGGTGCCCGCCGTCAGGCCCGTCAGGCTCGTGGCGTAGGCGCCCGTAGTAGCCGCCGCATCGGCAAACGTGAGCACGCCCGTGTCCCCCAGGCGCGGGCTGATGGCCGTGCCCACTACCACGCCCCGGCCGGTGAGGGCCGGTGTGCCGGCCAGCAGCACCGTGCCGCCCGCCGTAGCCGTGGTGGTGCTGGGGCCGGTGGGCGCCGTAGTCGTCACCACCGGCGAGGCCGAGTTGCGGGGGTTGGCCAGCTGCACCACAAAGTCGGCGCCGTTCTGGTTGGTATCGGTGCTGCCGCTGCCCAGGCGGGCTTGCGCCTGCGTGTTGGCGGTCACGGCCGGGGCCGGGCTGCTGCCTTCCTTTTCATTGGCCGTGGTGCCAAAGCCCACGAAGTCCACCACGCTGGCATCCGCAGCGCTGGTGATGGAAGTAGTGCTGCTGGTGAGCGCCAGCTTGCCCGCTGAGCCGCTCATGTTGATGCTGCCCGTAACATCGGGCGTGGGCAGGGCCGTAGTGCCGCCCGAGCCGGCGCCCAGCTGAATCAGGTAGTAGCCGCCCGCCGCGATGCTGCCCGTCAGGGCCAGCTTGTTGCTGCCGTAGGTAGTGCCCGTGGCCGAGGCGTACTGAATGGCGTAGCCAGCTAATGGCACCGAAGCCGTGCCCCGGTTGTAGAGCTCCACAAAGTCGTTTTTATACACGGCGCCGCTGTTGCCACCATTGCCATATAATTGGCTGATAACGACTTGGCTCCAGCCCAGCAAGGGCAGTAGCAATAGGCACAGGCTGCCGCCCAATCGGCGGGCCAGCCTGGGAAAAGTAGTAGGATACTCACTAGGTAAAACAGCATTCATAAGCAGCAAGGCAGGGGTAAAGCACCGTGAGAAAAGAAGCATTAACACTGCAAGAACAGCTCAGCCTGCCCGGTAAAAAAGGATGTAACTGATAATTAATTAAATGATAACAAGGGCTTTGGCCCAGCGATGCGCAAAAAAAGCCGGCCATCCTCGCAGGGATAGCCGGCCTTGAGAAGGCCAAAAGCGCCCGGGCTACATTCTAACGATGCGCTGCGGTGGCCCGCCATCTACTTGCAGCAGGTAGGTGCCGGCGGGTAGGCCCGCCAGGCTTAGCTGGCCCGAGCCGGGCAGCGTTACGGTGCGCCGGAGCACGCCCCGCAGGTCGCGTAGCTCGGCAGTATGGGCCGTGGCTGCGCCGGCGGCGAGGGCTATGGTCAGCATATCCTGGGCCGGGTTGGGGTAAGCGGCCAGCCCGGCGGGGCCGGCGGGTATGGTTGAGGTGGGCGAGTAGGCAGCGGTGCCGTCCTGGTCTACCTGGCGCAGGCGGTAATAGAGCGCCGCCGGTGGGGCCGCCGCATCGTGGGCGGTGTAGGTGCTGGGCAGGGCGGCGCTGCCGGCGGCTGCTACGCGGGCCACCGAGGTAAAAACCCGGCCATCAAAACTGCGCTCAACCTCAAAGTAGGCGCTGTGCAGCTCGGAGGCGGTGGCCCAGCGCAGCTGCACCCCGGCGCCGGTGCGGCTGACCCCGAAGCTGGTGAGCGCCACCGGCAGCGCCACAGCCGTGCCGGGCGCAAACTCCACCCCCCGGTAGCCCATGTTAGGGCTGGCCGGCACGATGACGGCAGGCGTGGCGTTGCTGAACAGGGCGCGGCTGCCGTTAGTATCCGTGACGGTAATCACCATATTGCCGCTCGCCGCCGAGCGCGTGGTGGCGTACAGCACTACGCTGCCATTGGGCGCCAGGCCGCCGGTGAGGCCCCGCACCGAGGTGGGAAGAATATCGGCCAGCGTCCAAGCGGTGCCATCGAAGGCCCACTTTTGGATGCCGGCGGTAGCGGCGCCGCCCCCGTCGTCGGCTACGTAGGCGGCATCGAGGCCGGGTATGGCCGGGTCGCGGTCGAGCAGCACGAAGCCATACGGGCTGGCCGACGAGCTGCCATTGCCCGTGACCAAAAAGGGTGTGGCTACCTGGCTGGTGGTGCTGCTAGCCGGGCCCAGCAGGTAAATGCCCGGCGTGGTGCCCACCCCCACCGAAAAATACACCTGCCCCCGCGCAATGCGCACGGCCCGGGCATTGGCCACGGTAGTGGTGCTGCTGGTTGAGGCAGCGGCCCCCAGCGCGGCCATGCGCACCCCGCTGCTGCTGCTCACCCCCGACAGGAAAAACGAGCTGCCATCGACCGTGGCCGCCCCCCGGATATTGCCCCCGCTAAAAGCATCGGGCAGCGCAGTCGAGATATCGACGGCCCGGGCGGCGCTAATGCGGGCCACCGTGCGCGGTACCGTAGCGGCGGTGCTGGTGTTCACGTTGGCCAGGCCCACGGCCGTGTTGTAGCCGGCCGTCACTAGGTATTGCCCGTTGGCCGCCAGCGTCAGGAAGCCTTCCGATGTGCCGTTGCCCGTATTGGTCAGCTTGTTACCCGGGTCGGTGTTGTTGAGCGGCAGTGAGTTGCGCAACCCACCGGTCGGCGTGTATTCATCTAGATAAACCGGGGCCGAGGTGTTGGTCAGCGCGCTGTTGCCATCGCCCACCCGTAGCACCACGATATTGCCGGCCGCGTACTGGGCCCGGCTGGCCAGCGGCAAGCCCAGTGCCAGCAGCCCGACGCAGAGTCCCTTGCCTGAAAAGTGCTTGTATAAGTTTGTCATAAAGAAAGAAGGAAAATAATAATTCACGAATCTAGTTTAAGAACTGGTATGAATACCAATAATGCCTGAAACAATACTAAAAAACCTGGATAAATACAGTAGTATCTCCCGGGGGCATAAAAAAAGCCCCCGCGCAGGCGGGGGCTTTTTCGGAAACAAGCCCGGGGCCGGGCGGCCAAAGTCTACTCGTGGGTGATGCGCCGGGTGAGGCTGCCATCCACGGTGAGCAGGTAGGTGCCGGCGGGCAGGCCCACCAGGCTCAGCTGGCCCGAGGCAGGCAGCGTGGCCGTGCGCACGGTGCGGCCCAGCAAATCGCGCACGGCGGCCGAGTGGCCAGCCGCCGTACCCTCGGCCAGGCTGATGGTCAGCACATCCTGCGCGGGGTTGGGGTAGAGAGCCAACTGGGCCTGTGCAGCCTCAGGGCGGGCGGCCAGGGCGGTGGCCAGCGGCGCCGGGGCCACGCCCCGGAAGGCCATATTGGTGCCGGCCGTGGCAAAGGCGGTGGGCAACGCCAGCGTGCTGGGCGCCACGTTGTAGCCCGCATTATCAGTCACCCGGTACAGGCTGCCGGAACTGCTGGCTACCAGCGTTACGGTGGTGCCGCTCAGGCCGCCCGTGATGCCGCGCAGGCCGGGGTTGGTGGCAGCGGTAATGAGGCCGTTGAGCACCCAGGTGTTGTTGACGAGGCTCCACTTCTGGATGCCGCCGTTCGCACCGTTCGAGCCGGTGGCGCTGCCATCGTCGGCGATGTACAGCACATCGGGGCCGGGCACGGCCGCGCTCTGGTCCGTAAGGAAAAAGCCGTAGGGGCTAAGCAGCGCCTGCGTAGTGCCCGTAGGCGTGGCAAAGCCCGGCAGCAGCGTAGTAGTTTGCGGAGCAGTAGTGGGCAGGCCGCTGCCCACCTGGCTAACGCCCACAAACGCCCCCGAGCCCGAGCTGACGTACAAATTGCCGTTGGCAATGGCCACCGTGCGCAGGTTAGTGGGCGCCGCCGTGTTGAAAATAGTGGAGGCGCCCGTGTTGCCCAGCGGCACGTACACCACGCCGTTGTTGCCGCCCACCGCGTAGAAAGTGGCCCCGTTGGCCGAGGCTACCCCGCGGATATTGGTGGCGCTGAAAGCATCGCTGATGCGGGTGCTCGTGTTAAAAGTGCCATCAGCGGCGATGCGGCCGATGACGCGGTTGGTAGCCGAGGCGGCCGTGCCCGACACGGCCGTCACGGCGCCGGCGGCGGCATTGTAGCCCGGCAGCAGCAGGTAGCGGCCATCGGCCGAGCGCGCCAGGCTGGCATCAGACGTCGAAGTGCCGGTTTCGGTGAGCGCCAGGGTGGTGCCGGCATCGGCGGTGGGCAGCGCTATCGTTTGTACCAAAGCCCCCGTGCCGGTCGCCGAATATTCCTGTAAGAAAGTGGCCGTGGAGGTGCTCGTGAGCGCCGCCGTGCCATCGCCCACGCGCACTACCACGTAGTTACCGGCCGTGAAAGCCGTTTGGGCTACCGCCGCCGACGTGCCCAGCAGGCTCACCGCGGCGCTCAGCAGGCCCAAGCGCCGCAGGAAAGAGGAAAGGTTTTGCATAAAATTTTTGTCAAATACAAATAGTTAAGGAAGTAAGGCTCGTTTGGGAGCTGAGCAAAAGTAATCTGAAATGTGAAGTTACTCGGCCAGCCAATGTTAGCAAATTGTGAACAGGCGGCGGCGTGGTGGGGCCCGGCCGCCGGGGCGTTAAACTGCCGGGGGCGGCAACCCCGGCGATAAATTTGCGGTTATAAAGTGGCCCGGCTAACTGACTTTCCTCATTAGCGCGTGTTTGGGTTTTGCTGAAACTATCCCGGAACGCCATGCCTCGGCAAGCGGACGCCAGCTAAGCATGACGTTCTTTTGTGCTGCCTGAATACCCTATTATATGCCCCGCCCTCGCCCCGTTGTTTTTGGTTTGTACGCCTGGTCACCCGAGTACGGCTACCGCTACCTGCACCCCGCCAACCGCCGCTCGTTTGAGATACTGGAGCCCGTGGGCAAGGTCTTCGAAAAGGTCAGCGACCTGGATGACGACAGCGACTGGATAACGCTGCGCTATGATGAGCAGCAGTTTCTGGTGCGCGGCGAGCTATTCAAGGAACTGTATAACAAGCCCCCCTTTGGCTTTGGCGACCTGGTAGAGGAGGTGCAGCCCGCCGCCGGCCGGCCGGCCCACCGGGGCTTGATTTCGGATATCTTCTGGAGTGAAAGCCAAGACTGCGCCACCTTCCAGCTGGTAGAGCGCAAGCGCAAGCTGCCCCGGCTGTTTGCCGGTGACGAGCTGCGCAAAGCAGAGTAACCCCCGCCCGTGCCGATTGAAGCACCGTTGGGCCTGGTGGCGCCAGCTGCCGGCCGGGCGTGTAAGCGGCGCCGCGTTACTTTGCCCCATGCCCGAAGACGATGCTTTATGGAGCCAGCTCACGGTGGCGCAGGTGCGGCAGCAGTCGCGCCTGGTGGCCAGCCGCAGCGTGCAGCCGCTCAAAATCATCAACCCCGCCGCCCCGGCCGGCCCCGCCTGCCACGCCGTGCTGGCCAGCTACGGCGGTGGCCTGGTAGCCGGCGACAGCCTGCGGCTGCGCGTGCGCTGCGAAGCCGGCAGCCGCCTGCTGCTCACCACCCAGGCCAACACGCGCATTTTCAAGTCGATAGACGGTCAGCAGGCCGAGCAGCTCACCGAAGGCCACGTAGCCGCTGGCGCCCTGGCCGTGGTGCTGCCCGACCCACTGGTGCCCCAGGCCGCCAGCCGCTACCGCCAGGTGCAGCACTGGCACCTGGCCCCCACGGCCACCCTACTGCTGGCCGACTGGTACCACGCCGGCCGCACCGACCTGGGCGAGAAATTCGTTTTTACCACCTTCGCTACCGAGCTGCGGGTGAGCGTGGCCGGCCGCCTCACGCTGCTCGACCGCTTCGCGCTGCGGCCGGAGGAGCACCTGGCCACGTCGCAGGCCACGTTCGGGCCGTACCAGTCGGCGCTGGCGCTTTACCTAGTAGGGCCGCCCGATGGCGCGCAGTTTCGGCGGCTGGCCGCCGCGCTGCGTCAGCTGCCGCCGCCCGGCCAGACCGAATTGCACGCCAGCCTAGCCGGCCGGCCGGCCGTGGTAGCCGTGACCCAGGCGCGGCCCAATGTGGTGCTGGTGCGTGCGCTGGGCGTGTCGCGCCGCGCGCTGGAGCCCGTGTATCAGGCCGTGGCTGCTGTGCTAGCCGTGCCTGATTTACTGGGTTTTGACTATTCGCAGCGTAAGTATTAAGCGCCGCGGCAGTGGGCAATAAGCGGGACCGCGGCTGCGGCCGGGAGCCTTAACCTTGGCGGCAGTGCCCACGTTTCAGCTTCATTTTACTGCCCTATGAAGTACTTTTTCCCTTTGCTGCTTGCCGGTTCGCTGAGCTTGGCTGCCAGTTGCCCGGCCGTTGCCCAGCAAGCTCGCTCGCCCTACCGCACGCGCTTCGGGGTCGATGCCCCCATTATTGCCGGCGAACTGGCCGTGAGCGGTTTTGGCCTCTACCGCTCCATGCAGCGCAACGGCCTCACTAATACCGAGCTGGCCGCCCTCAACAAGAATGATGTGCCCAAGTTCGACCGCTTCTCGGCCGGCTACTACAGCGAGGGCTTCCAAACGGCCGGCGACCTCATCTGCTACCCCTCGCTGGTTATCGCGCCCGGCTTGCTGGCCCTGAGCCCAGCCATTCGCGCCAATTACGGCCAAACGCTGGCGCTCTACGTGCAAACCGTGCTGGCGGCCGATGCGCTGTTTACGACCTCCATCGGCAATATTCCGCGCTACCGTCCCTTTCTCTACGGCCCCGAGGGTGGCGACCAGCGCAACGGCCACATTGCTACCAACGCGTTTTTTGCGGGCCACACGGCGCACACGGCCGCCGCTACCTTCTTCGCCGCCAAGGTTTTTCACGATTACAACCCCGGCTCGCGGGCTCAGCCCTACGTGTGGGCCGCCGCCGCTGCCGTGCCCGCCGTAGTGGCCTACACTCGCATCGAGGCGGGCAAGCACTTCCTGTCCGATAATATTGTGGGCTACGCCGTGGGTGCCACGATGGGCGTAGTGGTGCCGCAACTGCATAAGGTGGCCGGCCGTCGGGGCATCTCGATGGTGCCGCTGCAAGGCGTGAACGTGAACGGGTATTCGTACAGCGGACTGTTGGTCAGCAAGCAGTTGTAAATTGCTGTTTGTTCAGTTACTAAGGTGTCGTGGTCTGCGGCGAGCCCCTATTACTTGCCGCTTCTCACTGCTGTTGTAGCCAAAATCGCGGTATTAGTTCTTCAGACAATATACTTTACTTCGCTATGGCATTTTTTGACCGGTTTAAAAAGGACAAGAAAAACGAGCCAGAAGAGCGGCTGGAGAATGTGCCCGAAATGCTGAATGTAAAGCTTCTGTTTACTGAGAAGCCAGTTATCGATTCACAAGTAGCGCTAGCCGAATTGCGCAAGTACTATCCAAGCGTTGAGCATCCGCAAGAGGGTAAGTCGCTCCTGTTCTTCTTCCCTGAGGTTGAGGTACAGTTTACCGATGGCGCAGTTGCTGCGCAATGCGCCATCCTTTTGCCAGATGATAAGAGCGCAAATGCGGAGATTAAGGAAGAGGCTTTTCAGCAAAATTGGCACTGGAAGGAAGCCGCAGTAGTTGCCCGTAGTTGTCATTATGAGGTACTACTCACGGATTTTATGACAAGAACCCTTGCTTATAAAGTCCGCTTCAAACTATTTATGGATTTCGTGGCTGCCGTAACTAAAGCCACTAAGCCGCAGGTAGTCTATGCTGTTACAGCTCAGAAGTTATTAAAGCCCGAGACCCTTGTCGAAGATTGGGATGGTAGGGAAAACGAAGACTTATCTGCTCTTGTGAACATCCGTCTTTATAATATAAGTAATGGCAAAGCAGGCGAAACGCTTATGGATACAGTTGGGCTCCACCAATTTGGTTTGCCAGACTTCCAAATCCGTTTTATCGATTACAATCCCAGTGAAATAGCCGGTCTGCTTTGGAGCTATGCGTACTACATTTTTGAAAACGGCGACGTTATAGAAAATGGCAATACGTTAGCTGGGTTAGGAAATGGGTCTAAATGGGTGTGTGACCGGCAAATTTCTACGGTTGGACCAGAGCGCGTTGTGCTTGATGTCCAGCCAGTATGATAGTGGGCAGTTGTAGTTTGTATAAAAGAGAAGCCCCGAAAGCTATTGCTTCCGGGGCTTCTCTTTTATACCTATTTCGAGTATTACTACTCAAACATTCCCACCGCGTTTTTGCTCGGCAAACTCGTCTTACCCATCAAATACATATCGACCTGGCGGGCGGCTTCGCGGCCTTCCGAGATGGCCCATACGATGAGCGACTGGCCGCGGCGCATGTCGCCGGCCACGAATACGCCGGGGAGGTTGGTATGGTAAGTGGTTTCGGAGGCGTGCACGTTGCCACGGTCATCCAGGTTGACGCCTAGCTGGCCGAGTAGGCCGCCGTTGGCCGGGCCGGTAAAGCCCAGGGCCAGCAGCACCAGCTGGCATGGGATTTCGCGGTCGGAGCCGGGCACTTCCTCGAAGCGGACACGGCGGCCCATGTCGTCGGTTTCCCAGGTTACGTCGCTCACCAGCAGGGCGCGTACGCGGCCTTGGTCGTCGCCTAGGTAAGCCTTGGTATTTACGCCCCAGTAGCGCTGGCAGCCCTCTTCGTGCGAGCTGCTGGTACGAAATACGGTGGGGTAGAGCGGCCAGGGCGTGTGCGCTGGGCGCTCTTCGCCGGGCTGGTGCATCATGGCAAACTGCGCTACCGACTTGGCTTGCTGACGGTTGGCAGTACCCACGCAGTCGGAGCCCGTATCGCCGCTGCCGATTACCACCACGTCGAGGCCATCGGCCAGGATGTGTTCGCTATCGATGGGCGTGTCGCTCACGCGGCGGTTTTGCTGCGTCAGGTACTCCATGGCGTAGTGGATGCCGCTTAGCTCGCGGCCGGGCAGGTTGAGCTCGCGCGGGGCCGAGGCACCGCCCGCCAGCACCACCGCATCGAAAGCTTGGCGCAGCTCGTCGGCCGAGATGTCGCGCCCAATTTCTACGTTGTAGCGGAACGTCACGCCGGCGTCTTCGAGCAGCTTGATGCGGCGCTCAATCACCCATTTCTCCAGTTTAAAGTCGGGCACGCCGTAGCGCATCAGGCCGCCCGCGTGTGGGTCGCGCTCAAACACCGTGACGGTGTGGCCCGCCTCAGTGAGCTGCGCCGCCACGGCCATACCGGCCGGGCCCGAGCCCACCACGGCTATCTGCTTGCCGGTTTTCAGTATTGGTGCGGTCGGTTGCACGTAGCCTTTCTGGAAGGCTATTTCGATGATGTGCTTCTCAATTTCCTCAATCACGACCGGCGCGCTATGGATGCTCAGTACGCACGCCGATTCGCAGGGCGCGGGGCAGATACGGCCCGTAAACTCGGGGAAGTTGTTGGTAGCCGATAAGATATCGTAGGCCTCGCGCCAATCCTGCCGATACACTGCCTCGTTAAACTCGGGGATGATGTTGCCCAGCGGGCAGCCCGAGTGGCAAAATGGCACCCCGCAGTTCATACAGCGCGCCGACTGCTTGTGCAGCTCCGGCTCGGGGTAGAGGCCGATAAACTCCTGGTAGTGCGCCACGCGCGCGGTCGGGTCCGCCTTGGGCGGCGTAGTGCGGGGGAATTCTTTGAAACCGGTGATGTGACCCATTATAAAGTAATCAGCTGTTTGTCAATTAGAAACTTGGCAATTTTTGACTCGACCCGTACGCTCCTCATCCCCTAGGTTCCGCTTCCTGAAACCTAGGGGACAGGATGCGTCCTTAGGCAGCTTTCACCGCCTTCTCCAGCACCCGCTTGTACTCCAGCGGGAAGACCTTCACGAAGCGGCCGGCTTCCTCTTCCCAGTTGCCCAGTAGGAAGTTAGCCAAGTGGCTGCCCGTCAGCTCGTGGTGCTGCTTGAGTAGCGTTTGAATCTCGGCTTCGTCGGTTTCGGTGAGGCCTTCGAGGGCTACCATGTCGGGATTGCAGTTCACGGGGAATTGGCCTTCGGGGTCGTAGACCCAGGCCAGGCCGCCGCTCATACCAGCGGCGAAGTTGCGGCCCGTGCGACCTAGGACTAGCACCCGGCCGCCGGTCATGTACTCGCAGCCGTGGTCGCCCACGCCCTCGACTACCGCCGTCGCGCCCGAGTTGCGCACCGCGAAGCGCTCACCGGCTTTGCCCCGCACGTAGAGCTCGCCCGAAGTCGCGCCGTAGAGCGCCACGTTGCCGATGAGGATGTTGTTCTCGGGGATAAATGTGCTGGTCGTGGGCGGGAAAATGGCCAGTCGCGCACCGCTCAGGCCCTTGCCTACGTAGTCGTTGGCTTCGCCTTCGAGCTTGAAGGTGAGGCCGCTAGCCGAAAACGCGCCGAAGCTCTGCCCGGCCGAGCCGGTGAACTTGTAGCGAATGGTATCGGCGGGCAGGCCGGCGGCGTGGTAGCGCTTGGCAATCTCGTTGGAGAGCAGCGTGCCGATGGTGCGGTCGGTGTTCTTCACGTCAAACTCGGCCGTTACGGCCTCTTTGCGTTCCAGCGCGGGCTGGGCGTAGGCGAGCAGCTGCCAGTCGAGCACCTCGTCGATGCCGTGGTCCTGGCTTTCGCTGTTGTAAAGCGTCCCGCCCGAGATGTTGGGTGCCGGGTGCAGCACCGCGTCGAGGTCGATGAGCTTGGCTTTCCAGTGGCCCGCTTCGGGGTTCACTTTCAAGAATTCGCTGCGGCCCACCATCTCGTTGAGGGTGCGGAAGCCCAGCTCGGCCATGATTTCGCGCAGCTCTTC
>Ga0160428_1000999_pt1 | contig 24507 bp, 25 predicted proteins | sample SolpanmetagenomM_FD_108198 | JGI IMG/M metagenome (GOLD analysis project Ga0160428, IMG submission 108198) | Solar panel surface microbial communities from Lawrence Berkeley National Laboratory, California, USA - M | ecosystem: Engineered > Built environment > Solar panel > Unclassified ... | reverse complement strand
TCAGCTGCCGTCGCGGGCATCGGGGACGGGCATGATCTGCGCGCGCCGGTTGGGGGCGTTGGGCACGCTGAAGGTGATGCCGTAGGCGGCGGCCGCGACGACGGCGATGCCCCACCACTCCTGGCCGGTGATCTGGCCGTCGGCCAGGGCGGCGAGGACGGTTCCGCCGGCGGCGGCCACGAGGGTGGAGGCGATGGCCTTGGCCTGGCGGCCGGCCTTCGTGGCCCAGGGCTTCCAGGACGTGCTGGTGACGTGCCTGGCCATGATCAGGCTCCCAGCTTGTCGACGAGGCGCTGGAGCAGCGCGGGGACCTTGGCGACGTTGGCCTCCTGGAACATGAGGGCGTCGGCGAGCCAGAGCTTCTTGCCGTCGACCTTGGACTCCTGCATCTCGTCCCAGGTGCGGTTGTAGTTGTCGATGGCCCGCATGAGGCGGCCCTTCTCGTCGTCGTTCAGGCTGGCCACGATGTCCTCCACGAGGTTGACGGTGTTGATCTGGATGGCGCGGGCGATGATGCGATCGATGGGGAAGCTGGCGCCGCAGTCCTGGTGGGTGCCGACTCCCCACCCGCGAGTGATGTCGACGTGCATGCAAACGCCGGTGCCGGTCTTGGTCTGCTTGTCGTGCAGGCGCACGAGGGGGATGCCGCGGGCCTTGGCCCGCTCGGCCACCCACTGGGCGGTGCGCTCGATCATCCCGGCGTGGGTGTCCCACTCGGCGGGGCTCCAAGCGGCGAAGGCGGCGAGCTCGGCCTGGTCGGCGACGGGGTTCGCGCTGGCTGCGGTCCAGGCGCTGTACTCGTAGGGGACGTAGAGCGCGGTGTCGTCGTCGTCGATGCCCACGTGGCTGGAGGCGTTCGGCGCGGCGGGGTTGCGGAACCAGGACCCGCATGCCTCGACGGTCCGGGCGCCCTCCATGGTGTGCAGGATCAGCAGGCGCACCTTGGCGCCGCCGCGGCTGGAGTAGCGGGGCTTCCCGGTGGCGGTGTTGATCGCCGGGATCGTCTTGGTGATGGTCACGGGTGCACGGCTCCCGGGGTGCCGTCGTTCTCCTCGGTCTCCGCGTACTGCGAGCCGTCGCCGTCGTTGGGGTCCGGCTCAGGCCAGTGGGTGGGGTCGGTGCTCACAGCGCCTCCATGTGGTCGGGGTGTGGACAGCACGACGGGCCCGTCGCTGGTGCGGCGGGCCCGTCGTGGCGGGGGTCAGTCGGCGAGGTCGAGGAGCAGCTCGGGCGGAGGCTCGGGCAGCAGCTCGCCGGGGGAGTGGTGCACGCTGTGCTGGCGCAGGGCCCGGATGTAGCGGATGGCGGCGCGCTTCCAGTCGTGCATGCCGTTGAGGTCCTGCTCGGTCTTCTTGATCCGCTTCTCGACCTCGTGGAGGCGGTTCTCGTAGGTGCCGACCAGCTCGACGAGCGTCTCCGTGGAGACGACGCCTCGCTCGATCGACTCCTGCTCGCGGCCGGCGCGGCGCCCCGCGCGCGCGGTGGCTCGCACGGACAGGTAGCCGATGAGCGCGACGAGGACGGTGGCGGCGGCGCCCCAGAGGGTGGAGTCGCCCCCCTCGACCCCGCTCACGCGTCACCTCGTGGTCGGAGGTCGGCGTAGGAGACTCGCGGCTCCGGCCAGCCGGCGACGAGGCCGATGAAGCGGGCGAAGGCCACGAAGATGAGCGCGGTGTAGATCCCCCGCGGGTCCCCCGGCTGGTGGAACAGGTAGAGCACCCAGGAGGTGGCGTAGGACGCCGCCTGCAGGGACGGCATGAGGATGAGCGCGGCGTACCCGAGGCGGTCGCGGCCGGGCTTGCGGGCCCAGGCGAAGCCGATGCCGATCACCCCCGCGATGACCCATGCCACCCCCCACCAGGGCGGCGGGACCAGGTCGTGCACGACGTGCACGCCCGGCCGCCTGAGCACCGGCGACGCCACGTAGCCGTAGCCGATGATGGCGAAGGCGGCGCCGGCGTAGACGAGGAACTGACCTCGCCGACCGACCCTGCTCCGCAGGAAGCGGCGGGTGAGCGCCATGGGCATCTCCGATCGCTGGTGCAGGTAGAGGTGCCATCCATGGCGCCGGGGTGCCCGGCCGTGTGCGGTCATGCGAGGCGGACCAGGGTCGCTTCGTCGCCGACCTGGACGGTGTGCGTGGTACCCGTCGAGGTCGTCTCCTGCGCCGCGGTACCCGTCGTGGAGGGGCGGTAGACCACCCCGGCCCGCGACGAGGGCAGGGTGACCGTGACCGGGACCCGGGCGACGGTGATGTCCTGCCTGGTCGCGGCGTTGTTGTTCGGGATGCACGACGCGGTCTCGCGCCACGCGGCCACCCAGAGGGAGCCGTCGCGCTTGCCCATGACGTGGAACTGGACGTCGGCGACGCCGCCGGTGTCGACGCCGGCCACCGACTGCGGAGTGGGGCGAGTGCCTCGGTCCGCGAGGAGGGTGTTCAGCGACGCGAGCGCGTTGAAGGCCGCAGTGCGGGCCCCGGTGGACGTCAGCAGCAGCGACCACTGGTCGGTCGACAGGTTGTAGAGGGACGGCGCGATCCACCGCTGGTTCAGGCGCGAGAGCCTGCGGTAGCCGAGGAACAGGCGCGGGATGTACTTGCGCGCGGCGTTCATCGTGATGCCGTTCTGCCCGGCCATGGTGTCGACGAGGTGGTAGCCGGTCTCGGAGGAGAACAGCGGCCGCGTGCCGGTGCCGGACGTGCGCTCCAGCCGGTCGGCGTTCGGGATCCACTTCGACGTCATCTGGTCCATCGGCAGCGCCCCACCCTGGTAGGGGTGGTGCATCGTCACGTCGGCGGAGACCGGCCCGAGGGTGGACGAGTTCAGCGGGTTCGCCATGGTCGGCGTCCCGACGAGGATGCCGTCGATGGCCGTGTTGCCCGCGTCTCGAGCAGTCTTGATCGCCGCGTAGAGCCGGTTGGCGTAGTCCGGGTTGGGGAAGCCCTGGCCCTGGTCGTCGCGCAGCTCGGAGTGGATGTCCCACTCGTTGAGGCCCTCGGCCGCCCACAGGTTGGCGTCCCCGCCGAGCGCGGTGAGGTAGGCGACGACGTTGCCCGGGTTGTTCCCGTCCCGGGTATCGACCGTGACGCAGCCGCGGGTGCCGACCGCGATGCTGGCGATGCTCTGCACCTTGCGGATCGACGCGGCGTTGTTGCCGAACCCGTCACGCCAGTGGCGCACCCCGGAGTCCCGCAAAGCCGGCGCCACGATGTTCGTGACGTCGTCCTCCGAGGCGTAGTTCGCGTGCATCGTCAACGACTGGGCATCGACGGCATCGTCCGTCCAGTCCGAGACCAGCGGGTCCGACGCCGGCACGACCATGCTGCGCGCGCCGGTGACGGCCGCCACGGGTGTGGCTGAGCCGGTGACGGTGAGCGTGCTCGTGGCGGAGGTGTTGTTGGTCTCGTCGAGCTCGCCGGTGATGCGGTTGACGTCGTCGACGGTCGCGGACAGAGCGTGCGCGCCGGCGGTCGCCGTCCAGGTGGCCACGCCCAGCGGTCCGCCGTTGGCGGTGAGCGTGCGGGACGCGCCCGCTGCCAGCGAGGTGGACGACGTGTCGGACCAGGCGACCAGGCCTCCGTCGATGGAGAAGGCCAGGCCGACGACGGTGCCGGCGGGGGTCGCGGCCGTGCCCTGGTTCTTCACCACCCCGGAGAAGGTCACCGCAGCGCCTGCGGCCGGGTTGGTCGGCGAGCTGGACAGCGACGTGACGACCAGGTCCGGGGCGCCGGCAGAAGCCGCCGCCGCGGTCATCGCGCTGGAGTGCGCGAGGAGCCGGGTGATGGCCGTGGTCTGGGTGGCGTCCTTGCCGGGGACGTACAGCGAGGCGTCGTCGGTGCCGTAGCCGACGCCCGGCCCGCCGTTGTGCAGGTCGGCGTCGTTCTGCAGGGACCACCAGGCGGAGAAGAAGGCGTTGGGCGACGCGCGCACGGCTGCCTCGATGTCCGCGGCGTTGGCCTTCGACCAGCCGTACTCGTCCACAGCCAGGGCCTTGCCGGCCAGTGCGCAGCGTCGGGCCGCCTCGGTGACGTCGGCGGCCGTGGCCACCGAGTAGGGGTGCAGGGTGTGCACCCTGATGCTCTGGTTGGCCAGGGCCTCGGCGGTGATGATGTGCTCGAGCGCGTCCCCACCGGGCTGGGTGGCCCAGTAGGACGACAGGTCGGCGCCCATGCCGTCGAGGATCAGGGTGTCGGGGGCGATGGTCTTGACGTAGTCAGCCCAGGACGTCTGCCAGGTGCGGTAGCTGTCGGCCGTCCACATCTCGTTGCCGGACTGCAGGCACAGCGCGGGCTCGTCCTTGTAGGCGCGGCCCGTGTAGACGTTGACGTGGGTCAAGATGTCGCGCGTGTAGGTGCGGAAGTCCGTCACGCCGATCTGGGTGTCGCTGTAGAAGTAGCTCTCGGCGGCCTTCTCCGTCTCGGAGCCGGCGGAGTTGACCGACAGGTCCGTCGAGCACGTCCCCGGCCGACGGAAGTTGACCCAGTCCCTCTTCGACCCGTGGTAGGAGCCCGGCTCGCCCGTCAGGGTCGTCACCAGGTACAGACCGCGGTCGGTGGCCGCCTTGATGGCGTAGTCCATGACTTCCCACACCGCGGGCCGGTACGTGATGACCGGGTTGGTCGTGCCGGTGATGCCCGCGACGAGGTGTGCGCTCGTCGAGCCGATGTTCTGCCCCAGGGTGAGGGCGCGGACCACGCCCAGCTTGAGGGTGACGGCCCTGTCGAGGAGCGAGTCGATCTCGGCGTGCGTCATCAGACGCCCTGCCTTGTCCGGGTAGTCGTTGTTCACGAGCTGGAAGATGTTGGCGCCGGCCGTGCGGAACGGCTGCCCGGCCCGCTGCACCACCCCGGCTGACGAGACCGTCAGCCGGGGCAGTTCAGTCGTGCCGGGCGCGCCGAGGCGGACAGGCGTCCCAGCTGGGAGTCCCACACGAGTGCCGCCTGAGGATGTCAGGTTGGCGATGCTCTTCATGGCGGAGTCCCTTCTGCCGTCTGAGCTAGTTGGACCCGACCGAGAGGTCGTAGACCTGGCCGAGGTACTGCGTCCACGCCGCGGCGTCGCTTGCGGACAGCGCCGCGTCGAAGACGATGACCTCGGCGATCGTGACGTCTGCCCCGGTGGTCCCGGCGCCGGCGAGCGTGAGCCCGGCCGAGGTGGCCGCGGTGAACGCCTGCGTGTTGGAGGTGCCAGGCGCACCGCCGTTGAGGGAGGAGGCCAGGGCCTTCACGCTGTTGGTGCCGACGCCGCCGCCGGCGCCGTAGGTGAAGCGGCCGATGCCGGCTCCTGCAGCTGCGAGAGCGGTGCTGGAGAAAGCGTTCGTCCCCGTGTTGCCCTGGACGCCAGCCGTCACCACGTTGGAGCCGTGGAAGTAGGCGCTTACGTTCAGGCTCGCCGCAGCCGCAGCGGCGTCCGTCGCCTGGATGAGGCCCTGGGCGGTGCCGAGAGCGCCGACAGCGAAGACGAGCAGGATGGTCTGCGTCTCGGCCTTCAGCGGCTTGGGGTAGAAGAGGCCCGCCGTCGCCGCCTTCGTGAAGGTCGCCGCAGGCTTGCCCCTCAGCCCGGTCGCGCTGTAGGTGGGTGCACTCCTGCCCGACGGGACCGCGTAGGCCAGGCCGTTGGCTGCGTCCGCCCAGCTGATGAGCGTCGAGCTGGAGGCGGTGATCTGGTCGCCGCGCAGCCAGAAGGACGGCTGGACCGTCGTGGACGGCGCCGTGGGCCGCGGGCCGTTGACGGCGTTCGTCTTCCTCGTGAGGACGCTGCACCAGGGGCCTGCACCGCCAGAGGCGACGGCCCGGATCCGGTAGTCGTAGCTGGTGTCCTGCGTCAGTCCAGTGATGGAGGCCGTCAGCTTCGTCAGGCTCGAGGAGAACGTCGTCCACGTGGTGTCCTCGGTGGCCTTATAGGCGAGCTCATAGGAGGTTGCGGTGGACACGCGGTTCCAGGTCAGGTCCTGGCTGGTGACCAGCGAGGACCCGGCCGACAGGACCGGCGCCTTGGTGGGCGCCGGGTACGCCGGGTTGACGGTGTTCCAGAACTCCAGGCCCATGGGTGACAGGTCGGCCCAGGCGCCACCCCCGTACCAGTAGCCCTGGCCGTGGTAGCCCGAGGAGTCCGTGGTGTTCTTCACGGTGAAGATGTCGAAGGTGGCATCCCACACGACACAGCCGATGCCCTTGGACCGCGCGATCTTCAAGCAGGCTCGGTACCCGCGGATGTTGCGGTTGTTGTCCCCGGTCCCGGAGTCGGGCAGTTCGACGGCTCCGAGCTTGTACCCGGTCTCGAACAACCCCACGCACAGCCCAGCGTTCTGGCAGTTGCTGAAGTAGCTGTTGTAGGTGTTGTCGAACTGGGTCTGCGTGTCGTAGGACTGAGATAGGCCGCCGTAGCAGTGGTACCCGAAGACGACGTTCGTGCGGGGGGTGCCGCCTGCGTTCGCCAGGAAGGCAGGGCCCACGCTAGCGTCGAAGACCTTCGGCATCGGCGCGACCGTGACACCGTCGGGCTTGTAGGTGCCCCAGGGTGCGTCCTGCGCGTTGGTCATGATGTCCGCGACGATGATGTTGTTGGCGCCGGTGCCGCGCAGGGCGTCGTAGTAGCGGCCGTGCCAGGTCTGGAACGTCGCCGGGCTGCTGGGCCCGATGGGCTCGTTGATGTTCACCCAGAGGCGGGACTCGCCCTTGAAGCGGTTCCCGGCCTGGACGATGGCATCGGCGATGTCGTCGAACTTGACGTTGCCCTGGGTCATGACGCCCTGGGTCACGTCCATGAAGGTCAGCACGACGACGAGGCCCGCGTCGATGTACTTCTGCGCGGTGGCGAAGGAGTCGTCGATGGCCTTCTGTCGGCCGTAGCAGGAGCCGGCGCCCTTGTCGGTCCAGTCGGAGGCGTTGAAGCTAGCGCCGGAGGTGAAGTTGGCGACGGGCTTGTAGCGCCGACCGTTGTAGCCGATGGCGTCGTAGATCGTGTAGGCCTTGTTCGGGACGAACGTGGCGTCGGTGCCGATCCAGTCGATCTCTCGCGAGCAGTAGACCGTCAGGCGGATGGTGTTCCACCCCCAGTCCAGCGCCTCCTTGATGTGCGGGGAGGTGAGCTCGTCGGACCAGTTGTTGCCGCCGATGCCCTGGTTGACGCCGACGTTGCCGCCGAAGGGGATGAACTGGGCGCCCGTCGGGTCCACGATCTTCGTGCCGGACACGCTGTAGGGGCCCGGGACGGCGGCTCCGACCCGGGTGTAGTCGTACATCCGCTCGGAGGCCGCGTTGGAGGCGCTGAGCGTGCGGACACCGTAGGTGTACGGCTTGCCCGCCTGGACGCTGGTGTCGGCCCAGGAGGTGACCGGGCCCAGCGTCGCCACGACGGCCCCGTCGCGGGTGATCTGCGTCTGCGTGACGGCGCTCGTCGGGTCCGTGTTCGCCCAGGTCAGGTTAACCGTGGAGAAGCCGGACGGGGCGGCTCGCAGGGAGTTCACGCTGTAGGTCACGCCGCTGTCCGCCAGGTCGCTGGACGCGGGTACGGCAGCAGCGACGTCGCCAGTGCTCCCGCCGGCTCCGGCGTAGACGAGGGAACCGGCGGCGATTCCGCTGACAGCGTTCTTCAGCTTGAGGACTCGACCTGTGGCCATCAGTTGTTGCCGACGGTGATGTTGTAGGTGGCGGCGAGGTACTGCGTCCACGCCTGCTGGTCGGCCACGGACAGCAGCGTGTCGAAGATGATGACCTCGGCGATGTTGGCGTCGGGGCCGCTGCTGGCCGCCGTGCCGGCGCCACCCAGGGTGAAGCCAGTCGACAGCGCCGGGACCACGGACTGGGTGTTGGAAGTACCGACCGTCCCGCCGTTCAGGGACGCGGTGAGCGGCTTGGTCGATGCCGTCCCCACACCCGTGCCGGTACCCCACCCGAACCGCGCGATCAGGGGCCCAGCGGCCGCGAGCGTCGTCCCCGAGAAGGCGTTCGTGCCGGTGTTGCCGTTCATGCCCGCGACCACCGCGTTCGACGCGTGGTAGTAGGTGTTGAGGCTGAGGTTCGTGGCCGTGGCCGTCGAGTCCGTGCCCTGGATCAGTCCCTGTGCGACACCCAGGGCCGCGACCGAGAACACCACGAGCGCGGTCTGCGCCTCGGCGCGAACCGGCTTCGGGAAGTACAGGCCGCTGTTGGCCGAGCGGGAGAACACGGCGCCGGGCTTGCCCTTGACCGCGGTGGCTGAGTACGTGGGCGCCGTGCGCGAGGCCGGGACCGCGAAGGTCACGCCGCCGACGTTGTCCGTCCAGGTGGAGATGGCGCCGGCGGACTGCGTGATCTGGTCGCCGCGGAGCCAGAACGACGGCTGAGCGGTGGTGGCCGGGCGGCTCGGGCGCGCCACGATGCCGCCGGCGGTCTCCAGCGTGGCGAGGCGCGCGGAGGTGTCCTGCAGGTCGGCCAGCGTCACGAGGTTGGTGGCAGGGGTGATGTCGGTGAGCCGCAGGTAGGCCTTGTCGGCGGCGACGGAAGCTCGGGGGTCCAGGATGCCCATCAGGTGTTCTCCTCAGCTCAGGCGACGGTGACGGCGGGGCGGGTGGTGACCTGACCGGTGGTGGCGTCACGGGTCACGGGGGGCTGCGTGTAGGTGGTGGTCGTGGTCCCGGACAGGACGTGCGTCACCGTGTAGGTGTCGATCGAGCCGGGGAAGGTGGAGCTGGCCGTGCCGGCGTAGACGCCGGTGGCGCCGTCGGGCCACTCGACGCTGTGGCCGGTGGGGGCGCCGGAGGAGTTGTAGGTGATCGTGCCGACGGCCATGTCGATGGGGATGCGCGCCCAGTTCTTCAGCATGTTCGGCAGCAGCGCCAGGACCGAGGCGGTCGTGGCGGCGGCGGGGATCGTCGGCTTACCCGACAGGTCGCCGTAGGCGCCGCTCGTGGCGACCGTGGCGAAGCCGGCGATGTCACCCGCGGCCAGGACCACGACGCCCGTCTTGCCGTTCACCGAAGTGATCGACCCGGCGGCCGCGATGGCCTTCCAGTCGGCGAGGGTGGTGGGGGAGTCCGACGCCAAGACGAAGGTCGCGCCGGTGTCGGTGCGGATCGCCATGTCGCCGCGCTGCGCGGTGAGCGCAAGCATCGCGGCCTGGCTGGTGACGGTGAAGACCTCGTTGATCGCCAGCGGGGGCAGGGACGAGGTGGGGACCGTGCCCAGCTCGGCCCAGGTGGCGACGTAGTCGCCGCGCTTGGCGTCGGTGGCACCGGTGCCGACCGCGAGGTTGGAGGTGCCCGCGCCGATCGCGGTGCGGGCGGCGGCGGCGCTGGTCGCACCGAGCAGTGCCTTGCCGACGGTCGTGGCGTCGGTGATCGAGGCGATGGTGATCGTGGTGGTACCGCCGGAGCCGCCGGCCGCGCTGATGGTCAGCGTGCCCGCGGTGTCGTCCGGCGTCAGCGTGACGTTGGCGCCAGCCTTGAGGTAGCCCTTGACGAGCGTGCGGATGGCGGCCGCGTCGAGGCCACCGCCCCCGCTGCCGAGACCGGCGAGCGCCGTGGTGAGCTCGGCGTCGGTGACGTAGCCGGTGAGGTTGACGGTGCCGGCCACGAGGCCGGTGAGGGCGGCCTGCAGCTCCTCGGTGCTGACGTAGTCGCGGGGCTGGGAGCCGCCGACGGTGCCGTCGACCCAGCGGACGAAGGTCCACTCGGGCGGCAGGAAGGCGAGCGCCGTCTCCGCGACGACGGCCTCCGGGGTGATGTTGGGGTGCTTGATCACAGCGAAACGGGACATGCCGGTCCTCCGGTGTGGGGGTGTCAGGGGTCAGGAACGGAGCTCCAGCGCGGCGAGGCGCTGGTTCTGGCTGGCGAGGGTCGTGCCGACGTCTCCGAGCGGTGAGCCGAGGGTGAGGGTCACGACCTCCTGGCCGGAGGGGCTGAGCTGCAGTCGCAGCTCGGTGATGCGCAGGTCCAGCTCGTCGGTGACGACGCCGGAGCTAACCCGGAGGGGAACGGTGTCCCCGATCCAGTAGTGCTCGGGTCCACGCCAGGTGCCGGAGCGAAGCGTGACCGTCCAGGTGGGCGCGACTGTCTGGAGGGCGGCGAGGCGCTCATCGGCCTTCGCTTCGAGCTCCGCCTGCTCGACGATGTCCGGGTAGGACAGCGTCTGCTCCCACAGCCCCTCGATGCGGGATTCGAGGTCGTCCACGACGCGGTAGACGGGTGTGGTGGGGACCTCGGTGCGGGTGACCTTCACGACGGTCGCGCCCGTGGAGGGGTCAACGACGGTGCTGGTCGTCGTCACGGTCTTGGTGCCGCCAGTGACGATGACCGCGTTGGCGTAGGTGCTTGGGTCGAAGGATCGGTCAGCGCTGGCGACGATGGAGGACTGTCGCTGGTTGGGGTCGGGCTGCCACCGGTACGTGAGGGGCTTGCGGCGGGTGCCTCTCTGCGGTGTCCACAGCTGCAGGCGGCGCTCGTCCCACCCGGGCGTGATGTCCCAGTCGAAGCGTGGGCTGGTGGGGCTGCCGTCCCCGGAGACGGCGATGGCTTGGATCTCGTCGAGGAGGCCGGCGCCTGGCTCGGTGACGCGGTTCGCCTTCGGTCCACCGTCTGGAACGCCCGTGGTGTCGATGTTCAGGCTGGCACCGGGGCGCCGCTGCATGGTGGAGATGAGCCGGGTAACCACCCCCGCCTGGTCGGACTGCCAGGTGATCTGGTCCTCACGCCAGTAGCGGCGGCCGAGGAGCGCCCGGTACTCCGCCGTCTGCACGGTGCGGGTGTGCTGGTCGGCGGTGGCGTTGTCGGTGGGCGCCCCGACCCGGCCGGTGTAGAGCGGTCTGTCATCGCGGAGGAGGTGCACGTCCGTCTGCAGCGGCACGATCAGTGGCGCCTCGCGGTGGCGGCCGTTGATGCTGAACGACAGCTCATGGGACGGCGCCAGCCGCCAGGTGCACGTGATGTTGCGGGCGGAGGTGAGGGGGCGTCTCCGCCCCCCGCGCCAGGGGCCTGCCAGCAGCCGCCACTCAGCCATCGACGGCAGCGGTCGGGGGTGTCTCCCCGGCCGTTGTGGGGGTCTCGTTCGCGGTGCGCCACTTGGCGATCAGCTGCTCGTGCTCGTCGTCGGTGAGGAGGCCGCGGGCGTGGCAGCCGTCGATCCCCGCCAGCGATGCCGAGCCCCGGGCGACCATGCCGTCGTAGATGCGGAACCACAGCGCGCTCACGTCAGACCTCCCATCAGCAGCTCGGTGGCTGCGTCGACCTGGGCTTGCACCTGGGCGGCCCACTCCTGCAGGGCCGCGACCTTCTTGACGACTTCCTCCAGCGGAGGCGGCGGCGGTGCGGACGGCGCCTGCATGGTGCCGAAGACGATGCGGCCGCCCTGAACGCTGTACTCCCGGACGGCCATCTGCTGGATCAGTGAGGCGTCGATGACGTCGTGGAGTCGCAGGAGGGCGAGGCCGGTGCGGTCCCTCTGGTTGGCCCACGCCATGTCCCCGGGTGGGCCCTCGGGCAGGAGTGAGTTGGTGCCCGTGTTCTCGACGACTTCACCGGTCGCCTCGCGGTAGATCAGCAGCATGAGGCGCCCCTCTCAGGCGAACTTCCAGGCGGTCCAGTAGTGGGTGAAGGTGTTGGCGTTGAGGCGGTTGTCGCCCACCTGGAAGCCTGTGGACGTCAAGCCGGGGCCAGCGGCGTTGAACTGGCCGTTGTAGAGCGCCTGGTAGGCAGCGGTCTCCGTGCGGTGTAGCCAGGCCATGACTCCGGCCCCGTTGGAGCTGATCAGGACCAGGTCGGGGGTGAATCCGACCGTGATCGCACGGCTTGCCGCGCCATCGCCGAGGTAGGTCCCCTGCGCCTTCGTCGCGCCGATGTCGGAAGGCGCCGCACCCGGGGCTGCGACTTGCTGCAGCTTCCCCAGGGTGGTGTTGAAGATGAGCCGGCCCTGATACTTCTGCGGCGTAGTGAGTGCAGCGATCTGCGCCGCCGTCATGGGCTGCCCCTGCACCCCAACCGCCCCCGACCCGGAGGACACCGCTGAGCGGAGGTCGGCGATGAGGCCGGAGGTGATGGTCGTGGTCCCGGCGGCGACCGTCACCTGGGCCAAGACGACTGCCGTGTCGGGCACCTTCGGGGCCGTCGGCGCCGCCGCAGCCGTGCCGGTCAGGACTTCGACAGCCCGACCGGATGTCGCGCCACCCGCGACCTGCTTGTCGTACACGCGCGCGACGACCAGGTCGATGCGGGAGCCTGACGCGGGGGCTGCGGCGATCGTGAGGTTCAGAGCGTCGAAGGGTGCCTGGTAGATGCCCTGGCCGGCGATGGTGTCGCCCTGGACGTAGACCAGGCCGCCAGCGACGTCGACGCTCATGTCCGACCCGGTCGCGTGCGGTGTGACCCGCAGCTGTCCGCCGGTCACGTCGGCGATGCCTTCGCCGAAGAGGGACGACAGAAGTCGGCGGAAGTCCTGGGCGTCGTAGCTGAGGGCCGGGTCCTGGATGGGGAACGGGTTGTTCGACATGGCGTGAGCCCTTCTAGTGCAGCGACGCGGGGCGCCAGGTGACGACGGCGCGAGCGCCGTCTGAGTAGGTGGCTGGGGCGTAGCGCAGATGCGAGACGCCCGGACGCAGCCAGAACCAGGTGGCGTCTTCGCTGAGGTAGTCGTCGAGTGGCTCGGAGGCGCGGCCGTTCATGGTGACGGTCAGGTTGGCGACGTCGACTTCGGCGTACTGGCCGGCGGTCAGCGCGAGACCGGTGAGTGCGAGCACTGCCCCGGTCTCCACGTCGGTGAGGGTCGGGTCGGCGGCAGGACCCCACAGCTGGGTGACGTGGGTGGTGGGCTCCGAGCCTGGGTTGCTCACCTCCGCGGCTCCCTGCAGGGAACCCGCCGGGAAGCTGAAGGGGAGCGTGATCGGGAAGCTGACGCCCGGCTGCCCCTGCGGTGCCGCATCGGCGACCAACTGCAGGGGGGTCGCCGCCTCGATGACGCCGGTCGGCGCCACCCACGACGCCTGCACGGCGGAGTAGCCGGGAAGCTCTCGTGGCGCACCAAGCATGGAGCCGCGCAGCAGGACACGCCGCTCGGGGAGGTTGTGCCCAGGTGTCATGTACAGGTAGGGCCGCCGGCCGGGCGCCGTGTAGGCGCCCAGCCGTGTGATGAGCTCGTCCAGGTAGGTGCCCGTGCGGGCGTCCTCGACAACGGCCACCGTGATGGTGATTGGCCGTGAGCCGTACAGGACCGTGCTGTCGTCGGTGCCGTTGCTGTTCGCGACGTCCTCGACGACCTCCCGGACCACGGGGCTGCCGAGGTCGAGGCTGGCGGGGGTGTACCCGTGCGCCTCGTCGAGGTACAGCGTCCCGAGGGTGGGGTGTTCGAGCCGGAGCTTCACCGGCCACCACCAGCACCGAGCGCCCGCACGCCGCGGGGGGCGCGCTGCCACAGCTGGTCCACGTCGACGGTCTCCTTCACGGTGTCGATGGCGAACATGGGGCCGTGGATGACGGTCCCGCCGGCTTCGGCCGGCGAGGTAGTGCTGGCGCCGGCGAAGCGACCCGCGATGGCCCGCGTGGTGGTGGCGGCGTAGTAGGGGACCTGGCCGCCGCCGGCGAGCCTCATGGCGTTGAGGTCGTCGAAGAGGGTCATCCCGTACCGAGACACCGCGGCCGCCTTGACGACGTACTCGCCGTTGGACAGGTACGCCGGGACGGAGTCCGACGTGCCCGTGCCGGGCCCGTGCACGGGGCCGCCTGCGGCGCGCGTGGTGCGGGTGCCCCTGGCGATGACCGGGGGCGCGCCCGCCGGGCTGTAGGCCGCCTGGGCCGCGCTGGTGCCGAGCGCGTTGGACGCCGTCACCAGCTGGGTCTGCAGGTCGTTGAGCTTCTTCACCATGTCCGAGCCACCCGAGATCAGCTCCTGCGCGAGCGCCAGGCCCTTCTCGGGCCCGGCTTGCAGGATCTGGTCGATGAGGCCCTGGGAGAGGCCCAGGGCTCGCAGGGTGCCCACGGAGCGGGAGAAGTCCTGCACGGCCTTCAGCTGCTGCGTGAGGGAGTCCACGAGGGTCTGGCCGCTGTTGGCCAGGGGCACCGCGGACTCCGCCAGCGCGGCCGCCTGCTCGGCGGTGAAGCCGTAGGAGCGGGCGAGCGCGTCGACCTCGGCGCGGGTGGCGGCGACGGTCGCCTTCTGCGTGGCGTAGGAGGCGCCGTTGGCCGCCTGGGTGGCGGCCAGCTTCGCCCCGGCCGCGGCGACCTGGTCGATGGCGGACTGGTAGGACTCCGCCTCGGTGGTCGCCTGCGCCTGCGCCACGGACGCCTTGTAGGCGGCCTCGGCGAACTTCAGCGCGCGGCCGGTGTCCTCCACGGTGAACAGGCCCGTGATCTCCGTGCCGCTCATCGCCGCCGTGGCGATCTGCTTCGCGTAGGACAGCGCCTCGGCCTTGGCCTGGTTCAGCTTCTCCTCGGCCGCCGCCTGCGTGTCCTTGGCGGTGGCCGCCGCGGTGGCCGCGCTCGCCTCGGCGTCCGTGGCGAGCGCGAGATCGCCCGACGCCTTCGCGCCGACCTTCTTCGCGGTCGCCAGACGCTCCTCGCTGGTCTGCACCGCCTTGGTGGCCGTCGTCTGCGCGGCCAGCGCGGTCGCGGCGTCCTTGTTCGCGTCGGTGACGTCGCGCTGCGCCTCGGCGATGCGGTCGGCGTCCTTACTCGCGTTGGCCTTGTTCAGCGCCTCGCGCGCGGTCAGCTGGGCCTTCTGGGCGCGCGTGAGGTCGTCCGTCGCGCTGTCCCGGTCGCGGATCGCGTCGGTGACTGCGCCCTCTGCGTCGCGGATCTCGTCGGTCCAGCGATCCATCTCCGCCTGGGCGCCCTTGAGCTTGGCCTGCGCCAGAGCGAGGTTGCTCGTCCAGGTGGTGAGGGATGCGTTGGCCTGGCGCAGCTCGGAGTCGTCCACCTTCAGCGGTGCCGGCACCATGTTCTGCGCCAGGTAGGCGGCGAGGTTGAGCCCGTTGGTGGGACCCGCAGGGGACGTGCCGGCCGCGTCACGAGCGCCGCGGCCGACGATGCCGCCCGTCGCGAAGCGCTGCGCGTTGATCGCCTCGAGCAGGCCGCGGTGCTGCGACGTGGAGTGCGCGTTGACGACGAACTCGCCGTTGGACAGCAGCGCCGGGATGGAGTCGCTGGTGCCCGTGCCCTCGCCGCTCACGGGGCCGCCCTCGGCGTACCCGCCGGCCTTGTTGTAGGCCTTCGCGAGGGAGCCGTAGCGGCTGATCGCGTAGCGCATCGAGGCGAGGATGTTCGCCAGCGGGTCGAGGATGTTCCACGAGGTGCCTGGGAAGTGGTTCGCCTGGAACGTACCCTGGATCGTCTGCATGAGGCCCTGGCTGGGGTGCCCGGCCTTCGCGTTGGAGTCCCAGAGGTTGATGGCGTTCGGGTTGCCGCCGGACTCCTGGTTCATCCGGCGCAGCGTGGTGTCGGCGAGCGACGCCGGCTGGCCCATCATGGCGAGCGCCTGGAGGACGACGCCGCGCCAGCGCTCGACGCCCTTGCCGACCGCACCCACGGACTGGGAGAGGACGGCCTGCTCGAGCGCGGACTTCTGCAGCTGCTGGGCGGGGCCCTTGAGGGCGGCGTAGAGGTCGCCGGTGAGCTTGCCCTGGGAGGGCATGTTCACGGTGACGCCCACGGCCCCGCCGGCGGCGAAGCGGGGAACGGAGGGGTCGTCGCGGTTGATGGCCTCGAGGAGACCCCTGTGGCGGCCGGTGGCGGCCGCGCGCACGACATACTCGCCGTTGGACAGCAGCGCGGGGATGGAGTCGCTGGTGCCCGTGCCTGGGCCGCTGATGTACCCGCCCGTCGCCTTGAGACGAACGCCGTAGCCGGGGTCGCCCGGCTTCAGCGTCGCCGCGGGAGCGACGGAGCCCGAGAGGATCGCCTTGAGGGTGATCGTCTTGTCCTGGAGGGCGTCGATCGACGACTTCACGCTCTTGACACCCTCGACGGCCTGGTTGGCGCCCTGGATGGAGATCAGGGTCGTCTTCGAGGACGGGATGTTCTGGTCCAGCGCGGCCTTGTACTCCTGGGCGATCTGCTCGACGCTCGCAGTGCCGTCGGCGAGGCGCTGCCGGTAGCCGTCGGCGGTCTTCTCGCCGAGGTCCCGCGCTGCGGCCGCCAGAACCGGCTCAGCCTCCCGCAGCTTCGTGGCCCACGCATCAGTCGTGCTGGACAGTGACTGCGTGGTGAGATCGTCGAAGCGTGCGAGCTCGTCGGCGCTGCGGTTGACCAGATCGGCGACGAGAGCAGACCCCTCCGGCCCGAGCTTGCGCAGGGAGTCGAGGGTGCCGTCGCTGACACGGCCGGCGAGCAGGATCATGTTGCGTTCCCAGTCGCCCTGGGAGGTGACCTGCTTCTCGAGCTGAGCGATGACCTGGTCGAAGCTGGCCGTGACGCCCTTGGCGTAGTCCTCCCAGGAGTCCTTCGTCGACTTCGACGCATCCGCCTGCGCCTGCGCGGACTCCCTGACCTTCGCGTCGACCTGGTCCTGGGCGGTCTTGAGCGCGTCGCCTACGCTCACGAAGCTGGCTGCGGTGTCGGCGAAGTCGGAGCGGACGGACCGCTCGGCGTCGGAGAGGTTGCTCGCGGCGTTGGCTGCGACGGTGCTCGCCTCGGCGAGTCCGGTGGTCGCGCCAGTGAGGTCGGTGGTCGCCCCGCTGGCTGTACCGGCAGCGTCCGCGACTTCGGCGGCGGCCGCGGCCTGGTCGCTGATGACGCCGGCGGAGCGCCCGGTGGTCTCGATCAGGTTGCCGAGGCCGCGCACCTGGACGTCGAGGCTGGAGGCGGTCTTGTTGGTCGCGGTGTTCAGGAGGTTTTGGCTTCCGGCGGCGATGCCGTTCTGCGTGGTGAACGTCTTCTGCGCGGCGACGGCGGCGTCGTACTTCGCCTGCAGGGTGGCGATGGCGTCGGCGTTGCCGAGCGCTGCGTCGGTGACGGTCTGGAGGTTCACGCCGAGCATGCGGGCCTGGCGAAGGGTGCCGTCCTGCTGCAGGGTCTGGGCGACGAGCGCCTTCGTCTGACTGGTGATGGCGCCAGTCGTCTGGTCGAGGGTGCCGCGCAGCTCTTCCTGCTGCTTGTGGGCCTCGTAGGCGGAGGCGCCGAAGGCTCCGAGGAGTACGACGGCCCCGGTGATGGCGAGACCCCAGGGACCCCCGAGGAAGGAGGTGACCTTGCCGAAGGCCGTCTTGAGGTTGCCCGCGGTGAGGCCGAGGGCCTCCATTGTCTCCTTGACCTCGACGATCTTCTGCCCGGCCTCGAGTGCGGCGCCGCCCATCGCGACGAGGCCGCCGCCGACGACAGCCGCACCAGCAGCGGCCGACTGCAGCTCGGGGGGGAGGTCAGAGAAGGAGTCCACCGCCTGGGTCGCGAGCTGCACCAGCGTGCGCAGGACCCCTCCGGCGCCCTCTCCGCCGGCGATGAAGGCGGTCTCCAGGGAGCCCTTCAGCCGCTCGAGGTCGCCGCGGAGGTTGTCGGTGCGGACGCGGGCGGTGTCGGCGGCGTAGCCGGTGTCGTTCACGGCCGCGGTCCACTTGCCGATGCCGGCCGAGCCCTGGGTGTAGAGGACGTTGGCGGCGCGGATCGCGTCGCTGCCGAAGATGGTGGCGAGCGCGGAGTCGCGCTGCTCCTGGCTGAGGCCACCGAGCGCGGCCTGCAGCTGCCCGGCCAGCCGTTCGGTGCCGACGAAGTTGCCCTGCGCGTCGTAGGCCGCGATGCCGAGCGAGGTCATCGTCTCGGTGGCGGCCTTGGACGGGTTGGCCAGGGACAGCAGCATCGTCTTGAAGCTGGTGCCGGAGTCCGAGCCGGTGAGGCCGGCGGAGGCGAACGCAGCGAGGGTGCCGGTGGTCTCCTCGATGCCGAGCCCCATCTGGCTGGCGACCAGGCCTGACTGGTTGAGCGCCGCACCGAGGTCGGAGACAGACCCCTGCGCCTTGCCGGCGCCGGCGGCGAGGAGGTCGGCGATGTGACCGACGTCCTTGCCGGAGAGGCCGAACTGCGTCATGGCCGACGCAGCGGTCTCGGCGGCCTCACCGACGTCGATGCCGCCGGCCGCGGCGAGGTTCAGCGCGCCGGACAGGCCGCCGCCGAGGATGTCGGTGGTGGACACGCCAGCCTTGGACAGCTCGCTGATGGCGCCGGCAGCTTCGGTGGCGGAGTAGACGGTGTCCTTGCCGGCCTTCAGCGCCGCCTCACGCAGCTGACCCATGTTCTGCGAGGTCTCGTGGGTCGCGGCCTGCACTTCGCTCATGGCGGCGTCGAAGTCCGCGAAGGACTTGATCGCCACGCCCCCGGCGGCGATGGAGGCCAGCCCGAGCAGCTGCATGGAGCGCCCGGCCTTGGCGAGGGAGTCCGAGCGCTTGGCGTCGCGCGCGGCCTGCTCCCGGTAGGCGGCGGCCTCGTTGGCGGCCATGGAGCGCTGAGCGGTCTCCAGGCGGCCCAGCTCGCGCTCCATGGCCTTGGCGGAGGCCTCGGCGGTCTTGAAGTCGCCCTGGGTGCGCAGCTGCAGCCGGATGAGGATGTCGTTGTTGCGGTCGGCCACGGCCGGACTCCTCTCAGTGCTGCTGTCCGCAGCGAGTGCATGCAGCGGCGTCGCCGGGGACCAGGCGCACGTGCGCGCCCTTGCCCGCTGCGGCGAAGTCGGGGCTGTTCATCGCGGTCTCGATGAGCTGGGCGCCGGGGTGGACGTCGATGTGGGTGTGGAAAGCCCGACGGGACCCGCCCTGCTCTGGGTCCCAGTCGTCGGGGTGGGTGCCGTCGGGGTAGCGGCGGCCCTCATGCGCCTGCCACATCAGGGCGGCGTCCTGGGAGGCCTGCGGCCACCCGAGGAAGGTGTCGAGGGGGATCCCTTGCGGCCCGCAGTAGGCCATGCGGGCCGCGAAGAGAGCGTCCCTCGTCAGCCTTTTGGGATCCGCACGTCCGGGCGGGCGACGTTCAGGTCGACGAGGCGGTTGTAGAGCGCCGAGCGCTCCCCGGCCGACCAGGCCGAGGTGGCCGGGGACAGCTGGTCGGACCACCAGGCCTCGTCGCGCATGTCTTCCTCGACCGCGCAGATGGCGGCGAGGGCGGGCAGGACGGCGTCGATGTCGATGTCGTCGTCCTTCTTGTCCTGGAAGTGCGCCGCCGACAGGGCCTCGTAGTCGGCCGGCGTGGCCGCCTGGAACTCGACGGGCTCGTAGTGCTTGGCGAGTTCCTGCTCGGCTGCGGCGAGGGCAGCCTTCGCCGTTTCGAGCTCGGAGGCCCCGTCCATGAAGCCGCGCAGCGTGACCTGCTGCTGCGCCTCGTCGACGCGCCGGCGGGCGTCCTCGGCGTCGCTGATCTCGACGTGGAAGACGGTCCGCCGGCGCGCCTTCGCGGCCAGCCTGTCGCGGAGAGCACTCACGCGATGGTCGGCAGCGTCACGTCCTGCGCCGGCTGCCGGCGGATGGACACGTTGATCGTGAGCTGCGAGGCGGTGTCGGACACCGACCGCGGCTTGCCGACGGAGCCGACCTCGATCGGGAAGACGTCGGCCTTCTTGCCGGTGGCCAGGCCGCCGTCGGCGATGAGGATGAAGCCCTGGGTGGTGCGCGGCAGGATCTCGCGGACGTCCTGGCCGTCGCGGTCGGCGTAGAACGTGATGCTCGACGCCTCGGAGCTGATGCGGCCCGGGACGGTGCCCGTGAACAGCGAGCCGAGGTCGGGGGTGTCGATGAAGTTCGAGGAGAGGCTGAAGCCGGACCAGTCGGCGATCTCGTCGGACAGGTCGATGCCGGCGGACACCTCCGCGGCGGTCGGCACGCAGTAGGCCGGGTCGGAGGAGCTCTTGGTGGAGTTGGCCACCACCGGCAGGAACAGGGCCTTGGTGATGCCCGGGGCGAAGAAGCGGTCGGACTGGGGCAGCGGCGTGACCATGAGGGACTCCAGGTTCGGGAGGGGGAGGGGCGGCGGGACGTGTTACTTGCTCGGCTTGGCCTTCGGGGCCGGGGTGTCAGCGGCGACCGGGGCAGGCGCCGGGAGGGTCTCGGGCACGTCGGCCGCACTGGGCGACTCGGTGGCCTGGTCGACGCGCTTCCAGCCCGCCTCGGCGAGCCTCTCCAGGGCGCTCTCCGCGACGCGCGCGGTGTGCCCCTCGATCTTGGGGTGCTCGATCTCGATGAACTGGGCCATGACGCCCTCCTGTCAGTTCGTGAAGCCGGCGCGGGCGAGGACCGTGGTGATGGCCTCGTCCACGTCGCGCAGGGTCTGGTCGCGGCCCGCCGAGACAGCGGGGCCGATGAAGGGGCGGGTCTTCTGCGTCACCCAGCGGTCGCGGTGTCCGAACACGGGGTGCCGGAACGTCCCGTTGCGGGAGGCCCCGGAGAGGTCCTCGTAGGCGCGGCCGTGCGGGGCCGTGCGCAGCGCCACGCGGAGGGTGACGCCCGCGTTCTTGCCCGCGAAGCTCGTCCCGACGCGGATGGCGCGCGGGATGCGGGTGGACCAGGCCGCGTTCTGCCTGGCTCGTGCGGCGAGCGGTGTGGCTGCGGTGCGGATGGCGGTGCGTGTCGCCGTGCGGAGGTCGTCCGGGATCTGCCGCAGGCGCGGCCCGAGGCGGCCGATCTCGCGGGTGAGCTCGCCGTTGTCTTCGACCGTCACCTCAGCATCCGGCCGGTGATGGTGAAGGACACCTCGAGCGCGGTGCCCTGCTCGAAGTGCGCCGGCGTCCAGGTGGAGTCGGTGCCGAGCTTCAGGTCGTCGGCGACGTCGGGGATGACGCGCTGGGCGACAAGGAGCTCCTCGACCTGGTCGAGCAGCTCGCCGGCGCGGTTGTAGAGGCCCTGGACGTCGTCGTCGCCGTGGTAGCAGGAGACGAGGCCCCAGAGGGTGAAGGAGTCCACAGGCCGGGAGCCGAGACCGGCGGCGGCCGTGCTGGTGACCGCCACCGCTTCAGCGCCGGCGGGCGTGAGCCCGAGCAGGACGGCGTCGGCGGCGATGTTCTGCGCACCGCGGGGGCCGTTGATGACCTGCACGGGGTCCAGGCCGCGCGTGACGATGTCGACGAGGCTGGCCACCAGGACGGGGATCCGCGTGCCGCGGGGCTTCACGCGAACGCCGGGAGGATGTACGGGCGCATGAGCTCGGCGGCTCGCGCGGGCACCGCGAACCCGCGGGGGACGTCCTGGGTGTCGCTGTTCTCGCCGCCGTAGAAGGCCTGCGGTCGCCCGCCACGGCCGCGGCGGATCTCGTACAGGTGGGAGGCGACGATGAAGACGGCCAGCTTGAGGTCCGGCGGCATCGTCTGGTTACCGGTGACGACGTCGACCTCCCACCACCCCGCGCGGATGGTGGGCACCGGCACGATGCCGGCGAGGAGGTTGACGTCGGCCGGTCGCACTTCGACGACCTGGCCGGCGGGGTTGCGGACCGCGGTGACCGACCGCAGTTCGGTGGCCGGCAGCACGAGGTTGCGGCCGTTGGGCCGGCATCGCAGCGTCTGCGGCCGCTCCTCGAGCGGGCCGCAGCGGCCCTCGACGACGCGCACGGCGGCGTCGAGGAACAGCTGCAGGTCGTCGGGCGTGGTCGTGAGGCCGAGGTGCTCGGCGAGGTCCTGAACGCTCAGGGGCATCGCTGTTCACCTCCGGGCTCGTCGGGGCGGCTGAGCTCTGCGGTCACCTCGCGCTGGTCGCGCTCGGGACGCTCGAGGTCGTGGAGGAGCGCGTGGCCGTGCCGGCGCGTCTGCGCCGCGGAGACGACGAACTCTCCGCGGTGCAGCCGCGACCGGATGCGGCGGCCGGGCGGGGGCGGTTCGTAGCCGCCCTGGCTGGCCCCCACGCTCACAGCGCCTTGCGGGCGGGGTCCTCGTCCTCGACCAGCTGCTTGAAGTCGCTGGTCTGGTCCGGGGTGCCGTCGGCGCGCAGGGACGGCACGGCGACGACGTCGACCTTGGCGTGCGCGGTCTCCTTCGCCTCCTCCGGCACGGTGACGCCGGCGGCGTCGATGCCGGTGTCGGCCGCGACGCCGCCGGCAGCGGGCGTCTCCGTCGCTCCGGTGGTCTTGGGCTCCGGGGTGGGCTTCGTGGTCTCCGCCATGGCGGGCCTCCTCAGGCGTCGATGATGCGGTGGTCGGCTCAGGCCTTGGTGACGAGGACCCGGGCCGCGTTGGCGTCCTGGACCTTGGCGTCCAGGCGCATGAAGGCCAGGAAGCCGACCTGGCCGAAGTCGGCGTAGCGCTCGGTGAGGCGCATCTGCTGCGACCCGGCGACCTGACGCACCAGGTACGCGGAGGCGATGTCGCCGAAGACGACGCTGCGCGAGGACGCGGCGAGAGCGTCCAGGCCGTTGTCGATCGTGTACGGGTGCCCGTTGATCGCCGAGGCGGTACCGACCTGCGTGGAGGGCTGCCAGACGTACTGGTCCTGCGCGTTCTTGACCTTGCGCAGGTTCATCAGCGCGGAGTCCGACAGCAGGTAGCGCTGGCGCCCGGAGTTGCGGTAGGCCGGGTCGATCGAGTGCTCGAGGGTGATGAGGTCGTCGAAGGAGACCTTCGCGCTCACCGACGAGGTGACGATGGCGCCCGCGGCGACCAGGCCCGTGACGAGGCCCTGCGGCTGACCAGAGCCGGTGCCGTTGACGAGGTGGCCGGCCACGGCGCGGCCGATGCGCTCGCCCTGCTTGCGCGGCAGCCAGGTGTCGAGGTCGAACGCGGAGTCCTGCAGCAGCGAGAAGGACACGCGGGTGATCTTCGACGTGTAGATGAAGGCGTTGAGGTCCATCTGGCCGAAGGTGAAGTCCAGCTCGGTGGCCTGGACGTTCTCGCCGAGGATGGCCCCGACGTTGGCGGTGTCGTCGTTGGTGGGCCAGAACATCTGCGACCCGTCGGCGGTGTTGATGACGTCGGAGACCTGCAGGATGCCGCCGTAGTCCTTCATGGCCTCGGTCATCCGGTTGAGGTACTCCTTGGGCACCGTGTAGCCGCCCGCGGTGCTCGTCCCGGCGGCGAGCGCGCGCATCTCCTTCGTCTGGCTGAAGTTGCGCTGCAGCAGCTGCCGCTGCTCGGCGTCCAGCTCGACGATGCCGCGGCGCAGGAACTCACCGAAGGCGCCGCGGTAGGCGAGCTCGGGGTCCGCGTCGGGCTCCTCGTGGTCACCGTCGCCGGGGCGCGGGCTCGTCGTGCGCTGGTCGGGAGTGAAGACGTCGAGGCCGCGGCCGGCACGCTCGGCGCGCTCTTCGCGCTCGATGTCCTGGGAGAGGCGCTCGACGTCGGCGAGGCCCCGCTCGTAGGTCTCGTTGTCCTCGTCGCTCGGCTTGTAGCCGTCCGCCTCGAGGCGGGCGCGGATGTCCTTGACCTGGCTCCAGGCGGTGGCCCGGTCCTCGATCAGCTTCTTCAGGCGGCTCATGGTGTCCTCCAGGGGACGTCAGGGGAGAGGTGGGGCGGGCCCGGCTACTGGCGGGGGAGCGTGTAGCGGGCTGCCAGCTCCGCCTCGCGGCGCCGGCGGTGTTCGGCCGCGCGAGCGGCGGCCTTGTCCCCACCGCGCGCGGTGGGTGCTTCAGCGGGCCGCCCGCGGGCGGCCCGGACCTCGGACACCATGGCCCGCAGGCCGGCGTCGGTGTCCTCGTAGGCGGGGAAGGTGACGGCGGAGACCTCGAGCAGCTGCACCTTGGTGAGGCGCCGCAGCTCGGCGGTGGTCGTCGAGGTGCGGCCCTGGTCGTCGGTGACGTCGATCTCGACCTCCTGCCACTCGTCGGCGAGGACCCGGAACCCGAAGCTCATGCCGGTGATGCGGCGCTTCTCCAGGTTGCGAGCGAGATCGCGGACGTAGGACACCTCCTCGTCCAGGTCGGCGTCGACGGCCAGGCCGACACCGTCGGTGGACAGCCGGAGGTCGTCCGAAGAGACGCGGGCGACGAGCATCCGCGAGTCGTGGTCGACCAGGAAGCGCTGGTCGTCGACGGTGAGGGTGTCGTCGAAAGCGCGGGCGTCGATCTCCTCGTAGAAGCCCCACCGCATCGGGTCACCGATGGTGGTGCGCGAGTCGAAGACGGCCGCGTGGCCGGTGAACTTCTTCGCCTCGCCGTCGCCGGCCGCGCGCACGGCGACGTCGGTGTCGGCGAGGCCGAGGGTGCGGTGCTCGACCACGAGGCCGGGCGGTTCGCGGGTGGTCGTCATGTGTCGCCTCCCGGCGGATCGGTGGTCGTCTGCGCCTCGGCGGCGGTGTTGTGCGGGAGGTAGGGCTCATCGCCCCAGGGAACGGGCTCGAGGTCTTCCAATGCCCGGACCTCGTTGGGCACCATCCAGCCGTTGACGATGGCGGAGGAGTAGAACGCCGAGCGCCCGGCGGAGTCGCCGCGCAGCAGGCCTTCGACCTTGAACTTGACCTGGTCGGTGGCGGGGTTGACCAGCTCGCGGACCAGGCGCTGTTCGATGCGCTGCATGTAGCCCTGCAGAGTGATCTGCACGAAGGTGCGCCACTGCTGCTCCATGCCGGTGCCCCAGGACGTCGACTTCTCCTGGTCGTTGATCATCCAGCCGGGGATGCCGAACAGCCGGGCGATCTCGGTGGTGGAGAACTTCCGCGTC